>Ga0306912_1001026_pt1 | contig 13916 bp, 13 predicted proteins | sample AntRauFillE10628_FD_190443 | JGI IMG/M metagenome (GOLD analysis project Ga0306912, IMG submission 190443) | Saline lake microbial communities from Rauer Islands, Antarctica - Metagenome Filla E10 #628 (v2) (version 2) | ecosystem: Environmental > Aquatic > Non-marine Saline and Alkaline >... | reverse complement strand
TTGTTTCTACTACTTCCATGGACCAAACGCGGACTACTACTGCTCTGTGGATTACGAAGAACACGTTACAAAGCTCAAAGCAATCTACGGCAGAGGGCGCTAGCTAACTAGGACACACCAGCGGATCATTTATTCTTTTGGCCAACTGTTGCATTGAAAACCCAAGCAAAATAACTCCGAGTACTCCAAATTCTGCTCCGTGAAATGGCAACAACGCCAGCAATCCTCCAGCCCCAAAAAGTAACAGTACACTAGAGATGATAACTGAGCCACAAGCAGCACATCCAATGCCAAATACCCCACTCACCACCCCGAGTACCCCCGCTGTGTGACCGCTGGTGTTGGAAACAGCTGTCTTTCTGCGGCGTATATAATAAGCCAGCAAGGCGCTATTAATACCGAACAAAGACGAAATTGCAGTAGTGGCGAGCGCTGAGGAAAGCGCAAAATTTGTGAAGATTGCGCCGTACATGCTTCCTAAAAAGCTCAGTTTCGCACTCACGTCAATGCTCGGAGACTGCAACACTTGCAAAATCACAGATATGTTAGGCAACAAAATAGCCACACTCACAGCCAGCGCGGCTATCAGTATGGCTATTTGTAGATATCGCACCTGAGAAAAAACTCTTCTGAGAACACTAAAGAGCATGTTTAGGATTATGCCTCAGCCTTCGCTACACTGATGAGCTGTTCAATAGCACTTTGTGGGAGGGCACCGTTAATGGGATAGGTCTTTCCTGATGGTCCAATCAAGATACTCCACGGCGTACCACCGCCACCAGTTTCTCCAGCATTTGTCATATCTGCTTGGACTCGAGCTGTCATGTCTCCACTTTCAAAGCACGAAGTAAATGCTCCTTGAGTGACTCCTGCCTCAAGCGCCAGTCTCGGAATTAATACATCATGAGGCGTACCGTCCTGCGCTCCCCGAGCTGCAAAATACGCATCCGTAAATGTCCAAAAAGCATCATTGCCTCCCAGCTCTCCGACACATTCAGCTGCAATCGCTACTGCGGGTGCCTGCGGGTGCAGTTGCTCAATGGGGAAATGACGATATGTCCATACTACTTCCTCAGGATACTTCTCCACCACGGCATTCATCACGTCATGAAAGCGGCTACAAAACGGACAATCGTAGTCCGAAAATTCAATGATTTGAATCGGGGCGTCGATATTTCCCTTGAAGTAGTCATCTTCGGCTGAGATTGGATTCACTTTGTCAGTATTATCTGCTTGGGCTACTTGCTCAGCCTGTACCGGAGCTCCAGCTACGTTACTGCCACCAGTTCCATTACTAAAATATAACCCAGCTCCGACAAAAATACCTGCTAGCACAATTGACACAGGAATCATCAGATCCTTGGCGAGAGTACTTTGTGGCGCAGTCGCAGCCATCGGTGTTTGAGGATTGGCTGTTTGTTCGTGTACTGTAGATTGTTCTTCTTGCATATGACTGTTGGCTTGGTTAAAAATATACTGGTAAGTATACACGTTTTGGCTGAAAAAATTAATAGTTTTGGGATACTACATACCCCGACTCAGCCGAGCTCGGCGAGCTGCTTCATTTTTCTGCTGTCCGCGCTTTTTATTTTGGGCGGAAAATCGGGCCGCGTTCGTAGACCCCTTCTGGGCGAGAAATTCGCGCTCACGGGCAATCTTTCGATAATTCTGCAATTCTCTTTTGCTGAGCTCTCCGGTTTCTAATGCTTCTAATACCGCACAACCAGCGCTTTTGTCGTGGTCACAGTTGGCAAAAGCACAGCGAGCTGCCAGGGCTTCTAACTTTTGAAAGACTTCAGTTTCTGCTGTGTTCTCACCTTCAAGCACACCCAGCTCCCTCATACCTGGAGTGTCTATCAAGAAACCACCAAAGGGGAGTTCAAACAGTTGTCGCGAGGTAGTGGTGTGTCTGCCTCTACTATCATCAATCCGAGTTTCTTCCACCGCTTGAGTGTCTTCGCCGAGCAACCAGTTGGTAATAGTGGATTTTCCGGCTCCAGAAGAACCGAGCAACACGGCCGTTGTTTCTGGAGTAAAACACTCTTTGACTTCAATCATTCCTTCGCCCGATACAGCTGAGGCACTGATGACATGAGTAGGCCCCGCTGCAGCTTCAACCTCTTGCAGCTGCTCTTCCAACCGACTACTGACATCGATTTTATTAAGTACTATCACAGCCGGAATCTCGCTCTGTTTTGCGAGTAATAAGTATCGCTCCAGTCTACTTAGGTTGTAGTCTCCATCTAACCCCATGACAATCAGTATTAGGTTCACGTTGGCAACCATGATTTGATCTTCGTCGGTCGAGACAGACTTGCGCTTTATCAGACTCGTACGTGGACGCACCATTTCAATCACGGCTTGACCATCTTCCAAAATTTCATAAGAAACATAGTCACCTACTTTGGGAAACTCGCCCTCTTCATGAAAAGAACCCCGCACAGTAGCAGTGTATTCGGTATCTTCGGTTTTTATAACAAAGTTCGTTCGATGAACTTCAATAACTCTTCCCTCTTTCATGCAGCCATTATAGCAAAAATTGACTACATTTTGTCGACTGTTTCAATACCCAAAATACGAAGTCCGTTTTGTAAAGTGACACCAACGGCTTTGGTAATAGCAATCTTGTACTCTTCTGAAACTGAATCATCCAGCACCATATCCCTGGCATACCAACTATTGAACTCAGAACTTAATGCCAGCATATATTGAGCGATGTGGTGCACAGACAAATCATCGGCGGATTTCTTGACCACGTCTTCAAAATACAGCAAGGTCCGCACGAGCGGGTGTTCAATACTCGCTTCAGTCGGCGTAAATTTGGACAACGTGCGCTCGCCGGCCTTCCGCAAAATAGACTGAGTGCGCACAAAGGTATACAACACATACATTCCCGAGTCCCCTTGAATATCGACCGACTGCTCAACATCAAACGTCATGTCCTGGGTGCGATCAGACTTCAAAAATGCAAACTTCACTGCGCCCAGCGCTAACGTTTCGGCGGTGTCCAAATCAGCTTCTTTCCCATCAACTGCAAAGCGTTTGAGAATGGTGTCTCTTACTCCGTCTATCACATCATCAATCAACACCACTGTCCCTGCCCGAGAGGACATTTTTTGGAATCCACCATCCTCACCCTTGAGCCCCACGTAGCCATACGTGACATGAGTAAAATCATTCACCTTTCCAATCCCTAATTGTTCGCACACAGCGAACAATTGTTTTAGAGCCAGAGACTGGTCAGGACCGACGACCCACACTAACTTATCAGCACCATAGGTTTTTTTCTTCAGGTCAGTCAAAGCCAAGTCTTGGGTAATATACAAAGCAGTGCCATCTCTTTTCAAAACCACCGTATCAGAAATGCCATAGTCAGCTTCAAGCTTGGTAATCACCGCACCATCTTCAGTCTTTTCAAACACTGCTTTTTCTAGGCCCTGCGCCACGTACTCTTTGCCTTTTTGATAATGTTCATGCTCACGCCACACTTTGTCCCAGTGACTGTTGAGTCTATCCAAAGTTCGATCGATACCGGTATACGCAATGTCCAATACATGCTGCCAAAGTTGCCACACGTTCTCATCTTTAGCCTCCCAATCTATCACCATCTGCCGAGTGACCTGCTCTGCCTCCGGATTCATTTTAAAACTCTCTTCACCGTGCACGTAGCACTGAGTAACGAAAATATCTGCTTTGATACCCAGTTCTTCCGGTGTACACCACTCGTGCGGATGAGCCGTAAAATGACCGACATCCACTGGTGTCTGCGCTGATTTTCGCATATGCAGCAAAAACCCGTACATCACTTTGGCAATGGCGATTCCCCGGTCATTATATACACAATCAGACACCACTTCTGCGCCGGATAAATTCAACAGACGCACCAAACCCATCCCGACTAGATTGTTTCGCAAATGACCCAGGTGCATGGCTTTGTTCGGGTTTGGTGACGTGTGTTCAATCACCCATTTTTCACCATGATGTGCACCAATCTGACCAAAATTATCGCCTTGAGCTAGAATATGTTCGACGTGCTCAATAAACACCAGTTCACTGAAGTACACATTCACAAACCCTGGTGGTACAAATTCTACCCGATCAATCTCCGTGAGCCCAGCACCTCGCAAATGTTCCGCCAACTCTTGAGCAATCGCAACTGGTGCCAACTGAAGATCTTTGGCATATCGCATCGCAACATTTAGAGAATATTCCCCAAATTTTGCATCAGCCGTACGCTCAAGCTCAACCACTGGTTGCTCGACTCCCCTCTCTGTTAACCACGATGCGACTTGGCTGGTAATTTCGATTTTAAGTGTGTGCAGCATATCAATGGGAAAAGTGTAGCATTTCCCGTCTCTTTTCGCAGCCTAGATATGAATATCCCCGCTCAGTCGCACAGTGGTGGTGAGTTAGAAGTACTCGGCCGTCTGGAACGTAGCGTTTACCTGCTGCAAGAATCTTGGTTTACTATAGTACTTGGATTCAACATCACACGTCCAAAATGAGGACTTGATTTTTTCGCCAATGCGTCTGACCATCGGCCCCGTGGTAGCAGTCAATCGATACCTATCTGTATGGTCCCACATATCTAGCAGACGGTGTTGTGGGTTTTCTGCGGTCAGCGCAGCCACTTCTTGGAGTACAATTCGCTCGACCCGCTCTTTGAGATGTTTGGGCACTTGCAGTATGTTCAACTCCCCGTCAAATATTCCAGTGTTTTTCATACTGCAGGCTGGGCAATGTCGGGCATCCACGTCATCTTTTTCTGCGTCTATCAAATCGACAATACTAGAGTCGGGTAAATACCACATCCCTTTAAAGTTAACCTCGTTACAGCGCGGACAGATACAGATTTTTTTGGGGCATTGCTCCAGCTGCAAGCGCTGAATCAAAACTGGATTTTGCAACAGGTGACTGAACATTCGACCCCCAATTAGTTTTGTAGTCATACAGAAAGTGGATTACCTTGATAATCGTCCTGCAGCGCTTTGTTTCTCGATACTTTCGATTTCTCAAGACAGTACCGGACATCTGTTGGGTAGACCGTCGGAAAATTTATATAGTACGAATTCACTGGCTGCACTGGCTCGTCACTCACTTCCAGGAGCACTAATTCATCAACTAAGCTCCGCAATTCACTCGCCACTCGCTGCGACGCAACAGTAGACGCAACAATAATTTTTTCTGGGCTTTGATGTTTAATGGTTAAAATGGCTGCTCGCAACGTGAGTCCGCTGAAAATTCCATCATCGACAATAATGGCAGTTTTTCCACGCGCTGAAACTACTTTGTTATCTTTCATGTAGTTCAGTCGTTCACGCAAGATATTTCCATGCTCAATCACAGCCGTATGTTCAATCCACTGTGAGTCTACTCCGCACACCCCAATCTCATCACACACCCGTTCACCTTCCTCAGTCACGACACAGACTGACGTTTTTTTATTTAATGGGTGCGGGACTCGATGAGAGATGACTAGTTCAAGTGGCAACTGCAAGTCTTTGGCGACGGCAAAACCCGCCAGCACTCCCCCGGGTGGAATCGCATAGACCACCGCTTCAGTTTTAAAATACTTTTGTAGTTTTTGAGACAGCTGGTGACCAGCGTCATATCGATCGAAGAACATATATTATTTTGTTTTATATTGCTCGTCTATTGACCATCTGCCAACGCGTGAGCATTTGTATTTAAGTAAGTGGAGGCGACATTGTATTTGATGTATTTACGAGTAAGTTCATCTTGTGCTGATTACCTTTATTTGGCTGACTCTACGTGCATCTATAATGGCGATTTTCTTAATATTATGCAACAAGAAATTCGCTTGAACACAGTAGCTAAAAAATATGTATATGTAGCCTGCTCAAAGAGCGGTTTGTTGACAACAATATTGTTGTTAAGAAGCTGACTTTTCCCACAGAGTTTCAAAAAACAATCCAAAAGACTGGCTGACTCCAACATCTGTGAATAGCGTGCCCATCAATTCTGTTTCATTGAGCAGAATAACTGCCACCCGATCATTGAACAAAATATAGATTGTCTGAGCGTACCGATTATCGTTACAATAATGGATTGTATGTTTGGCCGGAATCATATTATTTTGGATAAGCTCTATTTCCGGTGACCGCTCAGAGATAATTTTTACCGAAACCTCTTGCTGAAACAACATCTCAAAAAAGTCACGGGTGATGGTTTGCCCGATAAAATAAAACATTGCTGGCAGAGAGCCAATGAAACTCACTGGGTAATGTGAAATAATCACCTCATTGAGCAACGTTTCAATACTCGCCCTCCCGGTAAACTGTCTGGTGGTCGGAGGTTCTATCTTCCGGTTGCGTAGCGCTTTGAGTTGCGGGAGCATGGCCCGCACCAACTCTCCCTTGACCTCCAAATCAGACACTAACCTTTCGGGGTTTTCGGAAACCCAAATCGTTTGCCCGCGCTTCACTAGTCTTCCGAGAATTCCACGAGCGTGCAAATGCTCAAGAATAATCTGGACGGATGAACGAGAGATTTTCGTATTTTGAGCAATCCCGGCTACAGTGAGTTCTCCAGCTTTTAAAATTGCGAGATAGACCAATATCTCGTTGGGGTGGTAACCAATGCGTTCTAAGGCCCGCTTGATGTTCATATACATTTATTGTATATGTTCCCTGACCATTGACAAGAGCTTGCACACTATTTGTAATATGCACAGTTTTTCTCAGTGAGACGAATGTGCTGCTGCAGCTCCGGCGACGGCTCCGGTACTCCAGCAGAGCTGCAGACTATACCCGCCAGAAGGACGGTTCACATTCAGGACATCCCCTACGAGATAGAGATGTGAAACGACTTTTGATTCCATGGTCCTAAAATCAACTTCTTTCAACACCACGCCGCCAGAAGACACCACTGCTTTGTCCTTCCCCAGCAAGCCACTCACTTCCAACGGAACAGCCTTAAGTAGTTCAATAAGCTGAACTCTTTGCGTCTTGGTGATACTGTTGCACTGCGTCTGACCATCAATATCACACAGCGTCAGCATCGCTTTGGCCACCGCAGCCGGTAATAATTCAGCTAAGGCATTGCGAACTTTCTTGTTGTTGTTTTTCTGCAAGACATCCTGAATCATCGTGTTCATGTGCGCTGAATCCACTCCGGGGAACAGGTCGACAGATAACGTCACCGGTCCATAAGAGAGTAGCTCCCCCACCGTTTTACTCATATTTAAAATAGTCGGACCGGTCACTCCGACGTGGGTAAAGAGAATTTTTCCTTTTACCACACTATGCTTTTGCCCATCGGCCAGCAGAGTGATTTTGCATTCTGGCATAGTGATGCCGCTGAGTGTTTTACTCCAATTACTCTGCAGAGTAATGGGTACCAACGCAGAAGTATTTTCTACAACAGTGTGTCCGAGCTGTTTCAACCACTCAAAGCCTTCTCCGGTCGAGCCCGTTTCGGGTCGAGCGGAACCCCCAGTTGCAACTATGCACGCATCAGCTGTCAGTGTCTGGCCATCTGTAAGCTGAATAGTAAACACATCTTTCTCTTTTTGTATCGACGTTACCGGCGCGTTTGCTTGGATGGTAACGGGGTGCTTTTCTAGTTCCAAAGCTAACGCGTCCCGAATAGTCTGCGCCTTTTGGGTCAACGGAAATAAGCGCCCCTCATTCTCTTCCTTAAGCGGTACTCCTCTCTGGGTAAACCAGTCGATAGACTCCTGCACGCCGTGCTGCACAAAAGTAGAGAATAAAAACTTCCCTTCGGACTGGTATTGGCTCAACATCTCACGGACCACCGGCTTGTTATTGGTCACATTGCAGCGACCGCCGCCGGTTATCAAAAGCTTCTTACCGAGGTGAGAATTTTTCTCTAGCAACAGCACTGACACTCCAAACTGCGCCGCACACGCCGCCGCCATCATCCCAGCTGGACCACTGCCAATCACCACTACTGGGTAGTGTGTGCGACTTTGTGCTGGGGTTGTTGTACTCATGCTGCTCTAGCCTACTGTCTCGCCAAGTCGCCGTCAAACGACCATTAATGCGCACACATGGCTTTTATATTTCCAAAGGCTGACTCCCAACAACGCTCTACTCTCCAACCGCTGGTTTCCAGCAATGCCACAAATTCTGCTTTACTATACAAACACACTGGCTGAGAAATAGAGAACGTCTGTGCCTGCTCTGGTGCCAGCGAGAAAAACCTATCTTTTACTGCCACGGCTCGACCGGCATACTCTACTCCAACAGCGGAGTGTGTCCCCGTCACGGAGATAAACAGCTTGTCTTCTACATTTTTATACAGCTGACTCAGTAACGACAACGCTGCTGGGTATGGTAGATAATGAATAGTTCGTTGCACAATAGCATCAGTGATTTTCTCCGCCATCCACTGGTCCGACCCAGCTGAAATGTCCCCTTGAACAAACTGCAGTTTGCTATCATCGATGCCGTTGTCGGTACGAATCTGTGCAAATACACTTTCAAAATCATGACTATCCACCGCAATCACGTGTGCTCCAGCTGCCACCATTCGCAGTGACTGACCGCCGGCTCCGGTACCCAAATCCAGCACTCTTGCTGAATGTTTCGCTGCGATGTGATGCAAACAGAACCTATCCAAATCATCCGCTCGCTGACTCGCCACGTCTACCCCGTGCCCAGTAAAACTGTAGTACACTTTTTTCATTTCGCTGAGTATACCCGCTTAAGACACTGATAGATACCTCCACTTTTCGCACAGGAGTCAAAAGCGGGTCAGCTCTACCAGGCTCTGATGAACACTGCACATCCGAAAACATACCCGCACGTGAGGACATTTCTCAAATTGTGCTAAAGTAGCGCTATGAAACAGCTAAAAATTGCCATCTTTGCTCAACAAGACAGCGCCACCATTACCGAACACCTGATGCCCCGCCTGCGTGAACGTGGTCACACCGTCGATATTGTTGATTTGTCTATAATTTCTCACGAAGGATTTATTGAACAGCCAGAAATCCAAGCACTCATTGAGTACGATATCGTGTATTACCGTTCCGGACTTGACCCCACCATAAACCCAAAAAGAGTTATCTTGTTAGAAGAACTCTTTGCCAAACATTCAGTACACACCGTAAACTTACACTTCTCAGCACACCCCCTCGCTCATTCGAAAATTTACGAAACGCAGCAAGCAGAAAAGTGTAATCTGACAATCCCAAAATCAATCTACAATCAAACAGATGAAGATTTTGCATCTCTTTGCAACCAGCTCGGCTCGCCTTTTATATCAAAAACTGCATACGGCAGCAGTGGAGACGGAGTGCACATGGTAAAAACAGCCGATGAGTTTGCCGAAATACAAGACACGTATCCAGATACTGAACTTTTGTATCAGTCATTCATTCCGCATGATTTTGAGTATAGAGTGTATATCATCGCCGGAAAACCCGTCTGTTTTTGGAGAAAAACGCCTCCAGAGGATGATTTTCGTAGCAATAAAGCTCAAGGAGGAGGAATGCTTCTCGCTGACCCCCAACACATCGCAAAGCTGACGGAACTAGCCGCACTTACCTATAATGCGTTTGAGTTTGAAATATTTGTAGTTGACTTTATGCTTGATAAAGACACTGACATATTCTATTTCACAGAAATTAATCTTAATCCAGGCTGGGGACCACCAGACCGCGCAGCGGCTGCTGTAGACGTGATTGGACTCACGGCTGACTACTTCGAAGAAATTTGCTCTTAGCTTACTTGTATGAATACTCCCTTTTCACAGCAGAAAAAAGTTGATCAGGAGTTTTTGCCAGCACTACAGAAACTGATACATGAGGAATATCACTACCTAATCCCGTTAGACCCCAGGGCCCAAAAACAACGATTTTATAACACGGAGAAACTGGACCTGGAGTATCCCGAAGCTAAACAACTCAGTCTGGAGGTGCAACAAACAGAACTGGACGAGATGTACAAACAAATTGATGACAGCCACACCTCTGCCGCTATAAAAAATCTGTATCGGGCTAAATTTGCTGAGCAACAGAAAATTATTGACGTCTTAGCCGCTACTGCAAAACAAGATGACCAGGCATTCCACACAGCCAGCTGCAGCCTCTACGGCACACCCGACCCAAAACTGTTCTGGGTCGTAGTCACGCAAATAAACAATAAATTTAATTCCCTGATTGGTAAAGTAGACCCCAAACGCAAAACCCTGCACCGAGCATATGCAACGTGGAAGGCATACTTTCAAACTCTACAGCCACCAGATAATGTTGGCGTATACCACCTGCCGATGTACAACGGTATCTATATTCCCCACGATTATGAGGTCGATTCAGCAGAAAAAATTCACCGTATGTTTTCCGACTACCTCGAGGAGCAAGACATTAATAATTGGGTCGTGCAGATTGACCACCCCGGAGCGCGTACTTCTTTTGGGGTAAACCAATCAAATAAAGTGATTAGTATTCCACATGATAGCGATTTATCTTTGCGGAAACGAGTCCTCACGAAAGTGTCACTCCAGGCGCTGCTGATGCATGAAGTAGGAGTACATGTCGTCCGCCGAGAAAATGGCGATGCCAGCCCACTGGCTCTGTTAGGAGTAGGGCTCGATGATTACCTGCGGGCTGAAGAAGGTATCGCCACCTTGGCTGAACAACTCATCATCGGCACGAGTCAATACTCTGGCGAAATAGGTTATTTTGCAGTCGGCGCGGCGATGGGCACGCTGGGCAACCCCTTGTCTTTCTCAGAACTCTATACCGTTCTCAACGCATACTACATTCTCTCTATTGCTGATAGACAGCTGGAGACTGAAGGGTTTTACGAACTCGAAGAACTTCGGATGACTGCTACCGACCAAGCGTGGAATCGTGCCCTGCGTGTCTACCGCGGAAGTACTGGGAATACTGTCGGAGCTGTATACACCCGCGACATTATCTATCTAGAGGGCAACCGGCGCATGTGGCGACTCTTAGACTCTGAAGCAGTCATTCATCCAGACTGGCTGGTCGGCAAGTACGATCCCACAAATCCGCAACACGCTGCGGCCCTGAAAGAACTGGAGATACTTCAATAACAACAAATGGGGTTGTACCAGTGTCGTCCGTTTAATTAGAATTATCCTCCAGCTGTACTTGCATCTCAAAGGCATCATCATGCTCCACCAAACCAGAGGGATTGGCTTTCATGAAAATTATCGTACCGGTTGCGCTATAGGTATTTGGTTCTTGCTGATAGGTGATTTCTCCTGTAAATGGTACAAACTCTTCGGTCATCCAATCCCCTTGCGCTTCTATGTATCCTTCTCCGAGAATCAACCCGTCCCAATTCGTCACCACCACCGGCGCCGTCGCTTCAAAGAACCAATAGCCGCGAGCTTTTCCACTGACCGCCAGCGGACTACTGACCTCAGCTTCCGCTTGGGGAGACGCGACTTCAATCAAATTAAAAATCGAATCTGCGGCTGTTTCTTCCACCGGATTCGCTTCAACAAGCGCCCATTGCATGGTCTCTGGAACGAGTTTTAGATAGGCGGTCTTTCCGACTGAGGGTTGAGCGGTCATCGGTTCAAACAACTCTCGGGCTAAATAATTAAAGACAACCACATTCTTATGTCTAGGTTTCATACTCTCATCAGTAGATTGCGGGGAAATTTGGTCGCCGAGCAAGTACCCCTCTGAACCAATATAACCTTCTTCCGTATTCAAGGAAGCCACGGCATAGAAAAATGTCGCCGAGCCACCGGTTTTTTGTGTCAGGATAAAGGCCACATCCTCTCGCCCATCACCATCTAAATCGGTCTTCAATTCGTTCCCAAAGTACTCAGTAGTAATCCTAGAGGCAGACCCAGCTTGTGCTTGAGTCTCGGCCAAGCCATTTTTTAAAGTCACTGATTGGCCATCTATCATGTAGGTAGCATCCAGATAATCATATGTCGTCAGGGTTTGTTTCTGGTTGTCAGTGAAGGAATTGTACACAACAAAAATAATACCCAACCCGCCGATTACTACCAGGACTAAAAGAATTTTTTTCATGCATTTAGTATAGCAACTGCGGGTATTTATTAGTAGCACACCTTGAGGTGCATAATACACGACACCTATTGGTACTGAATATAGATTGGTTTTGGGTAGAGGGTCAGAATCTCTGCGGGACTCAGAAGGCCGGTGCTTGGTGGCTTCAGGTCGTTCTTGTAGAACACTTTCAGCCCGGTGAATTGCACTGGTTCGGGTTCTATGATGTGGCGATAGGTAGCTCGTTTGAGGGCGCTGGGTCCCCAACCATCCATCACTATCACCACTTGCACCTCGGGCGTTGGTTGAATACGCGCTGCGCCAGTCACCATATCTTGGGTAAAGCGATGTACCAGCAAGACTTTCGGCGGCAATTGCTTTTCCCGTACTATTTTTGACATGTAGTCAATGGCGTAGTTAATCTCCTGAGCACTCAGAGAACCAATCACCGTCCCTGGCCTGGCTCCGTCGTGCATCGAAAACTCTGGGTCAAGGGCAAAAAAAACATCGGGGCGTTCCAGGTATTTCTTAAATCTCGGTAGTTCGTTTTGCAGCGGACTCAACCCGGTTTGAATATCCAATATCATCACTCCATCAATTTGCTGAGCCAAGGCATAGGCTTTTTCTATTTCTTTGTCCGGCATCATGGTTCGATACATACCGTCTGTTCCAGCGTCGGCTTGAGCCACCATAGCGATGTATTCAATCGCCGGCAGTACGGGAGTGTCAGGGTCGGCTGCTTCCCACAGGGCCTGAGTCTGTGCCAAACGCTTTAAAACTACTTCAGGCTCAAATTCGCCCAAGATACCCATTTGCCGAGAATAGAAATTACCGTAGTACGCCAAAATGCGCTGAAACGGCAACACGGCTCCCCCGTGTGGATAAACATTCTTTGGTGGCCAGAGTTTACTATCGATAGTGACATTCGTACTGGAACTATATTGTAGCGGTGAAACTGGAGTGAGAGTTTCCGTCTGTGCATGCTCTATCCCGTCAGTATCGGTAGTAGTGCTTCTGGTGATGACTGGTCCCGGCGGAAGGTAATCAACCAGTGCCAACATTCGCTGATCGTATTCAGCTGTATCAAGTTTGCGTGGCCACAGGGGTGGTGTTTCCACTGCTTCACTCGGCTCAGTAGAGGAGGCCGCTTTAAGAACTGCCTCTTGGTTGACACTACTTTTTGAATAGGTAACTGTACCAAAAGTCATATCCGCCCAGACGTAACCAACAGCAAGCACAAACAGAGCAGTGAGGGAAAAAGTCACTTGTTTCCACCATGCTTGTATCATCAAACAATACTACCATGTCAACAAATACTGACGAGCGCTCTATTTTTTTATTCCGCACTGTTGTTAACTCCATCGAACGATGTTGATAACTTCGCTCGAACAAAAAAACAGCCCACTGGGAGCGAGCTGCTAAATGAATGCAAAAAGGCATCAATGATCTATTTTCTTTGAGGTCCAAATTGAGTTTTGAGATTCATCCCAAACCAAAGATTTCTCTTGTCCAAAAAAGCGGCCAATCTTTGCATTGCGAAATTATCACCCTGAAATACATTCAACAAAAAATCAACGCTCTTTTGTGCCAAGTCAGAAGTTTTTTCAATCTTCATATGCACAAGTCGTTCACAATCTGCTTTGAGCAATGCCTCTTCCTCCAAGTGGCTGGGTGAGTGAATCAACCAATCAAATGAATCATGACCTGGTGTGTGTCGTAAGAGCTTCGCCAGCGCGGCAAATTTTTGAAATTCTACAATACCTGGATCGTCATAAGCAATATTTGTTGCATCCAACAAATAATCTACCCAATTCGGAAACTCTTGCCACTCTATTGGGTCGACTTTTGTGGTTGGAGATATGAAATTTTTGAATTGTCCCGCTAAGAAAATCCCCATTACATTTGCATAGCCCAGTCCAAAAAAAACTTGTTG
>Ga0306912_1001025_pt1 | contig 13925 bp, 11 predicted proteins | sample AntRauFillE10628_FD_190443 | JGI IMG/M metagenome (GOLD analysis project Ga0306912, IMG submission 190443) | Saline lake microbial communities from Rauer Islands, Antarctica - Metagenome Filla E10 #628 (v2) (version 2) | ecosystem: Environmental > Aquatic > Non-marine Saline and Alkaline >... | reverse complement strand
CGCCGGCTGCGCCAACGCCTGCGCGACCGGCGTCGCGCGCGAGCGCGCCTGGTGACGTGAGCGCGAGCGCGCCTGGTGACGTGAGCGCGAGCGCGCCTGGTGACGTGAGCGCGAGCGCGCCTGGTGACGTGAGCGCGAGCGCGCATGGTGCAGGTGGCGACTGCCGGGGCTCGGCGCGTCAGCCGACGGTCGTGGTCTCCTCGCGCAGGTCGACGCAGCCGACGTAGGTGTCGGTGTCGGCACGCGGGTGGAAGATCAGCGACTGGGCGCCGGTCGCGGTGTCGCCGTTGGTGACGGTCAGCGACAGGGTCCCGTCGTCCCCCGGTGTGCCCGCGAGGTGCACCTCGTTCGGGGGCACCTCGGGCCCGTCCTCCTCGAACTGGAAGTGCGGGCCACCGCGCACCGCGCAGGGCTCGGCGTGGAGGTGGGCGATGACCTCCTCGCCCGGCGGCAGGCCGCTGAGTTCGAGCGTCACCGTCGTCCCGGGATCGTCCCCGAAGGCAGCCCACGCCTGGCCGGCGACGTCCTCGAACCGCTCGGGCGCGTCCTCGAACAGCGCCACGGGCGAGCTGCGCAGCTGCTCGACGTCGCCGAGCTCGTCGGCACGGGTGGCGTCCGGTTCGTCCATCACCATCCCGGACATGCCGTCCATGCCGTCAATGTCCTCGGCGGCCGGTTCGCCACCTCCGCAGGCGGCCAGCAGCACGGCGGTGGCGGCGGTGGCGGTGAGCAGGCGGTGGCGCACGTGGGTTCCTTGCGGTGGGTGTCCGGGGTTCGGTGCTCGACCATGACCGTTCGGGGCGTGTGCACCATGCGGGTGGTCGTGGGGCGTCCCGCGTCGGTTCCCGCGGTCCCACGACCGTTGCGACGGAGGACCGGGCTCCGACGGGGACCCGTCGGAGCACACGGTCCGTGGGCTTGGTCCCCCGGGCCGGCCGCGCGCCAGCCGTCGGACGCGGTCCCGTGATCGCACGGTCGCGGGTCGAGACGGGGCCTGGGCCGACCGACCGGTCAGCCGGTGCGAACGCGGGCTGTCCCGTACCCCACCAAGGAGCAGTCGCACATGCGCATCCGAACCATTCTCGCAAGCACGGCCATCGCCGCCGTCGGCCTCGCGGCCCTGGCCGGCCCCGCCGCCGCCGACCACACCAAGGGCAAGAAGTACCTCGACCTCGACCTGACCCGTGAGGCGGCGATCGCGGCGGATGACAGCTTCGGTGTCGCTCCGGAGGGGTCCTCCGGCGAGGGCGCGATGTACCTCAACCACGGCCAGGAGCGGTTCTGCCTGTTCCTCGACTTCGAGCTGCCGCAGGACGTGGAGATCGTCGGCCTCCACCTGCACGAGAAGGAGACCGGCAGCCAGAGCGGCCCCGTCGTCATCCAGGCGAGCGGCCTGATCGCCGACGACGGCCTGTCGGCGCAGGGCTGCGTGACCGGTGACCGCGAGTTCCTGCGCGGCGTCCTGTCCGAGCCCGACGACTACTACATCAACGCACACACCGACGACGTGACCACGGACGGTCTCGACCTCACCGTGGTCCGCACGGAGATCGGTCGCAACTGACCTCCAGCACCACTGCGGAGCCGGGCCTGCGGGCCCGGCTCCGTCATGTTCGAGCTCCGTCGGTCCCCGGCGGTGCGCCTTCCGTCGGCGGTACCGACCTGCCTAGGGTCGCAGGACCACCGAACGGGAGATCGGGATGCTCAAGCGTGCGTTCGTCCTCGCCACCGCGCTGGCGTTGGCCAGCGGGCCAGCCCTGGCCAGGCCGGGGCCGGGACAGGGACAGGGACCACCGGACGGGGACGGACCACCGGCGCACGTCGGCGAGGGCCGCCCAGGAGCGCAGGGACCGAAGGGCGGCGTGGTCAAGGTCGGCGCGGCGTCACGGTCGGTGCTCCCGACCGTCGACGGCAGCCACGACTACCTCGACGGCCTCGAGCTCGACCCCGACGACCCGTTCTCGCCGGGCCTCGCGGTGCCGGCCTTCGACCAGGGCCGTGTCGCCGTGGGCAACGGCGCGTCGGACGCGCAGTGGGTCCACGACGACATGGAGGTCACGGCCGTCGCGTTCGAGGACCTGCGCACCGAACAGTTGACGGTCGTCGTCGCGGCGAACCTCTACATGATCCTCGGCCCCGATGCGGCGGAGATCCGCGACCGCGTCGCCGACCGGCTCGGCCCCGACCTCGCGGCCAGGACGGAGGTCGCGATCCACGCCGACCACAACCACCACGGTCCGGACACGGCGTTCGACGTCAACCACGAGTGGTACGAGCTGTTCATCGACCAGGCCGTCGACGCCGTGGTCGAGGCCGTCGACGTCCGGCGACCGGCACGGCTCGAGGTCGCCGAGACGCAGCACCACTTCGGGGTGCGCGACTCGCGCGACCCGCGGGTGACCGACCCGACGCTCGGCGTGCTGCGGGCGACGGCCACCGGCGGTGACACGATCGCGACGTTGCTGTTCTGGGCCAACCACCCGGAGGTGACCCTGTTCTGGGACGGACCGTCCGCTGACGAACTCGGGGTCGACTGCGAACTGCTCGGCCTCGAGGGCGCGGACTGCACTGCCGAGGACGCGTACTTCACCGCGGACTTCCCGGGCTGGGCCACGCGCATCGTCGAGGACGAGCTCGGTGGGCATGCCGCCTACGTCAACGGCGCGGTCGGCGACCTGATCACGCCGCTCGGCGCCGAGGTCTGGGAGGTCGACGACGATCACCCGCTCGGCAACGGTCTGGTCGCACCCACCGGAGCCGAGGAGCCGCTCGGTGCCAGCAGCTACACCGAGCGCAACTTCCGACGGACCTACCTGGTCGGGCGCGAGCTCGCGCACGCTGCGCTCGACGCGCTGGAGGACGCCGAGCCGATCCGTCGACCCGACGTCAGCTACGAGGTCCAGCCGGTCTTCACGCGCATGTCCAACATCGGCTTCCGGTTCCTGCTGGTGCCGGGCGACGACGGGTTCACCAGCCTCGGGCACCTGCCGGGACCGATGTACACCTGCCCGGCGACGGGCGAGAAGTCGGCGGCCACCTGCACCGACGTCGGGCTGGCGACGCACGGCGACCCGCAGCTCGGCACGATCCGGACGGGCGACCACGTGCGCACGCAGGTCGCCAGACTGCAGATCGGGCCGGTCGACACCATGTGGGTGCCGGCCGAGATCGGACCGGAGTCCACGATCGGGCTGCCGGACGGGTACATCACCAGCCCGGGGACGTGGCACGGCGACGACACGTCGCTGCACGCGTTCGGTGACGAGTACGACACCGGCGGGTACGTCACCAACCGCATGGACGGGGAGTACCGCTGGATCGTCGGGCTCGGCAACGACGAGCTCGGCTACGCCGTGCCGTTGGCGGACTACCGCGTGCTCTGCATCGCTGGGGAGGAAGTGTGCGCACAGCTGCACGCGATCGAGGCGATCGACTTCCCCGACGCGGTGTCGGGCGCCACGTGCAAGCGACTGGTGGAGGATCCGGCCGCCGTGCCAGGTCTCGTCGCCGAGTACGGGACGGATGTCGCCACGGCCGTCGTGGGCTCGTGCACGTACGGGCAGGCCTTCGGCGAGGCGGCGGACCACTACGAGGAGACCAACTCCGCCGGGTGGGACCTGCACGCCGACATCCTTGACGCCGTCGCGGCGCTGACGGGCGATGCCAGCACCGACACGGTCAACCCGGCCCTGCCGGGCTACTGGTGGGATGGCGACCAGGGCTTCCTGCCCTGAGCCGCGGTGGTGACCCGACACACGACGGAGCCGGGCCCTCGGGCCCGGCTCCGTCGTCGTGTGAGTGCTGTGTCAACCCTCCACGGGCTGCCAGCTGCGGGTCTCCTGCGGGCGCAGGGGCTCGCCGCGCTCGGCCTTTTCGGCCAGCGACGCCGGCGGGGTGAAGCGTTCGCCGTACGCGTCGGCCAGCTCCTTGCAGCGCGCCACGAAGCCCGTGGTGCCGCCGGGGTACTGGTCGACGTACTGCGCCACGCCACCGGTCCAGGCCGGGAAGCCGATGCCGAAGATCGAGCCGATGTTGGCATCGGGGAACGTGCTCAGCACGCCCTCGTCGAAGCACTTCACCGTCTCGATCGCCTCGGCGAACAGCATGCGCTCGACGGCGTCCTGCATCGGGATCGTCCGCTCGCCGCCGAAGGTCTCGTACAGGCCCTTCCACAGGCCCGCGCGCTTCCCGTCGGCGTACTCGTAGAAGCCGGCGCCGGCAGCCTTGCCCTCACGCCCGAACTCCTCGACGAGCCGCTCGACGACCGCCATGCCCGGGTGCTGCTGGTAGTCGTCACCGAGCGCCTCGGCGGTCTCCTTCTCGATCTTCAGCGCCAGGGACAGCGTCAGCTCGTCCTGCAGCTGCAGCGGTGCGGCCGGGTAGCCGGCCGCCTCGCCGGCGCGCTCGACCAGCACGGGCGAGATGCCCTCGCCGACCATCGCGACGGCCTCGGTGAGGAAGGTGCCGATGACGCGCGAGGTGAAGAACCCGCGGCTGTCGTTGACCACGATCGGGGTCTTGCCCTGCTGGATGACCTGGTCGAAGGCGCGGGCGAGCGTCTCGTCGGAGGTCTGCGCACCGGCGATGATCTCGATCAGCGGCATCTTGTCGACCGGCGAGAAGTAGTGCAGCCCGACGAAGCGGCTCGGGTCCGAGACGCCCTCGGCGAGCCTCGTGATCGGCAGCGTCGAGGTGTTGGAGCACAGCAGCGCGTCCGGGGCGACGACCTTCTCGACGTCGGCGAACACCTGGTGCTTCAGCTCGACCGACTCGAACACGGCCTCGATGACCACGTCGGCGCCGGCGCAGTCCTGGTAGTCGTCGGTCGGGGTGATCCGGTCCAGCAGCGCCTGGCCCTTGTCCTGGCTGACCTTGCCGCGCTCGACGCCCTTGGCGACCAGCTTCTCGGAGTAGGCCTTGCCCTTCTGGGCGTTCTCGAGGCTGACGTCCTTGAGCACGACCTCCATGCCCACCTTGGCGCACTGGTAGGCGATGCCGGCACCCATCATCCCGGCGCCGAGCACCGCGACCTTCGTGCCGAGGCGCTGCTCGAAGCCCTCGGGGCGCGAGCGGCCCTTGTTGATCGCCTGCAGGTCGAAGAAGAACGCCTGCGTCATGTTCTTGGCCTGCGGGGAGTTGCAGACGAGGTCGACGAAGTAGCGCGCCTCGACCTCGAGTGCGCGCTCGAACGGCACCTGCAGCCCCTCGAACGCGGCCGACGCGATCGCCTTGGGCGCGTGGTAGTCGGCACCCTTGGTCTGCTTCTTGATGTTGCCGCCGATGGCCGGGGCCATCGCCAGGAACGACTCCTGCTTCGGCGTCCCGCCGGGCACGCGGTAGCCGGGGGTGTCCCACGGCTGCGCGGCATCCGCGTTGGCGGCGATCCACTCGCGCGCCCGGGCCATCATCGTGTCGGCGTCGTCGACGACCTCGTCGACCAGGCCGACCTCGGCGGCCTTGGCCGGCGGCATCTGCGCGCCGGTGGTCAGCACCTTCATCAGCGCGTCCATGATCCCGAGCAGGCGCGTGACGCGGGTCACGCCGCCGCCGCCCGGCAGCAGCCCGAGGGTGACCTCGGGCAGGCCGATCTTGATGCCCTTCGCGTTGGTCGAGATGCGGTGGTGGCAGGCGAGCGCGAGCTCGAGCCCACCGCCGAGCGCGGCACCGTCGATGCACGCCACGACCGGTGCGCCGCAGGTCTCGAGGTTGCGCATCGCGCCGTGCATCGCCATGACCTGCTCGGTCCAGCGGCCGGCGTCCTCGGGGCGCGCGGAGCTCAGTGCGCTGAGGTTGCCGCCGGCGAAGAACGTCTTCTTGGCGCTGGTCAGCAGCACGCCGGCCAGCTCGTCGTCGTCCTTGAGCGCGTTGGTGACCGTGATCAGGTCACGACCGAACTGCTCGGTCATGGTGTTCGCGCTCGCGCTCGGGTCGTCGAGCACCAGCGTGACGACATTGTCGTCGTCCTTGCTGTACTTGATGGTCTCGGTGGAGGTCATCGTGGTTCCTCGGGCTTGTGGGAGCAGGCACCGCGGGACGCACCGCGGCGGGTGCGGGGGACGAGTCCCCCGACGAGCGGGAAGGCATGGGGTGCGGGGCGGAGCCCCGCCGTGATCAGACGCGCTCGACGATCGTCGCGATGCCCATGCCGCCGCCGATGCACAGCGTCACCAGGGCGGTGTTCAGGTCGCGACGCTCGAGCTCGTCGACCATGGTCCCGAGCAGCATCGCGCCGGTGGCGCCCAGCGGGTGGCCCATGGCGATCGCGCCACCGTTGACGTTGGTGCGCTCCGGGTCGGCGCCGAGGTCGCGGACGAGCTTCAGGGCGACCGAGGCGAACGCCTCGTTGATCTCGACCAGGTCGATGTCGTCCATCGTCATGCCGGCCTTGTCCAGCGCCTTGCGGCAGGCCGGCGCGGGGCCGGTGAGCATGATCGTGGGCTCGGAGCCGATCGTGGCGGCGGCGCGGATGCGGGCGCGCGGGGTCAGGCCGTGGCGCTTCCCGGCCTCCTCGTTGCCCATCAGCACCAGCGCGGCGCCGTCCACGATGCCCGAGCTGTTGCCAGCGTGGTGGACGTGGTCGATCTGCTCGACCGTGACGTACTTCTGCAGCGCGACGGCGTCGAAGCCGCCCATCTCGCCGATGCCCTCGAAGGCCGGCTTGAGCTTGGCCAGGTCCTCCATGGTGGTGCCCGGGCGCATCAGCTCGTCGTGGTCGAGCACGACGTTGCCGGCGATGTCACGCACCGGGACGACCGAGCGCTCGAAGTAGCCGTTGGCCCACGCCTTGGCGGCGCGCTCCTGCGACTCGACGCCGAACGCGTCGACGTCCTCGCGGGAGAAGCCCTCGATGGTCGCGATCAGGTCGGCGGAGATGCCCTGCGGCACGAAGTCGGTGTCCATGTTCGTGCGCGGGTCCATCGCCCACGGGTCGCCGCCGGTGCCGAGCGGCACGCGCGACATCGACTCGACGCCACCGGCGAGGAACAGGTCCTCCCAGCCGGAGCGGATGCGCCCGGCGGCCTGGTTGACGGCCTCCAGGCCCGAGCCGCAGTACCGGTTGAGCGTGGTGCCGGCGACGGTCTCGGCCAGTCCTGCGGCGTTGGCCGCGGTACGGGCGATGACGCCGCCCTGGTCGCCGACTTGCCCGACGCAGCCGAGCACGACGTCGTCGATGCCGGCGCTGTCGAGCTCGGGGTTGCGCTCGCGGACCGCGTCCATCAGCCCCGTGACGAGGTCGACGGGCTTGACGGTGTGCAGGGCGCCGGACGCCTTGCCCTTGCCGCGTGGGGTTCGAACGGCGTCGTAGACGTACGCGTCGGTCGTCATGGGGAGTCCTTGGTCTGGTCGCCCGGTCGGGCCGGGTGCTGCCGGTCGGGCGCGCCGCGGTCGAGACGGTGCCGGGCGACGGTGCAGCCGGGCGTGCGGTGTGCCACCGGCTACGTTACACCTTCACTGTCACGTTCCGCACACGAGGATCCCGCGTTGCCAGAGTCCACGACGGCGTCGTCCCGGGCCGCGGCCGAGACTGCCGCGGCCGACACGGCTGCGGTCCCGGCCGACACCGTTGCGGCGCCGGCCGACACTGTTGCGGCGCCGGCCGACGAGCTGACCGTCGACGAGCTCGCCGCCGAGGCGGGCATCCCCGTGCGACGCGTGCGCTTCTACGCGGGCAAGCGGCTGCTGCCGCCGCCGCGGCTGGCGGGCCGGGTCGGGCTGTACGGGCCGACGCACCTCGCGCGGCTGCGCCTGGTCTCCGAGCTGCAGGACGCCGGCTACACCCTGGCGGCGATCGAGGACTTCCTCGCCGGCATCCCCGAGGACGCGGACGCCGACCAGGTCGAGCTGTTCGGCACGTTGCTCGCGCCGACCAACGCCGGCCAGGAGCTGCGGCTGTCGCCCCAGGAGCTGTCCCGGCGCACCGGTGTGGAGCTGGACGACGACGTGCTGCGGACGCTGGAGGACGCGCGACTTCTCCAGCGCTGCGAGGATGGGACCGTGGCACTGACACAGGCACAGCTGGACTTCGCGCTGCGCCTGCTCGAGCTCGACGCGCCGCTCGACGCGCTGGTCGAGGCGGGGCGCATCGTCGAGCACCACGTCTCGGCGCTCGCCGCCGACCTGCAGCGGGTCTTCCGCACCCGCATCTCCGCGGCGTTCGACGACCCCGAGGACGCCGACCGCGACCGCCTGCGAGCGCTCGCCGCGGCGCTGCGTCCGTTGACGATCCAGGCGATGGTCAGCAGCTACCAGGCGGCGCTCGACCGCGAGGTCCGGGGGCAGGCCCCAGCCGACTGACGCGCCAGTGACGCGCCAGTGACGCGTCCGTGGCGCGCTCGCGGACGTGCGGGACGTGGGGTTGGTCAGTCCAGCGGTCGCATGAACGACCAGAGGTGGCCCTCGGGGTCGACCGCCCCGTACTCGCGGAAGCCGTAGGGCTGGTCCGTCGGTGGGTAGCGGACGCTGGCGCCCTCGGTCACGGCGTGCCGGTGGTGCTCGTCGACGGCGTCGACGAGCACGGCCATCGTCGCGCTCGCCGCCCCGAGCGTCCTGGGGGACGCCAGCCCGAACTCCTCGGACTCGCGGTGGAGCCAGACCTCCCCGTCCCCGGCCTGGACCACGCCGTGCACGGCGGACCCGGCCTCGTCCCGGACGAGCTCGCCGGCCCCGAGCCCGAACACCCGCACCAGGTACGCGTGGGCGGCCTCGATGTCGGCGTACACCAGGATGGAGACCCGGCGTTCGAGTGCCGGCTGCAGCACGGCCATGTCCTGCAGGATGGCCAGCAGGTCGGTCGAGGGATCGCGGTCCCCGTCGAGGAGCTCGAGCAGCGAGACCAGTCGGCTGCGCAGCCGCTGCTGGCGCGCGACGTCGTCGTCGGCCAGCGCGACGTGCTCGGTGATGACCTCGCGCAACTGCGACGCGCCACCGTCGAGGCTCTCGCGGACCTGGGTGAGCGACAGGCCCAGCGAGCGCAGCAGGGAGACCCGGTACAGGCGCTCGAGGGCGGTGGGGCCGTACACGCGGTGGCCAGCGGCGGTGCGTCCGGTCGGCGCGACGAGCCCGATCTCCTCGTAGTGGTGCAGCGTGCGCACGGTGAGCCCGGTCGCGGCAGCGACCTCCCCGACCTTCATCGCTGGCCCCCTGTGTCGTGCCTGCTGGGTGGGACGCTACGACCTCACGCCACGTGAGGTGCAAGCGCTCGTACCGGGACGCGGGACTCAATCCGCGGCCCAGGCGGTCGCGACCGACCTGTGGGGGTGGACGCCCGTGGCCCGGCACACTGCACCCGCGCCATCCATCGACCCGTGGAGCCCCCGTGCAGGTGCGTGTCCTCAACGGCCCGAACCTCGGCCGACTCGGTACCCGCGAGCCGGAGGTCTACGGCTCGACGACGCACGAGCAGCTGGCTGCCCGCTGCGTGGAGCTCGGCAACGAGCTCGGCCTCGACGTGCGCGTGCACCAGACCGACGCCGAGCACGAGCTGCTCGGCTGGCTGCACGACGCGGCCGACGACGCGGTGGCGGTGGTGCTCAACCCGGGCGGGTTGACCCACACCTCCGTGGCGCTGCGGGACGCCTGCGCCCAGCTGGTCGCGCCGCTGGTCGAGGTGCACGTCAGCAACGTGCACGCCCGCGAGGAGTTCCGGCGTCACTCCTACGTCTCGCCCGTCGCCACGGGCGTGGTCGCCGGGCTCGGCGTGCGCGGCTACGAGCTCGCGCTGCGCTGGCTCGCCGAGGAGGCCTGAACCGTTCGGGCTCCCGGCCCGGGTCGTGCGCGGGGCCGTCACCACGGTCACTGGTCAGCCGTCGCCCAGCAGCAGCGCCGGGTCGTCGGGGAAGTCCGAGATCAGGTCGTGCTTGTCCCGGACCTGCCGTGCTCCGACCTGGCGCACCAGCGCGCTGACGTGCGGGCTGCCGAGGTTGCTCACCACCACCGCCGGGACACCCCGCGCGTGGGCTGCCTCGACCACGGTGATCCCGTCGGGGCGCATCGACAGGTCGCAGACGACCAGGTCGGCGTCGTCGAGCAGTTCGGGCTCGAAGGTCGTCGCCGTTCGCAGCACCGCCCCCGCAGCACGCCACGGTGCGGCGAACGCCGTCACCAGACGGAGGAACTCCGCGTCGTCGTCGATCCAGCACACGAGCATGGGGCAACCGTAAGGACTGCCATCGACCGTTGCAGCGCGCGGGACGGGCGCGCGGGATGGGTCGTGGTGCTGCGGTCGCCTCCCGCCCCGGGTGCTTGCTGGAGTTTGCGGGTCGTGCACGGCCTGCCGTACCGTCACGGTTACCCGCGGTAACAGCGCCGCGTCGTCCGCGCCAGCAGGAGCACGCCCATGGCCACCGCAGCACGCCGCGCCGTCGTCGTCGGCGGCAACCGGATCCCGTTCGCCCGCGCCAACGGTCCGTACGCCGCCGCCAGCAACCAGGACATGCTCACCGTCGCGATCGACGGGCTCGTCGCCCGCTTCGGCCTGCAGGACGAGCTGCTCGGCGAGGTGGTCGCCGGCGCCGTGCTCAAGCACAGCCGGGACTTCAACCTCACCCGCGAGGCCGTGCTCGGCTCCCGGCTCGACGCGCGCACGCCGGCGTTCGACGTCCAGCGCGCCTGCGACACCGGCCTGGAGGCGACGCTCTCGGTCGCCAACAAGATCGCGCTCGGGCAGCTGGAGTCTGGCATCGCCGGAGGCGTCGACACCGTCTCGGACGCGCCCATGGAGCTCGACGACGACTTCCGCCGGTTCCTGCTCGACCTCAACGCCGCCCGCACGCCGGGCGAGCGGGTGAAGCTGCTCGGGCGTGTGCGCCCCGGCTTCCTCGTGCCGAGCGCGCCGCGCAACGTCGAGCCCCGCACCGGGCTGTCGATGGGCGACCACATGGCGATCACCGCGGCGCGCTGGGGCATCCCCCGCGAGGCGCAGGACGAGCTCGCCGTGGCCTCGCACCACAACCTGGCCGCCGCGTACGACAGCGGGTTCATGGACGACCTTGTCACCCCGTTCCTCGGGCTGGCCCGCGACGAGAACCTCCGCCCCGACACCTCGGTCGAGAAGCTCGCGAAGCTCTCGCCGGTGTTCGGTCGTGGCGAGGACGCGACGATGACCGCCGGAAACTCCACGCCGCTGAGCGACGGTGCGGCGGTGAGCCTGCTCGCCAGCGAGGCATGGGCGGAGCAGCGCGACCTGCCGGTCCTGGCCAGCGTCGTGGACGCCCAGGCCGCCGCCGTGGACCACGTCCACGGTGGCGAGGGGCTGCTGATGGCCCCCGTGCGAGCGGTGCCGGTGCTGCTGGAGCGCAACGGTCTGACGCTGCAGGACTTCGACCTGTACGAGGTCCACGAGGCGTTCGCCTCGACCGTGCTGGCGACGCTGGCGGCGTGGGAGGACGACACCTTCTGCCGTGAGGTCCTCGGGCTCGACGGCGCGCTCGGTCCCGTCGATCGCGACAGGCTCAACCCACTCGGCAGCTCGCTGGCGACCGGCCACCCGTTCGCCGCGACCGGTGGGCGCATCGTCGCCCTGGCCGCCAAGCAGCTCGCCGAGCGCGGTGGTGGCCGTGCGCTGGTGTCGATCTGCGCAGCGGGCGGCAACGGTCTGGTCGCGATCCTCGAGGCCTGACCCGCAGCGCCACGCAGTGGCATGCAGTGGCACCGACCTTCCCCACGCCCGCCACCCCGGCTCGTTCCAGACGCCCGCCACCCGGCTCGTTCCCGACGCCCGCCACCCGTCCCGTGACGCACCCGCCCCGCAAGGAGGCACCCGATGCCCGACGTGATCGGCCAGCTGCTCGACTCCGACCTCGGCAAGCAGGTCGTGCGCCTGCTCGGCCTGCCGGCGCCCGCGGAGCTGCGGCGCCACGAGCCGGACGCGCCGCTGGCACCTGCGCCCGTGCTGGTGGCCGCTGCTCAGGGGGGACGCCTGCGCGAGCGCGTCGCCGAGGTCCTCGTCGCCGAGGGCGTGCAGGTCCACGACCTCGGCGAGCCCGCGGCCGACGACGACCTCACGCCGGTGCTCGACGAGGTGCTGCCGGGTGAGGTCGTGCCCGGCGAGGCGCTGCGCCCCGGTCGTGCGCACGCGGTCGTGCTCGACGCGACGGGCCTGACCAGCGCGAGCGACGCCGGTGTGCTGCGGGCCGTGCTCGGCCCGGTGGTGCGTCGCCTCGGCCCGTCCGGCCGCGTGGTCGTGCTGGGCGCACCGGTCGACGCGTCCGGCGACCCGCGCACCGCGGCGGTGCAGCAGGGTCTGGAGGCGTTCACCAAGTCGGTCGCCAAGGAGCTGCGCGACGGCGGCACCGCCCAGCTGGTGCGCGTCGCCGAGGGCGGCGAGGGCGGCCTGCCCGGCGTCCTGCGCTTCCTGCTGTCGGGCCGCAGCGCGTACGTCTCCGGCCAGGTGCTGGTCCTCGAGCCGGCCCCCGACGGCGCCGCCGTCGCACCGGCCGACCCCGCGCGGCCGCACCAGGGGCGCGTCGCGCTGGTCACCGGCGCGTCGCGCGGCATCGGCGAGGCGATCGCCGAGGTGCTCGCGCGCGACGGTGCGCACGTGGTCTGCCTCGACCTGCCCGCTGCCGGCGACCGGCTCGCGGCGGTCGCCAACCGCGTCGGCGGCACGACGCTGCAGCAGGACATCACCGCGCCGGACGCCGGCGCACGGATCGTCGAGCACCTGACCGAGCGGTTCGGTGGCGTCGACGTGGTGGTGCACAACGCCGGGATCACCCGTGACAAGACCCTGGCGGGGATGGACGCGGCCCGCTGGGACAGCGTGGTCGCGGTGAACCTCGCGGCCCAGGAGGCCATCGACGACGCGCTGCTGGCCGCCGGGACGCTGCACCGCGGTGGGCGGATCGTCGGGGTCGCCTCGACGTCCGGCATCGCCGGCAACCGTGGCCAGGCCAACTACGCGCTGACCAAGGCCGGCGTCATCGGCCGCGTGCGGGCGCTCGCGCCCGTGCTCGCCGAGCACGGGGCGACCGCCAACGCCGTCGCGCCCGGTTTCATCGAGACCGAGATGACCGCATCGATGCCCGTCGGGGTGCGCGAGGTCGGACGCCGGCTCAACGCGCTGTCGCAGGGCGGCCTGCCCGTGGACGTCGCCGAGGCCGTGTCGTTCCTGGCCGCGCCCGACGCGGGCTGGACCAGCGGCCAGACGCTGCGCGTCTGCGGCCTGTCGCTGCTGGGGGCATGAGCATGACCAACGACAACGACACCAACAACGACCCCGACGCCACGACACCCGCCAGCAACGCCACCGCGGCGACAGTGCTGGGGGACACGGACGTGCCATCGGCGCACGCGCTGCTCGGGCGTGCTGCGCTCGGTGCGCTCGCCCCGTCGCTCGGGCCCGCCGCGCGCTGGCTCGGGGTGCCCGTGCCGGGCGGCAGCGACCTGCCCGACCGCACGGTGCGCAGCGAGGTCGTCGTCGACGCGAGCCAGGCAGCGGCCTACGCACGGGTCGTCGGCGCGCGGGTCGGTGGCCCGGTCCCGCCGCTGCTGGTCCACGTGCTCGGGTTCGCCCCGAGCCTGGAGCTGCTGACCGGTCCGGGCATGCCCTTCCCGCTGCTCGGGCTGGTGCACGTCGCACAGCACGTGACCGTGCACGCGCCGGTCCACGTCGGTGACCGCCTGCAGCTGGCGGTGGAGGCCCGCGACCTGCGCCCGCACCGCGCGGGCCGCGTGTTCGACGTCGCTCTGAGCGCCCACCGCGACGGCGAGCTGGTCTGGGAGGGCACCTCGGCCTACCTGCGCCGCGGTCGCGACGGCGACGCCGACGCGTCCTCGCCGGGTCCGTCCGACCCGCCCGACCGCGCGGACGACGCCCTGCGGCTGGACGTGCCGGCGGACATCGGCCGGCGCTACGCCCGCGTCGCGGGTGACGCCAACCCGATCCACCTCAGCGCGCTCAGCGCCAGGGCGTTCGGCTTCCCGCG
>Ga0306912_1001021_pt1 | contig 13989 bp, 16 predicted proteins | sample AntRauFillE10628_FD_190443 | JGI IMG/M metagenome (GOLD analysis project Ga0306912, IMG submission 190443) | Saline lake microbial communities from Rauer Islands, Antarctica - Metagenome Filla E10 #628 (v2) (version 2) | ecosystem: Environmental > Aquatic > Non-marine Saline and Alkaline >... | reverse complement strand
TCCGTGGTTGACCTGCGCCGGTCGCGTGACGAGGCTCGGACCGGGCCACGACAGCGTGGCCGCACGGATGCGTCGATCCGATGAGCGGGCAGCACGGTCGCCCGGGGCTCTGAGGTGAGCCCCTGAGAATGGTCCAACGGTTGTGCAGGTCTGATGCTTCGCTTGGCGGAGCAGGAGGACCGACACATGGCACGACGCCACACCCCAGAACAGATCATCCGCAAGCTCGCTGAGGGCAACAAGCTCCTCGCGGGCGGCCAGACCGTCGAGGAGGTCTGCCGCCAGTTCCAGATCGCCGAGTCGACCTGGAGCCGCTGGTTGAGCCAGTACGGCGGGATGAAAGCCGCTGATGCCAAACGCCTCAAGGAGCTCGAGGGCGAGAACGCCGAGCTCAAGCGGCTGCTGGCCGAGGCCGAGCTCGACAAGGCCATGTTGAAGAGGGTCGCCGAGGGAAAATGGTGACCCCGAACCGTCGCCGCGAGGCCGTCAAGGTCTTGCAGGACGAGTTCGGGGTGTCCCAGCGCCGCGCATGCCGCGTGGTCGGCCAGCACCGCTCGACCCAGCGGCTCATCGTGCCCGTGCCCGACAAGGAGGAGCTGCTGCTGCGGGTGTGGCTGCGCCAGTTCGCGCTGGACCGCCCCAGGTGGGGGTGGCGGCGTGCTGCCAAGCAGCTGCGTCGCGACGGCTGGCAGGTCAACCACAAGCGGGTCCGGCGGCTGTGGCGCGACGAAGGCCTCCAAGTGCCGCAAAAGACCAAGAAGCCGCGGATGGCAGGGATCGGGGCCCACGTCGGGCCGATGTCGCTGATCGCCCCGAACGCGCTGTGGGCGATGGACTTCCAGTTCGACCGCACCATCGACGGCCGTCAGGTCAAGCTGCTCAACATCATCGACGAGTACACCCGCGAAGCGCTCGCGATCCGGGTCGAGCACTCCATCACCGCCGACGACGTCGTGGCCGTGCTCGACGGCCTGGCCGCAGTCCGTGGCGCACCGGCGTTCGTCCGGTTCGACAACGGGCCCGAGTTCGTCGCGCACGCCGTGGCCGAGTGGTGCAGACTGCACGGCGTCGGGGCAGTGTTCATCGACCCCGGCTCCCCGTGGCAGAACGCGTGGATCGAGTCGTTCAACGGCCGCCTACGCGACGAGCTGCTCAACCTGTGGCAGTTCGACTCGCTCCTCGAAGCCCAAGTGATCATCGAGGACTGGCGCGTCGACTACAACACCAACCGGCCCCACTCCGCCCACGGCGACCTGACCCCGACCGAGTTCAACACCGCCTGGAACCTCAGGCACCAACCCCAACCGAATCCTGCATAGCGACCGGACCACTCAACGGGGCCCTCTCACATCGACCTCGGCCCACCCGGGGCCGAGTGACTCGACATCGCACGGAGCCGCACGGTCCGCCAGGACCGCGCCGTCGAGGTCAGCGATGCTGACCTTGGTCGCCGTCGTCCCGATGTCGATGCCCAGCAGCACTCCCATCATGCGCTCCGCGCCGAATGGGCAACCTCGACGAACTCGGCCACGCGGGCCGGGTCGACTGGGTTCCAGGTGTGTCCATCGACCTTGAGTGCCGACCCGACGATGCAGCCGTCAGCGACCTTGAGGAAGTCACGAATATTGCTGGCCTTCGCGCCGGTGTTCAGGAACACCGGCGCGTCGTCGCCGACGGCCTCCTTGACCTCCTCGAGCGCTGAGAGATCCGGTTCCGACCCAGCCATCGGGCCCGAGACGAGGATGGCGTCAGCCAGCGACGAGACGACCACCGACCGGGCGACCTGGCCAACGGGCCGGCTTCCGATGGAGGATGCGAACTCTGGGGTGACGTTCATGAAGACCGCCACGTCGGTGGCATCGAGGCTGCGCCGGTAGCGGAGCAGCTTGGCGGCGTCCGGCGTCCAGAACCCCATGTCGGACTCGTATGCACCCGTTGCGACCTCGCGCATGAACGAGGCGCCGCTCGTGGCCGCGACCGCCATGGCAGCCATGGGGTCCCACAGGAAGTCGACGCCGTAGGGGATCGAGTCCGGGCGGCACTCCGCGACGACGCGTCCCAGCATGGCGGTGGCCTCGAGGCCCGCCTCGAGCTGGTAGGGCCGATCGTTCTCGTTGCAGAACATGACGGCGTCCACACCACCGTCAACGAGGTGCGCAACGTCACGGCGGACCGCCTCGATGATTCCGTCTGGACCCATGGAGGGGTCGTAGAGCGGCGTCCCCGGCATGGCCGGGATGTGGGCCATCGCAATGATGGGCTTGTCGGTGCCGAACAACTCGGTGACCTTTGGATGCACGATGCACTGTCCTTTCGGATTACTTGACGAGACGGACCTCAACACCAAGGTCTCGGAGCCTGCGGACCTGCTCGTGTTCCGCTTCGGCATTGGTGACGAGGACGTCGATGTGGTCCGCAGGCGCCACGGCGGCGAAGGCGACGGCGCCGAGCTTGCTGCCGTCAGCGGCCACGATCAGTCGGCGACCGCGTTCGAGCACTGCTCGCTTGACCGCGGCGTCCTCGACGTTGAACTCGGTCAGTCCCGCCTCTGCGTCGAGACCACCTACCCCGAGCACGACGACGTCAACGTAGAACTGGCGCACTCCCTCGAGGGTCAAGGAACCGACCAGACTGCGCTCTCCCTGCCGAGCAAGGCCCCCCAGGCAGATCACCCGCAGTCCAGCCTCGTCGGCGAGCAGGCTCGCGACGGGCAATGACGGCGTGATCACCGTGAGGTTGCTCCGGCCCACCAACTCGCGGGCGACGGCGAGCGTGGTGGTCCCGACGTCGAGGAAGACCGTCTCATCGACACCGAGCAGGTCAACCACCCCCGCAGCGATCGCGGTCTTGGCTTCTGTCTGGCGCTGCTCACGAAGGCCGAACGGCGGCTCGTAGCTGCGGGAAGTGCCCGGGATGGCCCCACCATGGACACGGCGACAGCGATCCTGACGCTCCAGCTCCTCCAGGTCTCGCCGAACGGTCATCTCCGAGACGCCGAAGCGCTGCGCGAGCTCGGCCACCTCGACGCGCCCATTGGCGCTCAAGAGGTCCAGCACAGCGTTCAACCGATCCGGCTTGTTCATGCGGGGGAACCTACGAGCGTTCGATCTAACAGTCAAGATGTTTGTACGAACGGTTTCAGTGTTCGAGTCCGAGGCAGGGCTGCCCCGCGAAGGGGCATTCCATCGTGGCTGATGCCACGACCGAGCCCACGACACGACGACGGGCGCCTCCTCGACGCATCCGCGCCGACGAGGCGTTGCCGGAACCTCGTCTCTCGACATGGACTCCAGGACTCCCGTCTCGAGCAGCACGGAGCCACTCGCAGGGTTTGTGGGCAGCTCGTCGCAGGACACTCCGAGGACCACTACCCGGGCCTGGATGTGTCAGTTTCGGGGACGCTGGATCCCTCGATCGAGGAGCGCATCGTGGATCCTGCGTACGACGTGGCCTGTCCCGTTTGCGACGCTGAGGTCACAGAACCGTGTGACCAGCCACTGCCGCACCTGGAACGCCAGGAACTGGCTGGTTACCCCGGCCGTTCGCGGCGTTCGACCTCGACGGGGACGGCATCCGCGCCTGGCGCGACGTGGACGACCCGGATCACTGGTTCTGACGGCGCCGATGTGACACCGGCGGCTTCGCTATGAAGCGTTGTCAACAACGACGTCCCACCATCAAGCGATCACGACTCCTCTCACTCGCCGTCGCCGGCCTGCTCGCCGCCGGTGCAGGTGCCGCCAGCGCCGCGTCCGGCAGCGTCGTCCACGACACCACCGCCAGCACCATCGGCAGCCTCGGCTACCAGGCCAACCAGGTCGCCGAGTTCGGCGAGCAGGTCTTCCCCGCCGAGACCGGTCCGCTGGAGACGGTCACCGTCGTGCTGTCCTCCTGGGCGTGCGAGGAGGGTGGCTGGAACACCACCTGCACCAGTGCCGAGGGCGCCACGTTCGACGACCCGGTGACACTCACCCTCTACGACGACGCGGACGGCGAGGTCGGCGCACCGCGCGTGAGCATCACCGAGATCGTCACCGTCCCGTTCCGCCCCTCCACCGACGAGGCGTGCGACGGCGGCCGTTGGCTGTCCGACGACGGGTGCCGCAACGGCCTGCAGTTCGAGGTGCCCTTCGACGTCTCCGGGCTCGACCTCGAGGCCACCGAGTCGCTGTGGGTCAGCGTCGCGTACAACACCCAGTCGTGGGGCTACGAGCCGATCGGTGCGCCCGGCCCGTATGACGCACTCAACGTCGGCGTGACCGACGTGGACAGCGAGACCGTCGGGACCGCAGGGCGCGTCGCGTTCGCCGTCGGCGCCGAGCCGCAGCTCCAGGCCTACGACGCCACCTACGACCTGATGGCGCGGCTGACGCTCGCGCCCGTGCCACAGTCGATCGACGACTGCAGGGACGGCGGCTTCGCGGACCTCGGCTGCCGCAACCAGGGGCTGTGCGTCGCCTCGGTCGCGTCGTCGGACAGCGACGGCTGAACCGACGCCCCATGGCAGCACGACGCCCCGGTCACGACCGGGGCGTCGTCGGTGTCGCCGTCAGCCGGCTTCCTGTAGTCGCGCGCTCGAGGAGTTCGCGCTCCTGGAGGCGGACTTCGCCAGTGCCGGCCGCCCGAGACCGCGCCGCCATGCCCGCTTCTTCGGTCAGGAGAAGTCCGTCACACGTCGCCGCAATGCCGTCGAGGCGGTGGCCCGTGCCGTTCGCCCGATCCTCGATGCGTACCCGGCCTGACGGACGCCGGTCACGCCCCGACCCCTGACACGAGAAACGCCCCGCAGCAGCGCTACGAGGCGTCCTTCTCGGGTGGAGGTGATCGGACTTGAACCGACGGCCCCTTCGTTGCGAACGAAGTGCTCTACCAGGCTGAGCTACACCCCCGAGGCCACTGCGTCGTGACGCAGCGGCGTGGGACTGTACCGAGCACGCCCGGGCGACGCCCAGCCGTGGACACCCGCCGTGCGACGCGCCGGAGCGGGAGAGTCCCGCCACGTGGTGTAGAAGCAGGTCCGCCATGTAGGCGGGCCACCGTGCAAGTCTCTGAGCTACGACACAGAGAGACACCGCACGATGACCCATCACCAGTCTGCCATCCATGAGCTCGCCGAGCGCCTCCAGGGCACCGACGCGAGCCTGACCACGTCCATCGCCGACATCCTCAGCGTCGCGCTCCAGGAGCTGATCGAGGCCGAACTGTCGGCCCGGATCGGGGCCGAGCCCGGCGAGCGCAGCCCGGCCCGCACCGGGCTGCGCAACGGCCACCGACCCAAGCTGCTGTCCACGCCGGCAGGGGACGTGGAGGTCGGGATCCCCAAGCTGCGCGAAGGGTCGTTCTTCCCGGAGCTGCTCGAGCCGCGCCGGCGGATCGACAAGGCCCTGTGGGCGGTGATCATGCGCGCCTACATCACCGGAACCTCCACCCGGAAGGTCGACCAGCTGGTCAAGGCACTCGGCTGCGACACCGGCGTGTCCAAGTCCACGGTGAGCCGGATCTGCAAGCTGATCGACGACGACGTCGCGGTCCTGCGGCAACGCAGGCTGGACCACCTGCCGTTCGTCTACGTGTGGCTCGACGCGACCTACGTCCACGTCCGCGAGCACGGCCAGGTCATCTCCAAGGCCGTGGTGATCGCCACCGGCGTGCGCACCGATGGGCATCGTGAGGTGCTGGGCGTGGACATCGGCGACTCGGAGAACGAGACATTCTGGACCGAGTTCCTCCGCGACCTGAAGGACCGCGGCCTGGCCGGGGTTCAGCTGGTGATCTCCGACGCGCACGCCGGGCTACGCGCCGCCATCAGACGGGTGCTGCAAGGCGCCGGCTGGCAACGTTGCAGGGTGCATGCCAAGCGCAACCTGCTCGCCCCGGCCCGACATCAGCACCGCGGGATGGTCTCCGCGCTGATCTCCACGATCTTCGCCCAGCCCGACGGCGACGCCGCCCGCACCCAGCTCCGCGCGGTCGTGGACCAGTTGACGGGTGTCGAGCCGAAGGTCGCCGAACGGCTCCAGGGCATGGAGGACGACCTGCTCGCCTACACCACCTTCCCGCCGGTCCACTGGTCCAAGATCTGGTCCAACAACCCCATCGAACGGCTCAACCGCGAACTGAAGCGACGCACCGACGTCGTGCAGATCTTCCCCGACCCCGAATCGGTGATCCGGCTCGTGGGCGCGCTGCTGTGTGAGGTCAACGACGAACTCGTCGCGGCCCCACGCCGCTACATGGCCGAGGCCACCCTCAGCCCACTGACCGACCCCGACGAGGAACGCCTACCGTCCATCCCGGCCATCACGGCCTGACAACCGAGACGCACGGTTCTACACCACGCGATGGGACTCCATCCGCCGGAGCAGTGGCCGGCCGACGGCCCGCAGTACCGTCGGGCGGCGGCGACCGTGGCGACGAGGACAGGACCGGGGATGGGGGCGGACCAGCCCGCCGATGCGGCTGCGACCTCGTCGCAGGCATCTGCGGGAGCACCGGCCGACGCGCCCGACCCTCGCACGCCGGTACCGACGCTGGCCCCGCTCGCGGTCCCCGACTACCGGCGCATGTGGGGCGCCGCGGTCATCAGCCACCTGGGCACGTTCCTCCAGATGACGGCCGCGCCATGGTTGATGCTCGAGCTGACCGGCTCGGCGTTCCTGACCAGCCTCGTCACCGCGTTCCTGCTGCTGCCCCGCCTGCTGCTGACGCTGCCCGCCGGCGCGCTCGCCGACGTCGTCGACCGGCGCACGCTGCTGGTGGTCGGCAACCTCATCGGTGCGGCAGCGGTCGGGACGATGGCGCTGCTCTCGGCAGCGGGCCAGCTCGGTGCCGTCGCGATCCTGGTGCTGACCCTCACGCTCGGCTCCGGCAGCGCGATCGCGATGCCGGCGTTCCAGACGCTGGTGCCCGACCTGGTCCCGCGCTCGCTGCTGCCGCAGGCGATCACGCTGAACTCCGGCGCGTTCAACGTCGCCCGTGCGGTCGGCCCGGCCATCGGTGGCGCGCTGATCGCCACGGGCCTCGCGAGCCTCGCGTTCGGGCTCAACGCACTGTCGTTCCTCGTGGTCGTGGCGGTGCTGTTCACCCTCCCGCGCGACCACGTCGAGGACGTCGCGAAGTCACCGCGCTCGCTGGTGCGGGCCACCGTCACCGGCGTGCGCTACGCCCGCTTCTCCCCCGCGATCCGACTGCTGCTCGTGCTCAGCGGGGTGTTCGCGCTGACGGCCGCGTCCGTCCAGGCGCTGCTCGCACCGGCCAGCGTCGAGCTCGGGCTCGGTGCCAGCGGCTTCGGCACGCTGTGGGGCGTGTTCGGCGTCGGCGCGCTGCTCGGCGTCGGCACGCGCGAGCAGGCCCGCCTGCGGCTCGGCCGCTGGATGGTCCCGGCCTCGATGGTGCTGTTCGGGCTCGGCGGGATGGTCTTCGGCCTGGCCCCGACCCCGGCGCTCGCGGCCAGCGGGCTGTTCGCGACGGGCCTGGCATGGGTCTGGGTGCTGATCACGCTCAACGCGACGGTGCAGCTGCTCGCCCCCCACTGGGTGCGCAGCCGGGTCGTGGCGATCTACGCGCTGGTCGTCGGCCTCCAGCCCGTCGGCGCGCTGCTGGCCGGTGCACTGGCCGAGCCGACCAGTGCCGGCACGGCCATCGCCGCCTCGACCGCGGTGACGCTGCTGGCGGGCCTCGCCGCGACACGCCTGGACCTGCCGGTCCTCGGTGAGGTCGAGGCGCCCGAGTCGGGCGGGCTCGGGATCCTGCCCGAGCTGCGCGACGCCGCGGTCACCGGACCGGTCGTCGTGCACCGCCGCTGGGAGGTCGCCGCCGAGGACCTCGACGAGTTCCTCGCCCAGGCGCGCCTGGCCCACCACGTGCGGCGGCGCACCGGCGCACGCCGCTGGGAGCTGCACCGCGACGCGATCGTCCACACGCAGTTCACCGAGGTGGTGGAGTACGCAGACTGGGAGGAGCACCTGCTGCAACGCACCCGCCTCGACGCCGAGGACCTCGCACTGCTGCGCCACCTGTGGTCGCTGGACGTGCACGGCGAGCCCGACACCGTCCTGCTGACCCCGATGGAGCCCTGAGCCGGCGTCCCGCCGCGACGGCCCGCTGCGGCGGCCGGGCCGGCGGCCGCGACCCGGACCCGGCCGCTCTCAGGTTCCGAGTGCCCGGGAGAGGTCGTCCCAGAGGTCCTCGGGGTCCTCGAGGCCGACCGAGAGCCGCACCGTTCCGTCGGTGATACCGACCCGGGCGCGTGCCTCGGGGCCGATGCGGCGGTGGGTCGTGGTCGCCGGGTGGGTCACCAGCGACTTCGCGTCGGCGAAGTTGTTGGAGATGTCGACCAGTCGCAGCGCGTCGAGCACCGCGAACGCCCGCTCGGTGCCGCCGTCGAGGTCGAACGTGAGCACCGTGCCGCCACCGGACATCTGGCGCCGTGCGAGCTCGTGCTGCGGGTGGGACTCCAGCCACGGGTAGCGCACGCCGGCGACACCTGGCACCTGCTCGAGGCGCGTGCCGAGCAGCAGCGCGCTGGCGGTCATGCGGTTCACCCGCAGCGAGAGCGTCTCGAGCCCCTTGGTCACGACCCACGCGTTGAAGGGGCTCAGCGCCGGGCCGGTGTGGCGCACGATCGGCACGAGCCGCTCGTCGATCCACTCGCGCGAGGACACCAGCATCCCGCCGAGCGTGCGACCCTGGCCGTCCATGTGCTTGGTCGTGGAGTAGGTCACCACGTCGGCGCCGTGCTCGAGCGGTCGCTGCAGCACCGGCGAGACGAACGCGTTGTCGACCACCACGGTCGCCCCGGCCGCGTGCGCCAGCTCGGCGACCGCGGCCACGTCGACCAGTTCCTGCATCGGGTTGGACGGCGACTCGAAGAACACCGCCGCGGTCGGCTGCTCGAGCGCCGCGGCCCACTGGTCCAGGTCGTGGCCGTCGACCACGACGGTCTCCACGCCGTAGCGCGGCAGCAGCTCGTCGACGATCACGAAGCACGAGCCGAACAGGCTGCGCGACGCCACCACCCGATCGCCGGCCGAGGTGCACGCCAGCAGGGCGTGGAACACCGCCGCCATGCCGCTGGACAGCGCCCACGCGGCCTCGCCGCCCTCGAGCGCCGCGACACGGTCCTGCAGCACGGACACGGTCGGGTTGCTGACCCGCGAGTAGCGGTGCCGGTCGAGCCTGCCGGCGAACGTGTCGGCAGCCTCCTGCGCCGAGCCGTAGACGTAGCCGGAGGTCAGGAACAGCGCCTCGGCGGTCTCGTGGAACCCCGTGCGCTGCTGGCCCGCACGCACCGCGAGGGTGTCCGGGCGCAGGCCGGGTGGCAGGTCAGGTGGCAGGTCCGGGCCCGGGCCGGCAGCCGCGTCAGCGTCGTCAGCCATCGCTCGGCTGCCCCGGCAGCACGACGGCCTGCGCGGCAATGGTGCGCTGCCCGTCGTGGGTGATCGTCGGGCCGCCGTGCAGCACGTAGCCGTCCAGCAGCGCGGCGCTGACCTTCTCGCAGAAGGCGCGATCGTCGCTGCCGGTCAGCAGCCGGTACGGCAGCCGCTCTGGCAGGTCGCTCGGCTCGGTCATGGTCACGGGTCCGGTCGCGGCGGCGGGCGACAACGCAGCGTACGGCGCGACCGTGTCGCCCCGTTCACGCAGGAGTGTGAACCGTGGCTCGCACGCACACCACCCGTCGCGACCCGTCGCGGCGAGGTCGCCGCCCGGTCAGCCGCATGGGCGGTGCACCTCGGGCACGACACCGGTCGTGGCCGTGGCGGTCTCGACCTGCTGCTCGGCCTCGTCCAGCAGGAGCGGGACAAGCAACTCGCCCACCTCGACGCCCTCGACAACAAGGCAGGCATCATCCTGGGCTTCGCAGGCCTGCTGATCACGCTCGCACCCGACGTTCCCGCCGGCTTCCAACTCGTCGGTGTGGTCGCCGGGGCAACCACCGTCGCGTTGGCGCTCGCGTCCTTCTGGCCCCGGAGGTTCCCCGTGCTGGAGCCATCGGCCCTCCGTCGCTACCTCCGGGCCGAGGAGTCCTTCACGCGCCTGACCGTGCTCGACACGCTGGAGGACTTCGTCAACGAGAGCAGCACCATTCTCCAGAAGAAGGGGCGACGACTCGGCCATGCGCTGGCATCATTGTCGCTCGCCGCGACAGCCCTTGCGCTGGGTATCGTCGTTCAAGCCCTGTGAGGAGCAGTGACATGGCCGACCAGAAGGTGGACGACAAGCCGAAGGTGCCGCCACCACCGGCCCGTCAGCCGGACGACTCGCTCAAGGGGTATATCGAGCGCAGCAACGTCAGCCGACCCAGGCGTCAGAAGAAGGCCGACAAGAGCGGCTGACCGCTCCTGCGCACGTCTGCCCGACGACGCGCTTCCGCGGAAGCGCTCGCGGTCAGCTCACTTCGAGGCGGAGCGGCGGTACTGGCGCACCGACAGCGGCACGAAGACCAGCAGGATCAGCGCGATCCACAGCAGCGAGTACGCCACCGGGTTGGCCAGCGACCACGGCAGCTCGGCCGCAGCCTGCTCGGCCAGCAGCTCGGCGCCCTCGGGCACGGGTGCCAGGTTCCCGAACAGCTCTCGCGCCGCCTGGGTGATCGACGAGACCGGGTTCCACTCCGCGAACACCCGCAGCACCGTCGGCAGGTTGTCGCTGGGCACGAAGGTGTTGGCGATGAACGTCAGCGGGAAGATCACGATGAAGCTGGCGTTGTTGACCACCTCGGGGCTCGGCACCAGCAGCCCCACGAAGGCCATCACCCACGAGAACGCGTAGGCGAACAGCAGCAGGAGCAGGAACCCGGCGACGGCGTCCAGCACCGAGGTGCGGATGCGCCAGCCGACCAGCAGCCCGGTCAGCCCCATGATGATCAGGCTCAGCACGTTGTAGACCACGTCCGACACGGTGCGGCCGACCAGCACGGCCGAGTCGGACATCGGCAGCGACCGGAAGCGGTCGATGATGCCCTTCTGCATGTCCTCGGCCAGCCCCGCGCCGGTGAACGTCGCGCCGAAGATCACGGTCTGCGCGAAGATCCCGGCGATGAGGAACTCGCGGTAGCCGCCCTCGAGCCCCTCGACCGCGATCGAGCCACCGAACACGTACGCGAACAGCAGCACGAACATGATCGGGCTGATCAGCACGAACACCAGGATCTCGGGCACCCGCTTGATCTTGATCAGGTTGCGTCGTGCGACGGTCGCCCCGTCACCCAGCGCCAGCAGCAGCTCGCTCATGATGCACCTCCGGCCGGCTCGGTCGCGGCCTGGTCGCTCTCGGCGTCGCCGGCGGCCCGGCCGGTCAGCGTCAGGAACACGTCGTCCAGCGTCGGGCGTCGCAGCCCGACGTCCAGCAGCGCCACGTCGCGGGCGGCCAGGGCGTCCAGCACCCGGCGCAGGTCCTCGGTGCCGTGGGTGACCGGCACGGTCAGCGCCCGACGGGCCTCCTGCACGCTGACCTCGCCGGCAGCGACGTCGGCCAGCGCCTCGACGGCCGCCGGCAGGTCGGCGGCGTCGGCGACGACCAGGTCGATGCGCTCGCCGCCGAGGCGCGCCTTGAGCTCGTCGGCGGTGCCCCGCGCGATCGCCCGGCCGTGGTCGATCACGACGATGTCGTCGGCGAGCTGGTCGGCCTCCTCGAGGTACTGGGTGGTCAGCAGCAACGTGGTGCCGCCCCGCAGCAGTTCACGGATCACGTCCCACATCTCGCGCCGGCTGATCGGGTCCAGTCCGGTGGTCGGCTCGTCGAGGAACAGCACCTCGGGCTCGGCGACCAGCGCACCGGCGAGGTCGAGCCTGCGCCGCATCCCGCCGGAGTAGGTCTTGACCGGCCGGTCGGCGGCCTCGACCAGCGCGAAGCGGGCGAGCAGCTCACGTGCGCGCACCCGCGAGCGCTCGGCACCGAGGCGGTACAGCCGGCCGATCATGTCGAGGTTCTCGAAGCCGGTCAGGGTCTCGTCGACCGCCGCGTACTGGCCCGACAGCCCGATGCGGCGCTTGACGCCCCTCGGGTCGGCCAGCACGTCGACGCCGGCGACGTGCGCGCTGCCGGCGTCGGGGCGCAGCAGCGTCGTCAGGATGCGCACGGCGGTGGTCTTGCCGGCGCCGTTCGGCCCGAGCAGGCCCAGCACCGTGCCGCGCGGCACGGTCAGGTCGAGCCCGTCGAGCGCGACCACGTCGCCGTAGCGCTTGACCAGCCCCGTGGCCTCGATCACGGCATCCACACCAGCTCCTGTCATCGTCGACGCGCTGCCGACGAGCGGGAGGACGCTACAGAGCGCCGGTGGCGCGCAGGGGGCACCGCCGCACGAGCGCACACGGGCGGTGCCTCAGCGCCACTCGCCGACCGCGGGCGGCACGGCTCGGTCCACCGGCCTCGCGTCGGCCGGCGGGCCGTCGACCGGTGCGGGCAGGTCCTCGTCGAGCACGGCCGGGTGAGCTCGCACGACGCCGCGGGCCTGTCGGGTACGCACTGCGATGCTGCGCAGCATCACGACGTAGCCGGCCAGTGCCGCGAGGCTCAGCAGCGCCAGCGTCCAGGCGAGCCCGCCGCCGACGACCAGCGCGAGCAGCGTGGTGCCACCGGCCAGTGCGGCGAGACGGCCGAGCACGGCACGGCGACGTGCCCGCAGCCGTCGGCTGGTCGCGCCGGGCGGGTGCACGACCCGACGGCCCGGGCGACCCGGCACGACCACGGGGCGGTGCTCGTCGCTGCCGGACAGCCGGCGCATCGCCTCGGTGAAGTGGTCGACGGTGGCCACGGGCGAGCGGCGGTGGTCGCGCCACGCGCCCGGCAGCAGCACGCCGGCCCACAGCACCACGAGCAGCGCGACGAGGCCCTGGCTCATGCGCGGGGCCTGGTCGTCGGCGTGGCCGTGGACGCGTGCACCGTTGGCTGCCCTCCGCCGGGCGACTCCAGCGACGCCCGTCGGGAAGCGATGCTACGCACGTGCGCAGCGCGGACGTGCGAACCGCGACCGTGTGCGCGCGGTGACGCACGCCGCCGCCCGTGGCGGGCTCACCCGTCGAGCTCCCACGTCCCCGAGCGGCCGCCCTGCTTGCGCACGACCCGCACGTCACCGATCACGACGTCGCGCTGCACGGCCTTGACCATGTCGTACACGGCGAGCGCAGCGGTGGTCACCGCGACCATCGCCTCCATCTCCACGCCGGTTCGGTCCGACGCCCGGGCGGTGGCGACCACGTCGCAGGTCGCCGCGTCGACGTCGACGTCGATCTCGACGTCGACCGAGGTCAGCGCGACCTGGTGGCACAGCGGCAGCAGTTCCCAGGTGCGCTTGGCCGCCATCATCCCCGCGATGCGGGCCTGGGCGAGCGCGTCGCCCTTGGGCAGGTCGCCGGCTGCCAGCAGCGCCGCGGTGCGCGGCGCCATCGTCAGCCGTGCGCGGGCCACGGCGCTGCGGGCGGTGACGTCCTTGGCGCCGACGTCGACCATCCGCGCCGTACCGGTCCCGTCCAGGTGCGTCAGTGCATCGTCGCGGGCAGCGCCCGTGGCGTCACTGGAATCGTCGCGGGCAGCGCCCGTGGCGTCACCGGAATCGTCGCGGGCAGCGCCCGTGGCGTCACCGGAATCGTCACGGGGGTAATCGTCACGGGGGTCGGGGGCGTCGCTCACGACTGCACCAGCAGGTGGACGGTGACGGTGCTGCCCGCGGCGGCCTCGTCGACGTCCTCGGGGATCACTGCCAGCCCGTCGGCGCGGGCGAGGCTCGACAGCACGTGGCTGCCCTGGTGGCCCGAGGGGGTCGCCTGCCAGCGCCCGTCCACGCGCTCGAGGGTCACACGCACGAAGTGGCGCTTGTGGGGCGGCGCGCCGACGGCCTCGGTCAGCACGGCCCGCACGCGCGGACGGTCGAGGTCGCGCCGGCCCTGCAGTCGGCGGATCAGCGGACGCACGAACAGCTCGAACGAGACGTAGCTCGACACCGGGTTGCCCGGCAGGCACACGATCGGGGTGTCCCCGATCCGGCCGTAC
>Ga0306912_1001020_pt1 | contig 13997 bp, 16 predicted proteins | sample AntRauFillE10628_FD_190443 | JGI IMG/M metagenome (GOLD analysis project Ga0306912, IMG submission 190443) | Saline lake microbial communities from Rauer Islands, Antarctica - Metagenome Filla E10 #628 (v2) (version 2) | ecosystem: Environmental > Aquatic > Non-marine Saline and Alkaline >... | reverse complement strand
CCGGCGCGCGTGACGGCGGCGAAGCAGGCGAGGCCGTCGCTAATGACGGCGCAGGTGGGATCGAGGCCTTGCTCGGCGAAGGTCGCAATCGAGGCGCTGCGAAAGCCCGCGACGCGCCGCAGCTTCAGGCGAACGGGCTTGCCTTCCGGCGTGGTCTCGACGGCGGCGACGAACGGCGTCTTGCCGGCGGCACCGCGTCCGCGTTTGCCGCCCGTGCGCGCGCCGCCGATGTAGGCATCGTCGATCTCGATGCGCCCGCGCAGCCGTTTGGCGCCGTCGCGTTCGAGCATGACCTGACCAAGTTTGTGCTTGATCTTCCAGGCGGTGGTCTGCGTCACCCCGAGGCGTCGACCGAGCTCGATGCTGGAGATCCCCTGCTTGGTCTGGGTCAGGTGATAGAGGGCGCGGAACCAGACGCGCAGCTTCAGCTTGGTCGCGGCGAAAATCGTCCCGGCGATCGGCGAGGTTTGCGTCCGGCAGGCGCTGCACTGATAAAGCCCGCGCGTCTTCACGACGCTGTGCCGCGTCCCGCCGCATTCAGAACAAACGAAACCGTCCGGCCAGCGCGACGCGACGACCGCAGCCCGACATTGCTCCTCGGTCCCGTAGAGCCGCTCGAATTCCGGCTCACTCAGCCCTTTTTGGAACTGAACCTTGTTGCGCGCCATCGCCCTGATCCCCTTAACATTCTGGTTGTTCACTGTTTGTACCAGCCGAGAGCGGCTGAGCAACATGCGTAATCAGGAAAATTTTTAACTTTGCACCGCCCGCTTCCTGCGCACTGCCGCCTCTCAAGCCCTTCGATCACCTCACAGCTCTGACAAAAAGCGTCAGGTGACGGCAGTCAGCTTCTTTCATGACGGTCGTGCTGGCTGCGGCATGCTGCGGGGCCTCGACACGAAGGTCGGAATTCCTAAAATTTTCTGCACCGCCATGACTCAGCAAAAAGCCACAATGTTCGTTGACGACCAATACTGCACTCTGCAAAATGTGCATTCAGTGGATGTTTCCATTTGGACCGTGAGAGGGCAAAACCGATGCGTACAATCTTTTGGTACGTAGTTGCCGCAGCTCTCGTCATGCCATCAATTACTTCGGCAGAGGGCCTTGAGGCAACCGAGCGCGCAAGGGCCGGTTCGTTCGACGTGCGGGGCGAGGTCGCCTGCGCGCAGGAAGTTGGACAAACGATGGGGACCTGTACAGCGGCAGTTGCACGTGTCGGAAACTCCGCGGCGGCCGTTGTCGTGACGTTTCCGAACGGGTTCGCCCGCACGCTGATATTCGAGGACCGCATTTTCGTTCGCGGGAATCCGACGATGTCAGGTGTCGGCACCGACACGGACTGGCGCGTATCTGACGGAACGCACCTGGTTCGTGTCGACGACCAGCGCTTCGAACTGCCCGAAGGGCTGGTTTTCACGGAATAGGCCGCGCCGCCAGGCTGCCGCTCGGGACCGGATCATTTGTCCGGCGTCAGGTTGTGGATCCCCTCTGTCAGGGCTGTTGCCGCTGCAGCTTACGCTGACAGCAGCCACAAACCTTTGACAGAGCGGACCTTCCGCAAGAAACGCGCCAATGACCCAGTCCAGCTTCGCGAGTTCGACGTCTTTCTTGCTGCTCCACGGACCCTCGTGCTCGATAACCTCGGCCTTGTACATGCCGTTGATGGTCTCGGCGGCAATCATGGCTGTCGCAAACGCTGCCGACCGAGCTCCAAATCTTCGCCTCTTCACGGCGCTCGGAATACTTGATCGACAAGTACTGGACCCCGAGGACGTCAAACAGATCCGCAACGACGCATTGAAAACGCACGTGCTTGGGTTCCAAGCGACGTATACGCTTGGAACTATCCCTGAAGAAACGACGCTGACCATGTGTCATCAGCCACAAGCGCGTGATGCTTTTGCCGACATCTATCATAGTCGCGACAAGATCCGCTGCGCCCCCAGGTTCTGTACGGAGAAGAACAGGCTTACATCGAGTGCGATCTGGCCGTAATGACTTCCAAGATTTACGAGATCCCCCGATGCAATCTGACGCAGGCACAAGCTGTGCGGAACCCAGGCGACGCCGAGCCCCGCCTCGGCAAGACGTAGACATGCCACGCTGTAGGCGGTTTCTACCGAGACATGTTCGCTGTGTTCGCCCACATTTTCCGCGCCCAAATGGCGAGTGACGAGGCGCCCGAAATGGCTGTCCGGCGGGTATTGTATCAAGGGGAACGGATCTTTCGGTGTGCGGTCCGCCAGCAGGCGGTGGCGTAAGGCCCCGCCGCAGACAGGTACGAGCGTATCTCTCATCCATGTGCGCCGCCCGATACTGTCGTCAAAGGGGAGTGGAGGAAAACCGCGCGCCTCATAGATCATCAGAATGTCCGCGTCACCGCGAACAAAGAACGACAGGCAGTCCTCCCGGTTCATGGTCCGCAAGCGCGTGGTGAGATCCGGCTCGATGTTGTGCAGGGCCACCAACGCATCCGGCATGACACTGGTGGCGAGTGCATGTTGCGTTGCGATCACGAGACGCCCTGCGCCTGTTTTTCCGTCGCGTAAACGGGCGCGCAGCGCCTCTATCCGCAGGATCGTCGCACGGATCTCGGCTTCGTTTGCCGCCAGCGTTGGGTGCAGCGCGATCCGGTTCGTCTTGCGTTCGAGCAGGGGAATGCCGACCCAATCCTCGAAGCTTCGGATGCGCCGCGAAAACGCCGGCTGGGTTATGTTTCGCCGGGCGGCGGCGCGGCTGAAATTACCTTCGTCCAGCAAGGCCAGCACATCGTTGAAAAGTCGGGTGTCCATCGCCTTGCTCATATAAAGAGTATTAGCGCTCAAAGATAGAAGCATTTTCCCGACCGTCACAGCCCTGCTAAAAGGAGGTATCGTAAAATTCCGAAAGGTCTCCGCATGTCTGCCACCCCGTCCATGACCGCTGCCCAAACTCCGGTTAAGGATCGCTGCGATGCAGTCCGACGCAAGCTGGAGGTTTTTCCGAGAGTTTCACTGGCCCATCTGCCGACGCCGCTGGAACCGATGGACCGGTTGAGCGCGCATCTGGGCGGCCCGCGGATCTGGGTCAAGCGCGACGACTGCACGGGGCTGTCGGGTGGCGGCAACAAGACCCGCAAGCTGGAATTTCTGATGGCGGACGCACAGGCGCAGGGTGCAGATTGCGTCATCACGCAGGGCGCCACGCAGTCGAACCATGCCCGCCAGACCGCCGCGGCGGCGGCGCGGCTGGGGCTCGGATGCCATATCCTTCTGGAGGACCGGACCGGCTATACCGATCCAAGCTATACCGATAACGGCAACGTCCTGCTGGACCGTCTGCATGGTGCGACGGTAGATCGGCGGCCCGGCGGCGCCGACATGGCCGCCGAGATGGAGGACCTCGCCGCGACCAAGCGGGCCGAGGGTCACCGCCCCTACATCATCCCGGGTGGCGGATCGAACCCGGTGGGCGCGCTCGGATATGTCAATTGCGCGCTGGAGCTTCTGACCCAGGCCGACGCGATGGGGCTCAGGATCGACACGCTTGTCCATGCGACCGGCAGTTCGGGCACGCAGGCCGGGCTCGTCGCCGGCTTGGCCGCGGTGGAATCCGACCTTCCCCTTCTTGGCATTGGCGTGCGCGCTCCGCGCGAAAAGCAGGAGGCGATGGTCCACGACCTCGCGTGCCGGACGATGGATCATCTCGGCGCTGGTTTCGAGGTTGCGCGGGACCGCGTGCGCGCGAATTGTGATTACGTCGGTCCTGGTTACGGCCTGCCGACCGACGGGATGCGCGCAGCCGTCAGCCTGCTGGCACGTCTGGAAGGGCTGCTTTTCGATCCGGTCTATTCCGGCAAGGGGCTGGCCGGGCTGATCGACCTCGTGCAGCGCGGCGAGTTCGCAGGGTCAACGAATATCGTGTTTCTGCACACCGGCGGCAGTGCCGCGCTGTTCGGTTATCCCAACCTGATTGACGCCAACTGAAAACCAAACCACCAACAGGAGAGACGACATGCAGTTTCGCACCATTCTGGCCACGGCTGCGGCAATGGCGGCGCTTGGCGGCGCGACAGCCGCGCAGGACATCAGTTCAGGACGTCTGGCAGAGATTGCCGAACGCGGCGGCATCGTGCTGGGGCACCGCGAAAGTTCGGTGCCGTTCGCCTATCTCGACGAAAACCAGAACCCGATCGGCTACAGTATCGACCTGTGCATGAAGGTCGTCGATGCGGTCGAGGAAACGCTGGGTCAGGACCTCGAAGTCCGGTTCGTACCGGTCACGCCGCAGACCCGCATCGCGCTGATGGCCAATGGCACGATCGATCTGGAATGCGGATCGACCACCAACAATCTGACCCGTCAGGAGCAGGTCGAATACCTGCCCGTCACGTTCATCACGGGTACCAAGATCCTGGCGCGCGCGGATAGCGGCATCACAAGCATTGACGATCTGGACGGCATGAAGATCGCGCTCGCGCAAGGCACGACGAACGAGCGCGCGATCATGGCCGCGATGGAGCAACGTGGGCTGGATATCGACATCCTGCCGGTGCGCGACCATGCCGAGGGAATGCTGGCGCTGGAAACCGACCGGGTGGACGCCTATTCGACAGATCACATCCTGCTTCACGGGCTGATCAGCAAGTCCCGGACCCCCGAGGCCTTTGCGGTTGTCGGCGATTTCCTGTCCTACGATCCTTACGCGCTGATGGTGCCCCGCAACGAAAGCGATTTCGAACTGGTGGGCAAGCGGGCGCTGGCCGAGGTGTTCCGGTCGGGCGAGATCGACACGATCTACGAGCGCTGGTTCGGCCCGATGGGCGTGGAACAGTCGGATATGTTGCGCACGGCGTTCCGTCTGAACGCCTTGCCGCAGTAACCTGCGAACCCGCGTGCGGGGGCCGTCAGGTCCCCGCACCGCCAAGCGAAGGGACACCGCGCAATGGACTATAACTGGAATTGGGGCGTCCTTTTCCAGGATCCCTATCTCGGATGGCTGATCCTTGGCGTGCAATGGACGTTCGCCGTCGCCCTCGCGGCTTGGGTGATTGCGCTTGTCGTGGGCATCGTCGTGGGGGTCGGGCGCACGCTGCCGTCGCGCCCGATCTCGCTGATCTGCACGGCCTATGTGGAGCTTTTCCGCAACGTGCCGCTGCTGGTGCAGATGTTCCTGTGGTACTTCGTCATGCCCGAAATGGTGCCTGACGAAGTGGGCCGCTGGATGAAGCGTGACATGCCCAACCCCGAATACGTGACGGCGGTGATCGCACTGGGTCTCTACACCGCCAGCCGGGTGGCCGAACAGGTGCGCGCCGGGATCAACGCGGTCGGCCCGGGGCTGACCAACGCCGCTTATGCGAACGGCTTCTCGGTCGCGCAGACCTATCGCTACATCCTGCTGCCGATCTCTTTCCGGCTGATCGTGCCGCCGATGACCTCAGAATTCCTGACCATCTTCAAGAACTCGTCGCTGGCGCTGACCATCGGCCTGCTGGAGTTGACCGCGCAAAGCCAGCAGATCGCGGAATACACCTTCAACGGGTTCGAGGCTTATACCGCCGCCACGGTCATCTATGTCTGCATCGCGCTTGTGGCGACGCTGGTGATGCAGGTTGCCGAACGCTACACCCGCATCCCCGGCTACATGGGATCGAAATAGATGGCGGATTTCGACTTCGACGTCATCGCGAACAACCTGCCCTTCCTGTGGCAGGGGCTGCAACTGTCGCTACTGCTGACGCTGCTGGCGGTTGTGGGCGGTATCGTCTTCGGCACGATGCTCGCGTTGATGCGGCTGTCGGGCATCCTGCCCCTGTCGCTGCTCGCGGGCACGTATGTGAACCTGATCCGGTCGGTGCCGCTGATCCTGGTGATCTTCTGGTTCTACTTTCTGGTCCCGCTGGCATTGGGCCGGCCCATCGGCAGTTTCTATTCGGCGCTGATCGCCTTTACGCTGTTCGAGGCCGCCTATTTTTCGGAGATCATCCGCGCGGGCATCCAGTCGGTGCGCAAGGGGCAGGTTCATGCCGCGCAGGCCACCGGGCTGAATTACTGGCAGACCCAGCGTTACATCGTGCTGCCCCAGGCGTTCCGCAACATGATCCCGATCCTCGTGACTCAAGGCATCATCCTGTTTCAGGACACGAGTCTTGTCTTCGTCGTCTCGTTGCGGGACTTCATGACCGTCTCGTCCATCGTCGCCCGCACCGAAGGGCGGCTCGTCGAAATGTACATCTTCGCCGCCTGCGTCTATTTCGTGATCTGTTTCGCGGGATCGCTGTTCGTGCGGCGACTTCATAAGGCACGCCCCGCATGATCGAGATCGAGAACCTGTCGAAATGGTATGGCGACTTTCAGGTGTTGACCGACTGCACGACGCAGGTCGCGTCGGGCGAGGTTGTGGTCGTCTGCGGCCCCTCGGGGTCGGGCAAATCCACCCTGATCAAATGCGTGAACGGGCTGGAACCCGCGCAGAAGGGCCGGATCACGGTCGACGGCCTCGAGGTGACGGCCCGAGGCGCGGACCTGACCAAGCTGCGCGCGGGGATCGGCATGGTGTTCCAGCATTTCGAACTCTATCCGCACATGACCGTCCGGGAGAACCTGTGCCTCGCGCAGCAGAAAGTGCTGGGGCGCAGTCGGGATGAAGCCGTCGCCAAGGCCGAGGCCCTGCTGCATCGGGTGGGGCTTGCCCAGCATATCGACAAGCATCCCGGCGCGCTGTCGGGCGGGCAGCAGCAACGGGTTGCCATTTCACGGGCGCTGGCGATGGACCCGGTCGCGATGCTGTTCGACGAACCGACCTCGGCGCTCGATCCCGAGATGATCAACGAGGTGCTCGACGTGATGGTGGAACTTGGCCTCGAGGGCATGACCATGATGGTCGTCACCCATGAGATGGGCTTTGCGCGCAAGGTTGCCAATCGCGTGGTGTTCATGGACGAAGGTGCCATCATCGAAGACCGCCCGACCGAAGACTTCTTCAACAACCCGAACAGCGATCGCGCGAAGGATTTTCTGAGCAGGATTCTTGATCACTGAAACGCAAACGTGCCGCGTTTCCATCTTTTTCCCGGGACACGAACGCGCTCAGCGGTCTGGTACAGCATTTCGCGCAAAACCGGTGTCCGCTTTTGCGCGTCTCGAAAATGCTTGATCAAGGGGTCAGAGGGCGCTGCGTGAATGCGAATGAACGCGGCGCGCTGTAAAGTTCTGTTGCGATGTCATCCTTTGCTCCACCCGCAATCGCTGCCTGACCTTCACAACCGCTCCCAGATCAGTCGTCCGATATCGTCCAGCCGCTCGGGTGAACAGAACAGCGAGATCGTCATCGTCGCGGTCCAGTCGCGCCCGCCCATGCGAACAAGCGTCCCGTCCTCAAGTTCTCGTGCGATGGAGAATTCCGGCAGCCACGCGAGCCCCGCGCCCTCCAGCGTTCGACGCTTGAGCGCCTCGGCAAGCGCATCCATGTAGCGGATGCTGAGCGCGGGGCGACGGTTGCCGATGGTCTGGTCGACCACCGTGCCAAGGAAAGTGTTTGGATCGTAACTCAGATACGGGACCTCGCGGCCCGGAAGCGCCCAGCCATGCCGCGCCGCGGCGGCGTGCTGCGCCACCGGGATCAACCGCTCCTCGCAGATATCGCGGCGCTTGAACCGGATCTCGTCGAGGATCGGGGCCACGTCCTGATGCCGGTAATAGAGCAGGAATTCGCAGCCTCCTTCGCTCAGAAGCTGGCAGCACGCAGTCAGGCTGTCCGACATCACCCGCGTGCGCATCGCTGGGTATTGTCGCTCGAATTCGGCCATGCGCGGTTGCAGGAAATTGACCGAGATCGCGTGCAGGGCGGCGATACGCTGAAACGTGGTGTGGCCGCGCGCGCGTTCCCGGATCGCCTGCCGCGTATCGGTTAGATCGGCCACCGTCTGTTTGGCGACCGGCAGGAATTGCAGCCCCGCCTCGGAAAGCTCCAACGGGTATCGCGCCCGGTCGACCAGCGGCACCCCGATCCAGTTTTCCAGCGACCGGATGCGGCGGCTGAACGCCGATTGCGTGACGTTGCGCTCTTCCGCGGCACGGGTGAAATTGAGCGTCCGCCCGAGGCAGACGAAATCGCGCAGCCAGTTGATGTCCATGCCGGCCTCCTGACGGATGCAGATTGCGCCAACCGCCGGTGTCATGCAAGATTGGAATAGTTTGATGATATGTTTGAATTGGCCGACTCGCACCGCTCTGTCCTAGCATTTTGAGTATGGGTCCGGCTGGCGCACAGGCGACGCGCGGGCGGGGCCACACTCAATGACGGGGACGACACCAACGCCCCCGCGCCATCACCCAACAAGGAGACCGAAGATGACATTTCCCGTGAAAGGCCTGATCGCCGTGACCGCCCTCGGTGCCGTGGCCCTGCCCGCGAGCGCCGACACCACCATCCGCCTGTCCACCTACGTGAATGAGGCCGATATCCGCTATGATGGTTTCGTGCATTTCGCCGACCTCGTGGCGGAAAAGACCGGCGGCAGCGTCGAGGTGCAGATCTTCCCCTCGGCCACGCTGCATGGCTGGTCCGAAGGCGTCGACGCCGTGCAGGGCGGTGTCTCGGACATGAGCTGGATGCCCGCCGACGAGCGCCTGCCCTGCTACCGCGTGACCTCGCTCTATCCCGTTGCCATCGACCTCGAAGGCCAGATCGAACTGGACGCCGCCTATGCCGACCTGGTGCGCGAAGAGGCCGCCGCGATCGGCCTCGTGCCGGTGTTCAATTCCAACTATTCCTACGATCAGGAATGGTGGTTCGATGGCGGCATCGACGATCTCGGAGACTTGCAGGGCAAGCAGGTCCGATCCATCGGTCCGCTCGTGAGCCTGATGATCGAGACATGGGGCGGCGCGCCGGTCTTTGTCGCGCCCAAGGAGGTGTTCCAATCCGCCGAGCGCGGTGTCGTGGACGGCATCAACATGGGCGTCGCCACCTATTCGAGCTGGAAGCTGTGGGATGTCATGCCCTACATGGTCAACGCCAACCTTTTTTACGGCAACATCAACTACATGATGAACAAGTCGAAATTCGACTCCATGACCGAAGAGGAACAGACCGCTGTCTTGGAGGCCGCGCACGAGACCGAGGAATGGCTGAAGCCCCGCTACGAGGACTGGGTCGATCAGCGCGTCGGCACCGCGGTGATGAAGGGCGGCGGTGCTGCCGTCTCGATTTCCCAGGACAAGAGGATGGATCTGATCGAAAGCGTGCAAGGCACCTGGAACGAGACGGTGGACGAGGCGTGCGGTCCGGAACTGGCCGGGCAGATCCGCGACCTCTTCGCGCAGCACGCGCCCTGACCCGGTCGTCGACCTGATCGGTGCCGCCGCGCGCTCTGCGCGGTGACGCCCCATGTTCGTCCAATGGAGGTGAGAGATGCAAACCGGTCTCGACCGTTTGATCGGTCATGTGGAACGCGGCGTGGTCTGGCTCGCCGCCATGGGGGGCGTGGTGATCCTCGTGCAGATGGTTTGGATCACCTATGGCGTGTTCACCCGCTACGCGCTCAACGCGCCCGACCGGATGGTGACAGAGGCCACAGCGCTCCTGCTCTTTCCGGTGGCCTTTGCCGGGCTGGCCTATGCCATGCGAGAGGATGCCTATCCCAAGGTCACCATGCTCACCGACATCCTGCCCCCCATCGGGCGCAAGGCGGCAGCGATCATCAACCTGTGCTTGATGCTCGGGGTGGGCCTCTTCTTCTCGCTCGCGGGCGTCAGCGCCACGATCCGCTCGTTCAATTCCGGGGCCTCGTCGGAAATCCTGCTCTGGCCGCGCTATGCGTTCTGGGCCCCCGGCGCGCTGGCGCTGGTGCTGTTCTCGATCTACGCGGGCCTGCGGCTGGTCAAGCTTATCCGCACCCCGGCACGGGAGATGTGACCGATGGAGTGGTATGAAGTCGGCCTCGGCCTCCTCGGCCTCCTGATGTTCCTGATCGCCATCGGCCTGCCGATACCCTTCGCTCTGGCGGCCGCGTCGCTGCCCTTTCTGTGGCAGATACAGACTTTCGATACCTCAATCGTCTCGGCCGAACTGAAGCTCTGGGGCGTCTGGATCGATTACATCCTGCTGGCGGTGCCACTCTTCGTCTTTCTGGGCGAACTCATCGGCAAATCGAATATCGGCCCCAACCTCTACCAGTTCCTGCACCAGGGCGTCCGCGTGCGCGGCTCAGCGGCCTATGGCTCGATCGGGGCCTGCGCGGGGTTCGGCGCCGTTTGCGGTTCGTCGATGGTGGGCGCACTGACGATCGGCGGCGTGGCCCTGCCGGAGATGCTGCGGCTGGGCTATGGCAAGCGGCTGTCGTCCGGCGTGCTGGCGGCAGGCGGTACGCTGAGCGTGCTCTTGCCGCCCTCGCTGATCCTGTTGTTCTACGGCATCGTCACCGATCAGAGTATCGGCGACCTTTTCATCGCAGGCGTCATTCCCGGGCTGATCCTTGTCACCTCCTTCGCGGTGGTGATCCTCGTCTGGGGCCTCCTCAAGCCCGGCGATATCCCTGACCGGGAAACAGCGGTAAAGATGGGGATCGTGCAGATCGCCGCCACAATCGCCCCGATCGCGCTTATCGGGCTGGTCATCACCGTGGCCATCTACGCCGGTATCGCCACACCCACCGAGGCGGCGGCGGTCGCGGCCCTTCTGACGGTCATCCTCGCCTTCGGCGTGGGGGGGCTGAAATGGCAGGGCTTCAAGGATGCGCTCTTCTCCACCATGCGCACGATGGGCTATCTCGGGCTGCTGTTGTCGGCGGGCGTGCTCTTCGGATTCGTGCTGACCTATTACCGCGTGCCGCAGCAATTCACCGAACTGTTCCTCAGTTTTGACCTGTCGCCTTACGTGGTGCTGATGATCGTGCTGATCTTCTACATCGCGCTCGGGATGTTTCTGGAGCCGGTGTCGATGACCTTCATCACACTGCCCACGATCTACCCGCTGATGGCGGCGGCAGGGTTCGACCTCATCTGGTTCGGCGTTGTCTACACGATCACGATGGAGATCGCTGTTCTGACGCCGCCTGTGGGCCTCAACCTTTACGTGATCCAGGGCATCGGGCGCGGGCAGGTGACCATCGGCGACGTGATCATGGGCTGCCTGCCTTTCATCGGGGCGCTGGTGCTTCTGATCGCCATCCTCATCCTCATGCCGGAGACCGCGCTGTGGCTGCCCGACCAGATGCGCTGATCTCGCAAACAGGCCTCAGCTACCGTCGCGCGGGCCGGGGCACGCCGCTGGTGCTGGTGCATGGCTATCTCGGCGGGGCCGAGCAATGGCAGGCCGAGATCGACCGATTTTCCGACCGTTTCGACGTGATCGCCCCCGACCTGCCTGGTTTTGCCGGGTCCGCGACCCTTACGCCCGCATCCCGGATCACCGCAATGGCAGAAGCGGTGGTGAACCTGCTCGACGAACTTGGGCTCGGGCCGGTGACACTGCTCGGTCACTCCATGGGGGGGATGATCGTGCAGGACCTCGCCGCGCGCCATCCCGACCGGGTCGCGCGGATGATCCTCTACGGAACCGGGCCGCTCGGCGCGATGCCGGATCGTTTCGAACCACTGGAGACTTCGCGCGCGCGCATTCGCAGCGAGGGGCTTGTTACGACCAGTCGCCGCATCGGGGCCACATGGTTTCGTGACGGCGCGCAGGCACCGGGCTTCCGCATCGTCGCGCGCCTCGGGGCAACGGCCAGCGTGGCGGCCGCGCTGGCCAGCCTGGAGGCCATGAGCGACTGGGACGGGCGCACCGCGCTGCCCCGTCTGACGATGCCGTGCCTCGTGCTCTGGGGGGACGGCGACCGCTCCTATCGCTGGCCACAGATCGAGGCGCTCTGGCAGGGCCTGCCCGATGCCGCGCTCGCCGTCATCCCAGGCACGGCGCACGCCGTTCACCTTGAGAAACCGGCGCTTTTTCAGGCCGTTCTTGAGGATTTTCTAGGGTAAAGGACCGGAAATTTGCGATCGAAAAACCGTCGGAAAATTATCGCGATGGGTTGGGGCACGGTTTCTTGAGACAGTTCATAGCGCTAATTTTCCATCGAAGGAGGATAGACCATGGACGACAAGAATAGCTCGACATCTGGCGCGACGGAGGCCGCGGCCCCGGCGGCGCGCGCCCATCACGCTGGCGACGGCGGGGCCGCGGCCGGTGGATTGAGGCGCTTTTCGGCGAAACGCAAGCTGGCGGCGGTTCAGCGGCTCATGCGGGGTGAGAGCCTCGACGCGGTCTCTCGGGAAGAGAACGTTCCCGTTCACCGCCTGACGGAGTGGCGTGACAAGGTCCTGATGGGGGCGGAAAGCGCGCTCAAGGAGCGCGAGCGTGACGCACGTGATGAAGAGATCGCGCGGCTGCAGGCCAAGGTGGGCGAGATCACCATGGATAACGAGTTGCTGTACGCCAAGATCGACAAGCTGGAGGGCGGCCGCCCTTTGGCCCGGCGGAGATCGAAGAAATGAGTCGGACGCATTCGATCTCCACTCGCCGTCCCTTCGGGATGTCCCGCGTCTGCAGGATCTGGGGCGCGCCCCGGGCAACGGTCTATCGTCATCGTGGTCCGGCCGCCGGTGACGGGGTCGCCAATGCGCCGCGCCCGCCACGACGGCGCGGCCCAAGGGGCGCCTGCAGTGATGCCGGGCTGCTGCTCCACATCCATGCCGTGATCGCCGCCTCACCCTTCTCCGGCGAGGGCTATCGCAAGGTCTGGGCCCGGCTGCGGGCGCAACGTGTGCGGACGGCCCCTCGACGGGTGCGGCGTGTCATGAAGGAAAATGATCTGCTCGCGCCGCAGCGCCCCGTTCAGCGGGACGCCCATCCGCACGATGGCACGATCGTCACCGAGCGGGTCGACGATGTCTGGGGCACGGACATGACCCAGACGGTCACCACCGGTGAGGGGCGCGCTTATGTGTTCATCGCGGTCGATCATTGCTCGGGCGAATTCATCGGCACCCATGCCTCGTCGAGCGCAAGCCGGTGGGAGGCGCTGGAACCGGTCCGCCAGGGCGTCACCCGCCACTTCGGCGGTGTCGGGCCGGACGTGGCCAAGGGCCTGACCCTGCGCCACGACCATGGATCGAATTACATGGCGGACGATTTCCGACGCGAGATCGGGTGCTTCGGCATCCTCAGTTCACCGGCCTTCGTCCGGCAGCCCGAGGGCAACGGGGTGGCCGAGCGTGCCATCCGCACCCTCAAGGAGCAGTTGCTTTGGGTGCAATACTTCGAGACCGTCGAGGAGCTGCGGCAGGCACTGGCCAGCTTTGCGGCCAAGTACAACGCCTCATGGCTCCGCCAGCGCCACGGCTACAAGACACCCGATCAGATCAGGGCTGAACAGAAAGGCCTTGAACCCGAAGCCGCCACGGGGGTTAAGATGGCAGCATAACCAGCGCAGCGCGCTGTCTCAAAACCGTGCCCCAGTACACCCGACAGCCTCGGCGGCATCCGCATGGCGATCCGCGTGGCCGAACTTGCGCGCGCCGGGATGACCCCCGACTGGATGCCCGGCATGGTCCCACGCTGCGTGCCGGTGGAAACCAAGCGCAATCAGCACGGCGAACGCTCGACGACGGTGGTGGTTGGCACTGAACGGGTGCTGACCCGGGGCAAGTGGCGCACCATCGAGGTTCTGGCCTGCCCGGTCACCTGGCGGCCGCATCCTGAACAGATCGCGTCCGCACGGCGTGGTTATGAGGATTGGTGGCAGGCGCTGGATTGGGTGCGTGATGGGCTGATCGCGGGTGGGATGCTGCGGGACGTCGAGGTGACGGCAGCGATGCCAAAGGTTCGGCCGTGGCGCTGAATGAACGCAGCGATCTTACCGGAAACTGCATCTTGCCAAATGGCATTTAATCTATATATTCATGTCATAGAGGAAAACACATGCAGTTTGCCACGATCCAGCCAACCGGCTCCCGTCCCGACCTCCCCGCCATCACGGATGAGGAGGCCGCCGCCCTTGCACGCACCACCGT
>Ga0306912_1001017_pt1 | contig 14033 bp, 11 predicted proteins | sample AntRauFillE10628_FD_190443 | JGI IMG/M metagenome (GOLD analysis project Ga0306912, IMG submission 190443) | Saline lake microbial communities from Rauer Islands, Antarctica - Metagenome Filla E10 #628 (v2) (version 2) | ecosystem: Environmental > Aquatic > Non-marine Saline and Alkaline >... | reverse complement strand
AGACGTAAGAGAAAGCCTCGCCCTTATGGGGATAAAAGAGATCAAAGAAATCATTGGACGGACGGATCTGTTAAGCCCGAGTGTTCAATGGTCTGAACATACAGAGAAACTTGATTTGAATTATTTTATTGATGATCTCGAAAAAGCCTTCTTCTCTGGTGAATTTTATCAATCAATTTATAATGATCTCAATCAAAAAATTATTGAGGACTACTACAATCAAATAGACCAAAGAGAGTGGAGTGCTCAATATACGATTCATGCAACGCAAAGAGCTGTCGGTGCTTCTTTAAGCGGATTGTTAGCACAAGTTGTGGCAGAGAAAAGAAAAACACACAAAGAGTACATACAGATAGAACCTGAATCTTTTTGTTATTTGTCTTTTAAAGGAAGTGCTGGGCAGGGCTTTGGTGTCTTTAATCAGGAAGGAGTTTTTCTGAACTTAGAGGGCGAAGCAAATGATTCAGTAGGAAAAGCAATGAGCGGCGGTCGGATCGTCGTTCGACCTCATGCTGAAAGTATATTTCATGGAAGTGAGCAGGTTTTAGTTGGAAACGTTGCCCTTTATGGAGCAACCGGGGGCCAATTGTATATAGCTGGGCTAGCAGGAGACAGATTTGCTATCCGTAATTCCGGCGCCAATGCGGTAGTTGAAGGTGTTGGTCTCCACGCTTGTGAGTATATGACGGGTGGCCATGTACTTATTCTTGGAAGAGCTTTAGAAAATGTAGGAGCAGGGATGACCGGTGGTCAGGTTTACATGCATAAAGAAAATTTAGATAAGATTAATTTGGAGTATCTTAAAACAGAAGAGTTTTCAAAATCAGACTTAGAATTTGTGAAAACTCTTCTCATCGAACACATCGAGCAAACACAATCCAAAAAGGCACAAGCTTTGGTAGACAATTTTAAAGCCGAGATGGCCTCTTTTGTTAAACTTGTGCCCGTGAGTTAGGTCCTAATCTTTGTATAATGTAATGCCCCAGTCTCTCATCATGTTGAGTTCACTTTCTTTGAGATCATAAGGGAAATAACCTTGGTGACCCAAGTACTCGCCTGTAACAAAGTCAATTGTGTGATTGATCCAACCTGCTGGCTCTGTCCCAACAAAGCGCCGAATGACTGTTTTACCATCAACGATATGGTGGCTTCGGTGGTAAGTAACAGCAAATGATTTAATGCCTGGCCGGTCCATATAAAAACGGATGACTTCGTTATCGCTTGGATTATCTGAAGTTCTCCAAAGCAATGTCATCTCACCAAATTCTTTGAATTCCATGTAACCACCGATATCTCCATCGGCTTCGAGTGTTTCAACCATCATTCTGAACTCTGACCATTCTATACGAAGTGATTTTGAGATGGCCTCGACATTTTGAGCAAAAGCTTGTGAGCTGAGTAGAACGAGTGCAAATAAGAGTTTTTTCATAAAGGAGTCCCCGCGTTTTAAAGAGTTACTATCTTAATTTCGGGGAAAATCTCTCAATCGAGCCAGAACGTCATTGCGCGGAGAGCCAGAGGGTTAAAAATCTTTAATAAAAGAGATTAAGCTCGAATCATCGATGAAGGGATTGCGGTTGCCTTGAATCTCGTAAATACGTTGATTGCGAACAAGCTCCGCGTCATCGACGGGGTCGATTTGATGCCATCTTCTGAGGTATTCTTCTTGGCCGTCAGAGATTTCGATTCGGTAGCGTACAGAGAAATAAAAAAGGGCCCTCGCGACATTGCCTTTATGTTCAGTGGGGGGCTCAAAAGAGGTGACGCCCGTGTTGTGAGCAGGACCTCGCCTGGACGCTTCACAAATAGAATTACGGTCATTAGAAACTTCTGCGAAAGGAAGGTTTCCACGGCTTGAATTGGCGCGAGAATAGACGGGATAGAGGTGGTGGAGGTCAGTTTTCTGAAGCCCTCGAGAGTGTCTACGACTAAATTTACTTTGAGGCCATGTGTGTTCACAATTCATTATATTATGATCAGGAATTTGACCCGGACCTATCCCAGCATATTCCCCAATTTGCTCTTCGCAGTATTTGTCTGTGACAAAGTGACCGCGATAATTTCTTCTAAGATGGAGTTCTCCAAAAAGATAGCGACGGGCCTGTCTGTAGGAGATATCTCTTCGTTGTTCGACACATTTCTGGTTTTCGGATCTAAGATCAGGACATTTGGTATAAAGGCCGTCTCTTTTATTGGCCTCGACAAGATGAACTTTGGACAGACTTTGGTAAAGGAGCTCTCGAAGACCATCTTGAAGCTTCACGGAGTCTTTAGTGACTTCTAGTTTAGATTTCAGTTCAATGAGTTGGGTAGGGTAATAGTTGATATCCTCTATAGCAGCAAAAAGCTGGCTTGAGAGGACAAAAGTGGTCAAAAGGAGAAATGTAAATTTTCTTGTCATCGACGCCTTCCTTGGAGTCTTTTTATCTTTAGTAAAAATGGTATCAGGAACTTGGCCATAATTACTAGGAATTTATTCTTTAGTGTTTTTGCTCCTCATTTAGCTTAGAGGTTGTGTTTCGCATCAATGAAATGCTATTAAGAGTGCATGAAAATCTATGTTGATGCCGATGCGGCACCAAAATTGGTTAAAGAGGTCGTTTTTAAGGCCTCTGCCAGAACTCAAATTCCCGTTGTCCTTGTTGCCAATAGTTACATGTCCATCCCCCATACTCCGCTCATCCGTTTGATTCAGGTCGAGCAAGGTGCAGATGTGGCCGACTTTTATATAGCAGAGCATGTAGAGATTGGAGATTTGGTGATCACGGCCGATATCCCGCTGGCCGAAATTATTGTGAAAAAAGGTGTGACTGCCATTAACCCTCGAGGGGAAGTTTACACCGAAGAAAATATAAGTGAGAGGCTTTCAGTCAGAGACTTTATGCAAGAACTCCGAGATAGCGGTGTTCAGACAGGAGGACCTCCTCCTTTTGGCGTGAAGGACAAGGCCCTCTTTGCCAACTCCCTCGATAGAATCTTAACCCGGTTAAATAAATCATGAGTAAAACATTCGAGCAATTCAACCTACTTCCCGAAATTAAGAAGGCCTTAGAGCTTAAAGGCTATAAAAATCCGACGCCCATTCAAGAGCGCTCTATTCCCATTTTACTGGAAGGCCATGACCTGATTGGGATCGCTCAAACTGGAACAGGGAAAACGGCTTCCTTTCTTTTGCCAATCATTCAAAGGCTTGTTGAAAACAAAAAGAAGGCCAGAGCTGCTCATATGCGGGTTTTAGTGCTTACACCAACGCGCGAACTGGCAACTCAAATTGAAGAAAACTTCAAGGCCTATAGCAAAGGCCTGGCGCTCTCAAGCTGTGTTGTTTTTGGCGGGGTGAAAATAAACCCGCAGATCAAAAATATGCAAAGAGGTCAGCAACTGGTGGTCGCCACACCAGGAAGACTCTTGGATCTTATGAACGAAGGTCATATCCGATATGATCAGCTCGAGGTCTTTGTCCTGGACGAAGCCGACCGAATGTTAGATATGGGCTTTATTAACGATATAAAGAAAGTCGTTAAGAAGCTTCCTCCGAAACGCCAAACATTGATGTTTTCGGCCACGATGTCTAAAGAGATCGAAAAAATTGCTGACGGCCTTTTGGTTAACCCCAAAAAAGTTGAGGTCACTCCTCAAGCGACAACCGTTGAGAAGATTGATCAATCTGTCGTGTTTGTCGAAAAGGCCAAAAAGATACTTTTACTACAAGAGATTATTAAGGAAAAAAAGATAAAAAGCTCTCTCGTTTTCTCGAGAACGAAGCACGGTTGTGATCGGATTGTGAAAAACTTGGCAAAATATAATATTAAGGCCAGTGCTATTCACGGTAATAAATCTCAAAATGCTCGCGAAAAAGCGCTTCGAGAATTTAAGCAAGGCGAAGTCCAGGCTCTTGTCGCTACAGACATCGCGGCCAGAGGAATTGATATTCCTGAAGTCGGCTATGTTTTTAACTACGATATTCCCAATGATCCGAGCAGTTATGTTCACAGGATTGGAAGAACGGCGCGTGCTGGAAAGCAGGGCTCAGCAATCGCTTTTTGCGACAGGGAAGAAGAAAAACTTCTCAAGGCCGTGGAGAAGGTTATTAAGACTGTGATCCCAAAAAATAAAGAGCTAGAGCCTCTAGTTGGCAGTTTAAAGCTTCCTAAGCCTCTGCCGAAGTCTCAGGAAAAGCCTAGGCCTAAATCACGTCCTCAGCGGAGAAAGTCAAACTAAGCAAGATAACCGACTCTTTTTCCCAAATGTTATTTTTTCAAAAGCTGAGTATAATGTGGTGCTATGTATACCAATAAGGAATTGATCGATTATTTCGAGAGTCACCAATCAGATTTTGAAGGACATCTAAAAGTGACCTCTAATTTCTCCGAAGGGCCATCGGTTCTTATCGTGGGGGGGACTCACGGGAATGAGCCCTGTGGCGTTGAAGCGATCGTTCAATGGCATAAGCTTTTAGTAGAAAGGCCAGAGCTGCTTTTATGTGGAGAGGTTCATTTTCTTCTCGGGAATCCAAGGGCATTTGAACAGGATGTTCGTTATGTTGACCACGACCTCAATAGAAGTTTTTCCAGGCTGTATGCTTCACAAGAAGTTGAGTCGAACAGATCGCAGGAGATTTCTAGCTTTATAAAAACTTTTCATGAAATTGAAGCTGTCATAGACCTACACTCCGTAAGTAACGGTAACTCTCAGATGCTGATCTACAGCCGAGAGCAAAAAAATATTCTGCCCTTCATGCTCCAATTGACCCCTTTAAATATACATTTGAGCTATATGCGCTCACATATACCCGGACTTTTAATTGATGAGTGTCAGGTGAAGGCCAAAAGAAGCTTGGCCATCGAATGTGGCAATCATGTAGATCCTCAGGCGGCAAAAGTGGCAAGTTTTCACATCTACCGCCTGCTTGATGTGCTGAGTATGATCCCGTCCCAACCTGATTTTCAATCTCTTGAGAGCTTTGTTGAGCAAAGCGAAGAGGTCGATTTATATGAAACGCTCGCGCCAATTATTCCAGAGGATGGCTTTGAGTTTACAGTGGACCATCAGGCGACTATGACATTTCTCAAGAAAGGAAGTGTCTTTGCCCGCTCAGAAGCGGGGACGCAAGTCGCTCCTCGTGACTGCTACTTAGTGATGCCGCCGGCGAAAGTTCGGAAGTCGGATATTGATGCTGGGTTTTTGTGCCAAAAGCACATCGTGAAACGATCGGATTACAAGCTTTGAAGTATGAATGCCTTAATAAAGGGAGCTTGTAGTGTCAAAGAAGTATTCAGCTGACCAAAGTGGCCCAAGGAGAGTTAAAGATTTGACGTGATTACAGTGAGCTAGAAGGGCCCACTGGACGGAACTTATTTTGCATTACTTATGACTGAAAGAAGGATTCGGAGGTCATTTTGAGACAGTTAGAAAATAAAAAATTATCTTGGTCACAACCACTCCAGACTCAACAGTCTCGAGATGTTCTCGACACCAATTTAAACCGCGCCGTTCGCGCCCTTGAAAACTCTCAAGGAGAGGATGTCACCCTCGTTTGTCTGCCCTCACTGACTTTTGAAGCCGAACATATTAAAGATATTTTAGGTATTTCTCACTACGAAGTCCGCTGCCTTTGGGAAGTTCTTAACGCCAGCAAAGAGCATGTCAAAGTGATCTTTATTAGCAGCCGGCCTATAAGTGATTTTATTCTAGACGATATGCTTTCCAATCTCCCAAACCCTAAAATGGCCCGGGAGCGGGTTCAAATTTTAAGTGTTGATCCAGATAATACGTTGGAAGGGATTCCGTTGGTTGAAAAGGCCTTGAAAAATGAAGCCGTATTAAACGAGCTCAAGAGTTCATTGAAAGATGAGCTTGCTGTCCTACGCTGCTTTGTCACGACACCAAAAGAAAAAGACTTTGCGCTAAGACTCGGTATTCCTCTTTGGGGAATGGATCCGGCCCTAAACTTTTATCATTCTAAAAGTGGAAATCATGCTCTTTTTGAGCAAGCAGATATTCCAAGGGCCGATCATGAAAGAGAAATTAAAAGCCTGCGTTCTCTAAAAACAGCGATAAAAAAGCTGTGGTCTCGATGGCCAGATGCGAAGCGCTTCATGTTTAAGTTTGACCACGGAGTTTCGGGAAACGGTCTCGCTCTCATGAGCTTTGAAATGAATTATAACGATTTCTTTGATTTAAGTATTGGTGAGAAAAATCAATATCTAGATCAACTTATCCACACTCTTGAATTTAAAGGTAAAAAGCTCTCTAAAAAAGATTTTGTCTCTCAAATATCCAGAGGAGCAGTGCTTGAGCGCTTTTTTGAAGGTGAGAAAAAGACCTCACCAAGTGGGCAGGCCGTTATACATCCCGATGGAAACGTTGAGCTTCTCTCAACCCATGAACAAATTTTGGCACCGTGTGGAGTAACCTACCTTGGTTGTAAGTTCCCTGCGAACTCTCAATCTCGAAGAGAAGTTGAAAACTATACTTTTGAAGTGGCAAAAACGTTGAGCTTTAATGGTGTCATTGGTCCCGTTTCGGTAGACTTTCTTGTCGTTGAGGAAAAAAGAAAAGAACCCTCAATTTATGCTATAGAAATTAATATCCGTCAGGGGGGCACGACCCACCCATTTCAAAGCGCAAAAAATATTCTTGCGGCCCAGTACAATCAAGAAACGGGTTCTCTTGAAGACCCTGAAGGCGATCATCGCATTTACGCTTCTTATGATAACTTGGTTCTCAATGGAAAAAATGGTCGCGATATTCATGTGCTCAGGCGCTTAATGCAGGAGCACGGTCTGGCCTATAACAAGCAAACCAAGTCAGGTTTTATTTTTCATATGATGAGTGCTCTCGAAGAATTTGGAAAGTGCGGGTATACGCTGATTGCACGGGACCAAAGACAGCGAATTAGCTTAGAGCGCAAGCTTTTTAAAGTCTTGCAGGAGTTCTCCTTAGTCTAGAGGTAAACCGACTAAAACGCTCTGGTCCTCTCGCGTTCTTTATCAAGCTTCTCTCCTAAATATCCGAAAAGATATAAGATTTGTGAATCGATATTATAGGATATAGATGGACCGGTTTCGTTTTTGTGTAGTGATTTTGGCCTTTTTTTTAGTATCTGAGCTTTCGGCACTAGATTCAGGTATTCCTTGTGAGCAACATAAACCGACTCCTCTTTATCAACAACTTGAACAGAGTGTAGGACAGGCGATTTCTGAAATTACCCGTTGTTCCAAGCAAGAGCGACAAAAAGAAAACCAAAAGATTAGATCTAAGCTTGAAAAGAAGTACAGAGAACTTTATCCGGGTGAGAAAGACAGGCCTCTTAGAGTAGGGTCAATGATTCCAGGCAGAATCGCAGACGGAAAAAGATTTAGGAGAGTTGATAGTATTAAAGGCTCGGCCGAAGAAATAGACGTATTCAAAAAGGTATTAGGCGGCTCTCCTCCAGAGGACTGGAAAAAAAGAGTCAAAGATTGTGAAACGGTATTATGCGCTTTGGATACTTTTACGAAGGATAGAGAAGCATCTCTTCGACTCATGACGATGCCTAAAGTGTATGGTTACGCATTTACTCTAGATCAAAAGCGATCACTTCTTTCTGATGAAAGAGGAGGAGGGCATACAGGATCACCAAAGTCGAAAATACACTTAAGAATAAAGAGTTTTCCAAAGTTAAAAGAGTCTATTTGGAAAAGAAGTGAACTCCGGAAATTAGAAAAGGTCTTAAGTAAGCTCCCATCTTCTTTTCACCACCTAGCGATTGATGAAATCGTTCGACTTCCGGATGGTTATAAGGACCCTGAACACTCCGGACGGTTGGGGTACGCCCGCTCTCGTGTGGATAAGTGGTACCGGTCTGGAGATCTCTTTGATGGGCTTATCCATTTGTTTGAACTCGCGAGAGAAAAGGATTTTTCACATGTTTTTCTTCATGAGCTTGCCCATCACTACGACTTTAAAGAGCTTGATAAAGGGGGATCAGATATTCATCTTCATGAAAAGATTGGGTTTATTGAACATAATCACTGGGTTAAAGCTGGCCAATCAAAAGATGGTCAGTACCATCACTCGGTACATTCGTGCTTTATCGATACATACCAGACTCAGAATCCAATGGAGGATTTTGCTGATAAGATTTCTTACTACGTTCAATATCCGCATCTCTTAAGGGATATCTGTCCTGAAAACTACGAATTTATCAAAGAGAACGTTTTTAATAGTAAAGAATATCTTAATGAGAGTGTCCCTCCGCTAAAAGACTTTTTAAAACACTACTCGCCCGCTTGTTTTCAAAGTGAGTCCTCGCCTATTGAAATAGGATCGCTAGAAATAAAGGGGTTCAATGAAGGTAGTGATGAGAAGATTGAAGAGACTTGTTTAGCATCTTTAAAGATACTGTTTTACAAATATAATCAAGGACTCTCTTGTGAACTTAGAGAAGATGAGCAATTTCAACGCTTGCTTCACCATGTGATCCCCACATATAATCAAGTCTTCGAGTTTGGTATGTTTAAGGCCTATGCCCAAATTCCTCAGAAAGAGCTTCAGTCTTTTAAGAGACATTCACTTAAAAAGTGCAAGTCTCTTTTTAATGAAAGAATTAAAGAGAATCTTAAACAGCTTAGTCCATTTGGTGAAATGAACGAGGTTCAACTCACAAGGCTTGTTGACACGCGTATCCTCCAATCACCTTGCTCTTTATAGCAACTAACAGGTGCTCCGTGGTCTTGATAATTAAAACCGCTTTTTTAAAAAATTTACAAGGATGTGGTTCCTTTAAACCTGCTCGTCGGTGCCATGTAAGGCTCCGGAATTACAACGGCTCCAGTGCTGAGGAGAGAGGATATACACGCTAAAAACGTCCATTCTTTTTACACGATTATAGAAATTTCACAGGACCCCTAACATCTCTCTTTTGATGAGAGAATAAGAAAAAATATTAGGAGAATAGTGATGAAGATTTTTATAATTGTATTGGTTCTTTTGAGCACAAGCTCAGTTTTTTCAGAGACAAAAACACTAGACTTAGAAGTTCATTATCCAACACATTTTTGCAAGTATATGGAAAATCACCTACCTCTTTTAGAGGACCAACTGCCTGGACTGGTGAGTTTTGTTCACTGTGATGTTGTGGACGCAAACAGCAACGGATTTTTTAAAGGTGAGGTCAATATTGCTGTTGAAACGAATCTGAAATCATGTGCTACGAAAAAATTAGAGATTGTCAGAATTGCTGGTAACTCTCTAAATGACATAAGAGAGAAGATCAAAGTTTTTGAAGTATTAGGTTTAAGGATTTTGGCAACCACACAAGCTGATAAATACAATTACAACGGAGGTCAGAATATGTTTGTTATGGCCAGAGAGATTTGTGATTAAACCCGCTTGGGCGCCTGACAGGTATTACGCCTTGACGCGGCACTCCTTCATCGAGCGAACGAAAGCTCAAAACCTTTTTTATTAAATCTGTCTTCTTCAAAAAGAGTTGCAACTCTTGAAAAGATAGAAGGATCAGCTGAGGAAACTCAGGTTTTCCGTACATTGCAGCTTAAGGCAGCTATAATCAAGTGTGGAAATTATAATACTGCTAGGATCAATACTCGTTATAGGTTACTTCTTTGGACTCGTCGCCGAACGGTTTGGTTTTCCTCGTGTCACGTCATATTTACTGGCCGGAATACTTTTCTCTCAAGACCTGCTTGGATACAAACTTTCTTTAAATGCCGAAATTTGGTCAGACCTCTTTTCTCAAATTTGCTTAGGATTCATTGCCTATATTGTAGGCAGTGAAATCCATTTGGATAAACTGTATGAACATGGAAAGGTGACGATATTTGCAACTTTACTATCGTCGATACTTCCCGTTGTTTTTGTTTTTAGTGTGTTCTATTTTGTCTCAACGGCCTTGGGACTTTCGAGCTATATCGCGATTGTTCTTGCATCTGTTGCATCGACAACGGCTCCTGCTGCAACTGTTGCTGTCATTGATCAGTATAATGTAAAAGGAGAGATGGCCGAAACGACTTTAAAGATCGTGGCGCTGGATGATGCTTTAGGTGTGATATTATTTGCCATAATATCTATTTTCTTTCTCCCTAATGGGCCGGGAGGTAGTTTCACGTCGATTGCCAGAGAGCTCGGAGGCTCTATTTTCTTAGGCGCCGTCTTTGGTTATTCATTGTATAGATTCTCAAGGTTATCTCTATCAAATGATTATTTATTACCGCTTTTAACGGGTCTAGTTCTGATAGGAGTAGGCCTGTCTGATATGTATCACTTATCAGGGTTGATGGTATGTATCGTTTTAGGTTTTGTCGCCAACAGCCGTAATGTTGATAACTCTAAAGTTTCGCTGCTTTTGCCTATTCAACATATAAAAGAGCTTATCTTTATTACGTTTTTTACCATTGCAGGAACTCATTTTTCTGTAAAGTATTTTACCGAAGGTTATGTCCTAATATTACTGTATATTTTAGCCAGAGGTCTTGGGAAATATATAGGAGCTTTTCTCGGAGCGAAACTGGGTAAAACGACTAATCAGGACATCCCGAAATTTCTTGGACTTGTCCTCCTACCACAGGCCGGCGTCGCCATCGGGCTTGTGATTCAAGTCGTCCAGATTCCGGCTATTGTGCCTTATGAAGAAGTCATTTTTAATATTATACTTGGAAGCATTATTGTTAATGAAATATTAGGACCCATACTTGCGCGCATCGCATTTAAAAAAGTGGGTGAAATACAAAAAGATGTCATTTAGAATTTAGGGAGTATTCTTTGTCCGTTCTTCATATCGTTACGGCCTCTTTCGCCGCTATCATACTTTTTCTTTTTGGGCTCGAGAATTTTTCTATAACAGGTATAACAGGTACCCCGTTCTTTATCTTAAAGAATTGAGCTCCCCATACCAATAGGCCGCAGTAACTCCTCCATCCATTAAAAAATCACTTCCTGTGATAAAGCCACCGTCTGGTCCCATCAAGACAGCAGCAAGAGCAGCGACCTCCTCAGGCTTTCCCGCACGATTAATTGGACACTTTTCAATCATACTCTTGTATTGTTCCGCATTCTGACTTTTCAACTCGGCTTCTGCCAGCGGAGTCATCACAATCCCGGGGCTAATCATGTTCACTCTCGCCTGGCGCTTGCCCCATCTTACAGCTTCATATTTTACGCGTAAGGAACTACCTCGTTTGGCCAATTGATAAGCGTAAAGGGAGTCTTTAGCTTCTTGTGAGTTAAAGATTTCAAGCTTTAGAAGATCGTTTGAGGGCGTCTTTGATATTAGTTGATCCTCCTCGGCGCTTAAGGCCCTAAGTCGATGACCTGCTTGTGATCCAATAACAAGTGCCGCTCCACCCGGCGTAATGACGTCACCAAATGTTTCTAAAACATAAGCGACTCCCAAAAGATCTACTTTTAGTATTACGCTTGAAGGAGCGTTGGATGGAGAAACGCCTGTCGCGACAATAACTTGCTTAATATCGCCCAAACCCTTGGCCTTTTCGACTAATTGCTTCACAGATTTACGAGATGTGACATCAACTTCCGCTGTGCTTACCTCTACGCCATCTTGCTTAAGCTTTTCAGCGGCAGCCTCTGCATTTTCTTTTTTCAGGTCTGCGAGTAAGACATGTTTTCCCGCATTTACTCTACGGGCCACGGCCAGCCCAATTGCCCCTGTGCCAAGGAGAACAGATACGTCTATATCGGACATTTAACCTCCATTTTTTAACTTTTTAGAGTCCAGAATAAAGTGCTTGTGGCATTATCCAAAGCAGCAGAGAGTCATCTGGAGCGATATTATTTAGTCGATTTATCAGTAGGGAAAATCAAGAGCATTTAAGAGAACGGCGTGATAAGTTTAGTTAAAAAGACGTCAAAGAAAGGTCGGTTTTAATGACAGAGTGTATTTTAATAATTGGTGTACGAAGACAATGTTATAAGGCAGCAATTAAATTAGGCCACAAAGTTGTTCTTTGGAGTGACGGTGAACTTGATGAAAGGCGTAAGAAAAACTTGCTTGGCTGGATAGAGGAACCTTACTCTGAAAGCACTGATGAGTTGAGTCCAAAAGTTGTAGAAGAGCTGGCTCAATATAAAATCCAACGAGTGATTGCCAGTACAGAAAAAGCTGTCGTTTTAGCAGCTCGCGTACGAGAACACTTGAAACTAAAACGAATGGCAGTAGATGTCACTGAAAGGTTTCATAACAAGCTTATAATGAAAAACGTTGCTTCTGAACACGGAATACCAATTACAAGATACAAACTTATTGAAGAGGATACTCAACCTGAAGATCTAAAGAACTATCTAGATTTACCCTTAGTTATCAAGCCCGTAGATGAGTCGGGTGCCCGAGATGTAAAAGTCGCAAGAAACCTATCAGATATAGAAAAATATTCTCGTCCAGGTCTTTTGGCGGAATCCTTTGTTGAAGGATCCGAAGTTAGCGTGGAAACATTTGTGCATAACGGAGTGCCAATATTTCATAATATAACGGAATATGCCCACCAGTGGCAAAAATCAATTATTCCAGCAAACTTAGAAAAAGATTTAAGGTCTAAGATTTTAAAAATTAATGATGAAATAATTCAAAAGTTTGGAGTTGACCGTGGAATGACACATGCGGAATTTTACTTAACACCAAATGGACCAGTCTTTGGCGAAATCGGAATAAGACCACCTGGCGGCTACTACATGGAGTTAATTGAAAAGGTTTATGGTTTTAATTCTTGGCAACTCTATATCAATTTAAGCTGTGGAGAGAAGCCTTCAGACTTTGCTGTTTCTGAGAAAGGCTGTGCAGCAGTTTACATAATCCACCCAGGTGCTGGAAAAGTAAAAGAGATAAAAGGAGTAGAGCAAATTAAAGAGAAGGTTAAAGGAATTTTCGAATTTTCTCTTCGAAGGGAACCTGGGGATGTCATTTTACCCCACGAGAACACAAGCAATGAAGTTGGGCATATTTTATTTTGGGCCCCTGATCGTGAGCAGTTAAATCGCGATCTTGAATATATTGAATCAACACTACATTTTGAATTAGAGGGTTGAAATAGCTCCTCAAGCGTTATTAAAGAAAATTAGAGGTTATATGGATCCACTTAGTTATTTTGCAATTGTTATTATCTGTCTCCTTCTTTCAGCTTTTTTCTCAGGTAGTGAAACAGCTCTACTCAGACTAACAAAAGATATCGTCGAACAAGACTTAGAAAAATCAGGGCGTATATCCATAATGGCAGCAAAAGAGCTGATAAAAACGCCGGCTAAACTTCTCGTAACGATATTACTCGGAAACAATGTCGTAAATATACTTGGAGCTTCCTGTGCCTCTGCTCTAGGGGTCTATTATTTTGGAGAGCAAAAGGGATTAATTATATCGACAGTCGCAATGACTTTAATTGTTCTTATTTTTTCAGAGATACTGCCAAAATCAATAGCAGCGAAAAACCCTAGCAAGTTAGGTTATTTTGTCTCTCTGCCTTTATATTTCATTCATAAAGCCTCTGCACCTATCCACTTTTTTTATGAAAGGACAATTGATCCACTCGTAAGACTTATCGCCGGAAAACAGAATGAAGGCCCTCAATCAAGTACTGCTGAATCAATTATGAAACTTGCTGAGGGTTTAAAGGTAAGAAAAGGGGATGGAACACCGATTCCGATAATAGGATCTGCTGCTGCCGCCGCATCTTTATTTGCTGAAGACATTCTTATTTCTCGAGCTGAAATTTTTGCATTAGAAGAGCATATTTCAATTTTAGAAGCAGAAAAAAAATTGGGAAAGTCGAGGTATACAAGGGCCATCGTTTACCAAGATTCCCTAGACAATATTCTCGGGATTGTTCATTTAAAAGATTTGGTACGAGCAAATAATTCAGATGAGAAAGAGAATGAAAAATCAATAAGAGATCTTATTAAACCGGTCCTTTTTGTTCCCGGAAAAATGCCTATTTTATCGGTGCTGCCCCGAATGCAAAAAGGGCTCATTCATACGGCAATAGTTCAAGATGCTTTTGGAACGACAAAGGGAATGCTAACTCAAG
>Ga0306912_1001014_pt1 | contig 14067 bp, 10 predicted proteins | sample AntRauFillE10628_FD_190443 | JGI IMG/M metagenome (GOLD analysis project Ga0306912, IMG submission 190443) | Saline lake microbial communities from Rauer Islands, Antarctica - Metagenome Filla E10 #628 (v2) (version 2) | ecosystem: Environmental > Aquatic > Non-marine Saline and Alkaline >... | reverse complement strand
CGTTATACACGCTGTTCACCATGTTGCGACCGACTTCACGACTGATCGTGTTAGGACTTCGTTTCAAGAACGTGGCTATTTCTCTCATTGCTACGTCACTATTAAACAGCTTCTCAATGGCGAACCTCTCCTCAAAACTTAAGTGTTTGTATTTCTTCATAGACAACTATTCTAATTACTTGCTGTCCTACTTCAAAGGTGGCTGGAGGCTTAGGGCTCCGAGAAAACCGGCTTCGTGCCGGTTTTCGATTTTTAGAATCTTCCTCCTTTGAAAAAGTTAGCCATTGTTTCTTGCAAAGCAAGAAATTCGCCTTCTCTTACCACGTCAATTTTTCTGATCAGTCTTTTGGTGCTAAAGACTCGTAGTTGTGACAAACAGACATTTCCAGTCGAATCTCCGTAATGAACCAAGCGATAAAACGGTCCAGACTTTTCTTTACTCGTCAGCGGGAGTCCATAAAATTGTTCGCGACCTACTTTGCGAAAAATGAGCACAGGGCGTTCAAATAGTTCGTTTTTGCCGTCAATCTCAGCTCCGACGTTTACACAATAGAAATCCACCAGACCTCGCGTTCTTTGACATACAGGGAATCTGTTGAATCGTGAGAATCCAACTTTTTCTTTTGCTTGATCCATTCGTCGAAGTGTTTGATGTATGACTTACTCATCTGTTGAGTATAACAAATTTCACACACACGCATTAAAACATGCAACATAATAATAGTGTGCAAGGTTAGACCTTGCACACTATAATGGGGACAAACTTTTGCTACGTCGACCAACTTCATTTCCTTATTGATAATTGGTTTAAGCCACCTGAAGCGTTCCTCTTGGACTGTATTTGCCATAGATATACACATTTTCTTAGTTTACAGAAAAGGGCCAGATGTGTTTGCATATTACCTACAAGCATTGACAAAACTATTATATGTGATACTTTCTAATCAGAAAGATGTAATGTAATAATATAAAAGGAGAAGGTAGGTGAATCCTATAAAAATTGACACGCCTCCGCTTCGTGTCAGACTGTTCGAAAAGCTTTGTGACATTGTTTTGGTCACAGCTGCGCAACCGCTGGTGTTGCCGCTTGTCATCATCTTACTTGTTTGGAGCCTGGGTGCGACTGGCCGACCACTGTACCGTGCGACACGGATTGGTCACCAGGGTATCGAATTCAAGGTTTGGAAGATCAGAACCTTGCTCCCAAAAAGCGAAATCTTTGCCTGGGGTGGAGCCTTCGTCAGACAGAAGCGTCTGGACGAACTGCCTCAGCTGTATCAAGTGTACTTCGGTACACTAAGTCTTTTTATGGGTTTTCGGCCAATGACACCGAGTGACGTGGCTGCAATAAAAGTGTCGGGGCAGGACGTGGAAAGCGTCTGTCAGGCTCTTGGCCCCAGTGTGAGTTGCTTGAATGCTATCCGCCTAAACAAACAAAAAGAGCATGTATACCTTGATGCAGTCAACACAGCCAGTCAGCGGCAAACTCTACGAACCGTCATACCCTTTTACCGACATATGCTGCTGCAGACCACTTACTTCGTTTGCTGTTCAAATAATACGGACCGCAACGGAGTTCGAGCAGACAGCTCAATGGTGAGAATTGTCAGTCCGGAAGAAGCCGCTTGATCCTTGAGCCGTCAGTTACACTGGCGGTTTTTTTTATTTGCCGTTCACTATAGTTACTGACTATGTAGTGACTCATATTGCCTCTGTATGTCGTTAGCTACGTCGCCGTAGTAACAATAGGCTCAGTACTGAACCAGCAACTACGATCAAGAACGTATACGTCCAGCCGATGGTAGCGTGCAAGGTGATCATACACATCAAGGCAAAGCCTCCAGCCAACAGATTTACTGCATACAAGACGCGCCGTTCGGTTGCTGACTGTGCTTGGGCTAATAAACGCGGGAAAAGGATTCCTGCGAATATGAAAGTTACAGCCACCAAGGTAAGCACGAGCAGTTTACTTTGCGCAAATATATCAATACTGGCAAGCAGGTATGACACAATCACTAACAGTAGCAACAGTAGCCAATCATAGGACTTTGGTAGCAGCGTAGAGAAGTATCCACCAATCGTTCCAAAAAATAACGGTACCAACAAAAATACTGAGAAGAATATCAAGTTCACTTCTAGAAAAGCGGCGGTTTTATAAAACAAAAGATATTGCAGCCCGAAGGTCACCAATCCAAGCCAGACTGAAAGCATTACTTTACTCAGCTGAACAGATTTATTACGACGCATCACAGTATGTATGATCACAACAGTAATCGCTGCCATAACGGCAAAAATGGTGTACGAAAATGGCGGTAACGGCAACGTTGTTACCAAGTGACGAAAGGGTTTTTCGTCTGATATTGCAGCTGTGTTGGCTTGGGCTGCAATGCTATCTTGCGTTGCTTGGTCAAAGTATGTGGCAAATGACTGAGCATTAGGAGCTGTGGGCGGCTCATGAATAATTGTAATATCATGCGGGTTTAACCCACCGCCGAGGTTAGTGGTCTGCAGTCGTTCTATCCAGCCCCGAATAACAATAATGTCTTGTTCAGTAAAACCGTCTGGTTTATAGGCTGTAGACATAAAGCGCTGTGCGTTTGGCTGATTGTGAAATGCCCAGGTGTAAATAAACACATTGTTATCAAATGTTTCCCGATCGACACCACTGGCAACCTCTAATGTATGCAAGAACTTCACTGCCATTTCGGGTCCACCACTGATCTGCGGATAGTACTGCTCTAACACTAGGTACCCTTCGGGATTTAAACGTGAAATATAGGTCGCCAAAGCTTCTTTGGTGTACAACAGCCCGGTTCGTTCGTCAGTATATTTTGAAAGCGTTGAATTAATACCTTCGATCGCTACAGTAATGACATCGTAACTAGTGTCATTGAGGGTCATGTAGCGACGACCTTCTTCATAAACTAATTCATAGCTGTCTTTGGCTGGTAGAAACTCTGTAAACAAATTGGAGTCGTACATTTTATTTACTGTGCCGTCAATTTCTACAGCCTTTATATTTGCGTCATCAATGTACTCGTGCAGTGCTTGCACGTAACTCCCTGCTCCAGCACCAATTGAAAGTACTTCTGAGCCAGGAGTATAGGCGAGTTTCGGGATACGCATCTCTAGTAGATCAAACCACTCTTCTTCTCGATACCGTTCTTGATTGGCGGCACTGACGCGATAGCCGTTATTTTTTACCTCCAAAAAAGTCAGATTGTGACCATCACCCCGGACATACATGTCAGAGCGCCCCTTCAAACTAGTAAAAGACGCGGTTGGCTCTATACCTGACACATCATTTAGGCACGCTGCTTTGTATCCATAAGAAGTCCCCGTAGGTGAACACTGAAGTAAAACTGGAATCAGCGTTTCTCTCATAATCCCGGCAAAACCAACAGACAGCAACAAGGCCAGACCAAGAATAGATAATTTCAGCTTAGTCGCTGGTGTATAGACAAAGGCATACAAGATCAGTAATCCGGCCACTAGTACCAATAGCGGCTCTTCAAGGTACTGCGACACTAACCAGGCGTACACCCCCACCCCCACAAAGCTACCTAGCAGCTCAAGCGAGTAAAACTCGTTACTCTTCATTGCGATCAGATTAGTTATCTCTCGGAAAATCACTGCGAACAGTAGGCTGAGCGATATAAAATCTAAAACAAACGAGTTGTAGTAGTAAAAAACAAATTGCTGGAACAAGAACAAAAATATCAGCAAAAATGGTGAATAATTGTCTAAAAATCGGTTGTATTTCTGCGGGATAACTTCTTGCGTAAGTAAAAGTAATCCACCACCAAGCAACATTGCCTGGATCAAGAGCAGCCCTTCGTGGAATAAATACACGTACGCCAGCAGTCGTGACTCCAACTGAAACAGGAACATGAAGATAAAGGCGATAAGAAGCAGGCGGGCGTAGGGATTTTGCATGATAAGAATTTAGTAAACGATAGTTAATACCGTGTTTATCTTTTGGAAAATAAGTAAAAAAGATAGATAAAAGACAGCATTAATATACCAAATAATATAGAAAACAGATATACCCAGCCAATCACTGCATGTAACGAAATTACCATTATTGTAGCAGCTCCGCCGCCGCCCATATTAGACGCGTACATAAGTAGCCGATCTTCACTAGTGGTTGCCTGTGAAAGCAAGAGCGGGAATACCATCCCTGAAAACACAAACAAAACGGTTAGGAGCAGGAAAACAATGATTGGTGACAATGAAAGCGTAGCAGAAAAGAGTAGGTATCCCGCCACGACAGAACTCATCACAACCAGGCTGACGGCGTGCCACTGTCTAAGCTTGTACGAGAAATAGCCGCCAAGAGCCCCAAAAAATAGTGGTATTAAGAGAAAAACACTAAAATAAATTAGGCTCGTCCCGATAAAGGCTGCTGTCTTGTAATACAAAACATATTGCAAACCGAAGGTAATCAGTCCAATTCCAAACGCCACTGGAAGTTGTGATGATTGTTCAACTGCACGTTTACTATAAGCCGCCAAGAGTAAAGTAAGTAGCCCGACTGATAACAGTATTAATAAATAATACTGCCGGGGAAAGGGTAGCGTCGTCACCAAGTGACGGAATGGCTTATCGTCAGTAATGATACTGGTATTAGAAAAAGCTGCTAATGTAGCTCTTTTATTATCTGAAAAAAATAGATCATAAGTCTGTGTCCCATCAGGCGTATGCAACACGGTAATGCGTGCTCCTGAGGTAACTGACGCTCGGGTATTATTTTTATCTATCCAGGTTGTAAACTGTTCCGTGTCAGCGACACTAAAACCATCTGGTTTATAGATAGCGCCTAAGAAACGTTGAGCGTCTGGTGCAGCACTAAAGGCATAAGAATAGAGAATGATGTTTTCTTGCAGCGCCGCGGCGGCGGCTGGATCAAGCGCCGCTTCAAGTGAACCGAGTACCTTATGAATCATTGCATCACCCAGCTCTCCACTGATATGAAACTGCTGCAGCAGCAAGTAGCCATCCGTATCTAACGCATCCACATACGTACGCAACGCTTCGGTGGTGTAGACCAATGACGTTGACTCATCTACAAATGGCGCCAAAGTGGTGTTAACTGACTCAACCATCATACTGATAACGTCAAACTTTGTATCGCGCGTCTCAAAAAAGGTGCGCGCATCTTGATACACGAGTGCAAACGAACCTACTTCAGGTAAAAAATTAATGTAGGATTCTTCTTGATAGAGATCCGAAATAATGGTATCAATCTCGACAACTGTTATATCGGGATATGATATGTAACTCTGAAAAGTAAGGACGTTTGAACCGGTTGACGCTCCCGCAGCGGCTACCTTGCTACCTGGAGCATATGCCAAAGGAGGAATTTCAACATCGTGGTATTGCTGCGACAGGTTCGTGTATGCCTCACGAACTAATGAAGTTCCTGAATGCAGGCCACTGTTATAAACCGACAGCCGAGGTGAATCACTACCGGTATTTATAAATACATCACTACGACCGCTTATGTTTGCAACTGATGAAGTGAGTGTAAAGGTATCATTAGTATCGATACAAGCAATTTTATAGGTTTGCGAGCGGTCAGGACACGTGATCAACTCAGGTAACGAAAAAGTAGAAAATATGTACACCGTACAGACAACCAAACCGCCGAGCGACACATTTACAATCGGCCATGCCTGCTGCCACGCTTTTGTGTACAAGATGTACAAACCTATTCCTAAAACTGCACCAATAATTAACCATTCCTCAAGCAAAAAAAACGATAACAACACTAGCCCAGCTGCCCCGATAAACGACCCTAGTAGCTCAACCGCTGTAAACTGGTTCGGGGGTAAGTGAATGTTTTGCGTAATCAATAGGAAAAGTGCTCCAAAAAGTATTGTTAGTATTACAAAATGGATAACGAGGCTTTGCGTAGTTACAAAAATCACGAGGTACACCAACCAACTACCCATCACTAACAGGGGTAATAATTTTAAATAGTATGCTTTGTAAGCTTGAGGTAGAAATAGTACCCCTACCAAGGCTAAGCTAGCACCGACTAGCGCGGAGGAAAGAAGGAGTACACCTTGGTGAAACATAAAGACATACTCGGTCAGTCGTGTAACCAACTGAAAAATAAACATCGACAAGAAGGCTGCAAAAAATAAAGATGTGAATTTCCTGATGTAAACAAAGTCAATTGGAGGCATAAGAGAAAGGTAGTAATAATCATACCGCACATTGATTGCGATATACATTAGTAATAAGTACGAGTCTCAATAAAATCAAATAAGATGACTTAACAAAACAATGTGTTTACAGTGACAGAGCCAGTCAGCCCAGAAGCTGGTAGATGAATCTGTTTGTTATATTTGTAAGCAAAGGAAGCATGTACGCGTGTAGTTCAGGCCACCAATCTTAGATCTCACCATCTCACTAACCAGAAAAACTCTGGTAGTAATTCTGAGCTGTTTGTAAACACCCAGCAGATAGGTTTTCGGGGAGCAGTTCACAAAAACCATTTGCCTGCACATCTGAATGATGGTAAGAAATAAAGTCTTTTACCGCACCAGTAACGCAGTTAGACTGGGCGACCTCATCTGGTCCAAGAAGGCATATAGCTTTTGCTTTTCCAGGGTCACTCACAGTGAACCCAGAAGCGTCTCGTCCGAGACTCTGGTAACAAGTTCTCACATGATTGCTGTCGGCCTGTACGCATGCGTCAAACACGGTGGCAAAGTCATATGAAAGCTCTTTCAACATATACGATGTCTGCATGAGATAACACTGTTCTTTATACTTTTCATCTACCGCATTACAAGGGTAGAGTAAATCGTCATCTTTTAGATATTTTGAAAAGTGATCAACTTCATTGGCAATAACGTTTTCCATAAACACTCCCCCGTAGCAAGAAGAGCGCTCCCATCCCCCATCAAGACCATCACATAACTCTAGTGCAGCGAACAACTCATGTTCTTCCACATACATCAATCCATGCCCCAGACCGTGCACGCAGTTGAAGTAATTAAACGAATACGTGTCTTTCCCCGGTAGCTCATTGCAAATACTATTCAGCTGTTTGGGTACATTATCTATACCCATCTGGGTAATAACTGCTTCCATAATCCCGTGGTAATATCCTGACCAACAAAATGTATCACCGTAGTTGTAAGCCTCGGCAACAGTGGGGAAAACCGCTGTAGCAGCTCTTCCAATCACATGTACGAGCTGATGACAGAGTGAAATGACTTGCTGATCGCCTGCATTATACGCAGCTTTGGTTTCAACAAAAGCTGTTTCAATACTCTTAGTTTGGACGGTATTGGTTAGATAATCAGCATAGCAACCATACGCATCACTAGATCTAGCAGAACATTCCGCTAAAGATGTCACATCGGTTTCAACAAACGCTATCCCTTTGGGTGCCCGCTCATTCTTGGCTGGAGAAGAGGTCGTGGCTTTTAAATTGCTTGCTGCGATGTCAGGATTACGCGTCTGATCTTTTAATTCTACTGGTTTAGGAGGAAGTGGTACCCGCAACAACGCTTCATCAACCTTGGTACGCGTCTCTGAATCCTCAGCATGCTCATGTGTATGCGAATGAGTACCATGGTTGACCAAGGTTGTAACTTGAGATCTAAAATAATCACTTTGAAAAACAAAAGCAATAGCCCCAAGAGTAATAAGAGTAACTGGGACGAGAAAACGATACGATTTCATACCAAAATAATACCATTTATTATATACATAGTATTAAGATAGTGCAGTGCACAGTAATGATATACTATCGCCATATGGAAGAATCTGAACACGATCAACGAGAACGACTTATTACAGTATTAGGCGCACTAGAAGACCTCACCAAACGACAGGTATCACTGCGGTTTATTTTTCTGCGGGCAATTGTGTATGGCGTGGGTACTGTTATCGGTGCGACCTTACTGATCTCAATATTATCTTATTCATTTATGGAAGTTTTTGGGGTTGAGGTAATTGATGAAAACGCGGTAGAAAACTTACAAGAACAAATTGGTGAATAAGTTCTGGTGTAGATAGTCAGCTCTAAGCACAAAAAAATGGGTGATTCTTTAGAATCACCCATTTTTTTTACCTAGCTACTCTACTTACGCAGCCACCTCTTCTCGCTTTTTCTTCGTCACTGCTTTGGTTGTCGATTTCTTTTTCAGGTTAGTGCGACCTTTTTTCTTGATGTCAAAGTCGAGCTCCCCCTTCTTCATACTCACCTTTACGGTACCTCCCTGAACCATTCCTTCACCGACCATATTGTTAGCGACAGGGGTCAGGATTTTACTTTGTATCAATCGCTTGAGTGGACGTGCTCCGTAGCGAGCGTCGTAGCCCTCGGCAGCAAGATACGCGTAGACTTCTTTACTCAGTGTGAGTTTGATTTCTTTCTTTTCCAGTCGCTCTATCACGTCTTGGACTTGAATCTTAACGATATCAGCAATCACTTCTGGCGTGAGGAGATCAAAAGTGATGATTTCGTCGAGTCGATTGAGAAACTCTGGTCGAAAGTATGACTTGAGACTTTCCATAACCTTGTCTTTGGCTTGTACAAATTGTGCTTCGTCTCCATGATCATCAGCGAATCCAAAGTTCGACATCCGGTCGATGTGCTCGGCACCAATGTTTGAAGTCATGATGATAACTGTGTTTTTGAAGTTCACTTTGCGACCTTTCGCATCAGTTAAGTGGCCGGAATCGAGCACTTGCAAGAGAATGTTGAACACTTCAGCATTGGCTTTTTCGATTTCGTCGAGCAAAATCACTGAGTACGGACGGCGACGAACTTGTTCAGTTAGTCCACCATGATCGTCGTGCCCCACATAGCCTGGAGGCGAACCGATCATCTTAGACACGCTGTGACTTTCCATGTATTCTGACATATCAATCCGCAGCAACGCTTCGGGGTCGTTGAACATGAATTCAGCCAGAGCTTTGGTCAGCTCAGTCTTTCCCACCCCAGTTGGACCAAGGAATAGGAATGAACCGATCGGTCGATTAGGGTCGCTAATACCGGCACGCGCTCGTTTGATAGCGTTTGTCACTAGATCAACGGCTTGATCTTGTCCGACCACTTTTTCTTTGAGGACTTCGTCCATGCGGGCGAGTTTTTGCACTTCTGCTTCGAGCATGCGCGATACTGGAATACCTGTCCATTTAGCGACCACGGTTGCGATATCTTCTTCGGTTACCTCTTCTCGAAGAAGCTGCCTAGTGCGCTGCTGCTTCTTGAGACGATTTTGTCTAGCCTTTAGGTCTTTTTCAATACCAGGGATAGTTCCGTAGCGGATTTCAGCCGCTTTGGCCAGGTCAGATGCAGCTTCGGCGTTGTCGGCTTCCATACGGAGTTCTTCAAGTTCTTTTTTATAGACTCCAATTTCATCGAGCGACTCTCGTTCGTTATTCCATTTAGTTTCGAGATTGGCTGTGGTTTCTTTGAATTCTCCAATCTCTTTGTCGATTTCTTTCAGACGCGCCTTTACCTTTGCTTTGTTGGAGGTAATTTCAAGTTCTTTATTGAGAGCCTCTCGCTCGATCTCGAGTCGGCGGATCTGTCGGTCGGTCTCGACCAATTCCTCTGGTTTGTTCTCTAGTGATATCTTTAGTGATGAAGCCGCCTCGTCGATCAGGTCAACCGCCTTATCTGGCAGAAAGCGATCGGTAATATAGCGGCTCGATAAATCTACCGCTGACAAGATAGCGTCGTCGGTGATGCGCACACCGTGGAAGAGTTCATACTTTTCAGCTAGACCACGCAGAATCGCTACCGCATCTTCGTGGTTTGGTTCATTAACATACACTGGCTGAAATCGACGGGTCAAAGCTGGGTCTTTTTCGATGTATTTTTGGTATTCCTGCAATGTGGTAGCGCCAATAACGCGCATTTCTCCACGCGCAAGGGCTGGCTTGATCATGTTACTCGCATCCATCGAACCATCAGCCTGACCAGCACCAACGATTGTATGGAGCTCATCAATAAACAAGATAATTCGTCCGGCAGCACTCTCGACTTCTTTCATCACTGCCTTGAGGCGCTCTTCAAACTCGCCGCGGAACTTTGTCCCAGCTATCAGTAGACCGAGGTCCAGCGAAAGGATTTCTTTTTCTTTAACACTCTGTGGTACTTGTCCAAGCGCAATTTGTTGGGCGAGACCCTCAGCGATAGCAGTCTTTCCAGTACCAGCGTTACCAATCAGCACTGGATTATTCTTTGTTCGACGCGAAAGAATCTGCACCACCCGTTGGATCTCGACATCGCGGCCGATAACTGGATCGATTTTGTTCTCTTGCGCAAGTTTGGTTAGGTTACGAGTGTACTTCGCGAGCGACCGGTACGTTTTGGGAGCTGTAGCATCAGCGATGTCGTTTTCACGAAGATCGGTGATAGCACTTTCAACCATTTTTTTCTTAACGCCGGTACGCTGCATGATCTCGATTGCTGGGCCAGGGTTTTCTAGCGCTGCCACAAAGAGGTGCTCAACCCCTACGTATGTGTCACCCAGCGTCTCAGCGAACTTACCCGAAAATTCGAGGGCTTTGGCGAGCTCCGGTGTAAGGTATAGCTGATATCCTTGGGATACATTGCTCGACATTTCTGGCATCTCAAGTGCCTCGAGCAGCAAGTCGGTAAAGGCAATAATATCAATATCCAGTCGATCAAGGATCGCCACGACCGCCGACTCGTCTTGCATCGCTAGAGCCGTCAGTAAGTGGATTGGGCTGACATGATTTTGACCCCGCTCAATAGCGAGTTCATGAGCTTTACGAATAGCTTCTTTGGCTTTGGTGGTAAAATTGTGAAAATCAGGCATGTTTCTATATGTTTAGTCTCATTATACGGTAGCTTGGGTTATCGGTCAGGTGAGTTGTGCAGTCAAAGCAGTCATGCCGTCTATTACGCTCCGTATGTATCTATATTGCAACAAAAATGCCTGGGAGTAAAGAAAAAGTCCGCAAATTGCGGACTGCTTGGATCTTATGTCTCCGGTGGCAGGACTCGGACTTCGGAACCCTCTGTTTCGACGCGGCCGATGAACGCCTTTTCTAGCATTTCGCGGAGTATCCTGATCTCCTCGTCCCGTTTGACCAGATCCTCCCGCGCCTCAGATTCTGCCCGAAACAGAGTGGTGAACGCTTCGCTTGAGCCAGCTGCTTATCTTTTTGCGCGGCGACTTCTCGCGCATCAGCCAGAAGATGTGCCAAGTCCTCCATTTCCTGCCGCAACCGCTGGTTTTCATCCTCCAGATCTGCGTTCTTCTTGTATTTTGCCATTCCATCTTTCCTTCTTCTTCAAAAAACTTACTCGCGTACATTAAACATTTATGGGGCTTTGTCAATATTGACTCATCTGCTCTATATGGTCTTTTAGCGTGTCGGTGAGAGACTCCAGGTTTGCGACGGTTGTATCTGGCCCAAGCGTTACGCGCAGGGTCGAGGTGGCGCGGGTGGGGTCTGTGGTGGTTTCTTGTACTACCATGCTCGCTCCCCCGCCTGCTCCGCTACAGGCTGATTTAGTACTGACAGCAAACCCGTGCTTGTCGAGGACGACAGCGGCAAATTCGGTATCAAGGCCAGGGATTGAAATATTGATGTTGTTGGCCACCCGGTCTTCACCAATAGCGCCGTTAACGCAGGCTTGCGGAATTTCCGTTTGAATGTGTTTTATTGCCTGATCTCGCACCAGCGCCACCTGTCCTGCGCGCTCGCGCCAGCTCGCCTGAGCCTCGTTGATCGCTACTGCCGCGCCGACGATCCCTGACACGTTCTCGGTGCCTGGGCGCAAGCCACTTTCCTGACCACCACCGTGCACCACCGGTGCGATATTTGTTCGTCGACCACGCACCAGCACTCCTACCCCTTTTGGACCACAACACTTGGCTGAGTCAAGTGATATAAAGTCCACCGCCAGAGCATCAAACTGACAATTCACCCATAGCGGTGCCTGGGCGGCGTCGAGATGGAAGGATATCTCCGTGTCATACTTGACCTCTGCCTCATGTAGGATCTTGTGAATGGCGCGACTAGGCTGAATGGTGCCAATTTCGCTATTAATTAGCGCAGTAGCAAACAGTACGACTGATTCGTCTAGCAGTGTTCGTAAATGCTCGAGATCAATTTTCCCAACCTCACTTACCTGCACGTATCGCACAGTAACCCCACGTCGCGCAAGCGCGGCAAATGCTTCTCCCACTGATGGATGTTCGATCTTGGTTGTGATGACGGTCATAGATTCGTACGCACGACCCTGTTGCGCAAGTGATTCCACTACCCCGAAAATGGCTAAATTATTACCCTCGGTGCCACCACTAGTCCACGTGACATACTCTGGTCGTACTTGTACGGCCGAAGCAACGGTCATACGTGCCTCTTCTACCGCTTGTCTGCTCGCCTGCCCTTCTGCGTGGATAGCACTGGGGTTACCAAAATTTCCCGCCAAATACGGAACCATAGCTACATACGCCTCGGGCAGCAATGGAGTGGCTGCCGCCCAATCGAGATACACTCGTGTAGACTTGCTCATACGTTGCATCATGCCATACCAAACAAAAAAACCGAAGCATTACGCTTCGGTAAACACCAGAACTTTCACCAGCATCGCGATTGACCCAACCACGTAGAGCAAGGTCAAAATTTTCACGATGCGATATTCGAGATTATGATCAAAGTATGATCTATACACAAATGTGACGAAGCTGGCTGTCAAAATAGCCCCGCCCGCAGTGGCCGCTACACCTATCCACAACCACGTTTGCAGTGCCGTAAACATCTCAACCATGAAAATGAGTGTCACAACATACACTGGACATAAAAGCGTCAACAGACCATCTGCAACTGCAGGCAGTACTTCAATACCACGCTTTTTTGCTGACCGGTAGACAAAAGCCACACACAGCACAGAGAATATTTGTAGCCATACAACGAGTTCCATGCAGCAACCTCCTTTTTTCCTCGCATCAAAGTACCACAAACCCTTTAAAAACCAAGCGTTTTCTGCTATACTCGCCGTACTTTACCAGCTTTGACGACTCTCCGCATCTGTGGCGTTTTCTTTAATCGCATCAATACATGGCAAAAAAATCAAAATCAGTAGCTCCTAATGTAATCAAACGACCGCCAGTGGTGGTGGTTATGGGTCATATCGACCACGGAAAGTCGACCCTGCTCGACACCATCCGTAAAGGCAACGTCGTCGATACCGAAACTGGTGGTATCACCCAACACCTTTCGGCGTACGTTGTCCCCCACACCACGAGCGAAGGAGCCGATGAAACCATCACCTTCCTCGACACTCCTGGGCACGAAGCCTTCCAAAAAATGCGTCTCCGCGGCGCTGATGTGGCTGATGTGGCGATTTTGATGGTCTCGGCCGAAGACGGCGTCAAACCACAAACTTTGGCGGCACTAGAATCGATCAAAGCAGCCGAAATCCCCTACGTCGTAGCGATTAACAAAATCGACAAGCCTGGAGCCAACATCGAACGAACCCAGTCGAGCCTAATCGAAAATGAAGTCTACATCGAAGGTATGGGTGGTGATATTCCGTGGGTAGGTATTTCTGCCAAGGCTGGTACCGGCATCAGTGATTTGCTAGACCTAGTCATCCTGACCGCTGACCTGGCTGACCTTACCGGTGACACCAACGCCCCAGCCAAAGGAAAGGTGATCGAAGGAAAAATGGACCCTAAACGAGGAAACACCGCAACGCTGATCGTGACAGAAGGGACACTCAAGAGCGGTGATTTTGTCGTCGTTGGCACTACCTACTCCCCTGTGCGAATCATGGAAGACTGTGAAGGCAAGACGATCCGCGAAGCTTCACTCTCGACTCCGGTCGGAATTGTTGGCTTTACCGATGTTCCACCAGTAGGCGGTGAATTTATTACCGTCAGCACTAAAAAAGAAGCCGAGGTGATTGTAACCGAAGTCGCAAACGCGGTACCGGTAGATCAATCTATCAACCGCAAGCCCAACCAACCGGTGGTACCAATCCTCATCAAGGCAGATGTGCTCGGGACCATTGAAGCTATCCAGCACGAACTCGACAAATTTGAATCAGACCGC
>Ga0306912_1001013_pt1 | contig 14075 bp, 11 predicted proteins | sample AntRauFillE10628_FD_190443 | JGI IMG/M metagenome (GOLD analysis project Ga0306912, IMG submission 190443) | Saline lake microbial communities from Rauer Islands, Antarctica - Metagenome Filla E10 #628 (v2) (version 2) | ecosystem: Environmental > Aquatic > Non-marine Saline and Alkaline >... | reverse complement strand
CCCGAGAGGTTTTTCATAGCAGTGTGAAAAAAGCCAAAGAGTACATTTTTGAAGGTGATATTTTTCAGGTTGTTCTTTCCCAGCGGTTTGAAGTTCCGTTCGAGGGTGATCGGTTTACGCTTTATCGCGCTCTCCGCATGGTTAATCCGTCACCCTATCTCTTTTTCCTTGAACTGGATGATTTTGCCCTGATAGGTTCATCGCCGGAAGTCTTGGTGCGGGTGACCGATAAGGAAGTGAGATTACTGCCTATTGCCGGAACGCGTCCGCGCGGCACAACGCACGAGGAAGATCTTAAATACGAGGAGGATCTGAAAAACGACCCCAAAGAGATAGCTGAGCACATTATGCTGGTTGATCTGGGTAGGAATGATTTGTCCCGGGTCTGTAAATCAGGTACTGTAAAGCTCGAGCGAAATCAGTCGATCGAACGATTTTCGCACGTCATGCATATAGTATCGGACGTGGTGGGGGAAATTGCTGAAAACATGACCTCTGTTCAGGCTTTGAAAAACTGTTTCCCCGCCGGTACTGTTAGCGGTGCGCCAAAAATAAGGGCGATGGAAATTATTGATGAGCTTGAACCCACAAAACGTGGTCCATATGCCGGAGCCGTTGGGTATTTCGATTTTTCCGGAAATATGGATACCTGCATCGCCATTCGAACTATGGTCGTGACGAATGATTCGGTTTATATACAAGCCGGTGCCGGAATTGTAGCTGACAGCGATCCTGAAATGGAGTATCAGGAAACCCGAAATAAAGCCGGTGCGCTGGTTGAAGCCCTCAGTCTGGCACTCGAAATTACTAAATAAACTATAGACGTGAGTATTGAGTCGTGAGTCTTGAGTAAAATTCTCACGACCCAAGACTCACGACTCAATACTAATACACTATGACGAAAAAGAAAACAATTTTATCCGGGATACAGCCATCCGGAAAGCTTCATATTGGAAATTACTTTGGTGCGATGAAGCAGCATATTGAAATGCAGGAGAAGGGCGACGCGTTCTATTTCCTTGCCAATTATCACTCATTAACATCCGTGAGTGATGGAAAAGAACTTCACGATAATACGATGGATGTAGTTCTGGACTACCTCGCGCTGGGTCTTGATCCGAAAAAATGCACCTTTTTTGCTCAGTCAGATGTTCCGCAAACAACAGAGCTTGCGTGGATTTTAGGTACGCTAACTCCGGTTTCGCTTATGGAGAAAGCCGTGGCTTATAAAGATAAAGTCGCGAACGGACTCAACCCAAATATTGGTTTGTTTACGTATCCGATTCTACAGGCCGCAGATATTCTGATTTACCATTCAGACATTGTACCTGTAGGTGAAGATCAAAAACAGAATATTGAAATTACGCGTGACCTGGCCGGTAAGCTAAATTATGCGTACGGCAGTGATCTGCTTAGGATACCTGAAGAACATATCGTAAAATCAGTAGCCACAGTTCCTGGTACAGACGGCCGTAAAATGAGCAAATCGTACGGGAATACGATTAACATATTTGATGAAGGTAAAGCTTTGAAAAAGAAGGTGATGTCAATTGAAACAGATTCTACGCCTTTGGATGATCCGAAGAATACCGACACCTGCAATGTGTTTGCACTGATAAAGCTATTTGCAAGTGAGCCACAACTCGAAGAAATTGCGGAGAAATACCGCGCAGGCGGCTATGGATACGGCCATGCTAAAAAAGATCTTTTAGGATTTATTGAGGAGTACTTTGCTGAGGCCCGCGAAAAACGAAAAGTGTTAGCGGAGGATCAATCATACCTTCATGATGTGTTACAGGCTGGTGGAAAACGCGCCAGAGAACGGGCAGAAGAAGTGATGGAGCCAATACGTTCGGCTACCGGTCTGTTCAGAAGCTTTAATTATTGATTTTAAACCACATACACACGCAAAACTATTTATTATTACATCGGCTTCTACAGCCAGACAATCAGCTATACCCGAAGTACGATTAACATTTGACAGAATACTATGATTTTAATCATCGATAATTACGATTCATTTACATACAACCTCGTTCATATTATTGCGGAGGTTACCGACGATTACAAAGTGGTACGTAATGATGAATGTACGGTTGAGGAAATAAGGAATCTAAATCCATCGAAGATATTGATTTCCCCCGGTCCCGGCCGGCCGGAAGATGCGGGTATTACCGAATCGATAATCCGTGATCTTGGTTCGGAGATTCCGATCCTGGGTGTTTGTCTCGGCCACCAGGCGATAGGTCACGTGTTTGGTGCAGAGGTGATTCATGCACCCAGTCTTATGCACGGTAAAACTTCCCTCATTGATCATGACGGACAATCGGTTTTTGCCGGTGTGGAAGAAAACTTTATTGCAACTCGCTATCACTCTCTGGCTTTGAAACCAATCACCATTCCTGAGACGCTTAAGGTGACCGCCCGAACACCTGACGGGGTCATTATGGGCGTCAGGCATAAACAATACCCCATTGAAGGCATACAGTTTCATCCCGAAAGTATTCTTACTGTTGAAGGACCAAAAATTGTGAAAAACTGGCTGAAGCTTGAGTATCAAAAAACAAAAGCAGCTGTGTAACTTTCCTCAAACGCTATTCATGGGTTTATAAAGTGCGATCCTCTGCTTAGGTCAATTTCTTTGAATATTAAATAGTATAAACCATTACAACATAAATGTTTACGTACTTCCTTGAGAAAATTTCTGTATCAGAAGATCTGACTCCTGAAGAAGCTGTAAAGGCGCTTCAACTTATCGTAAATGGGGACGTCTCGAATGAAGAAGTTGCTGCCTTTTTGCTGGGTATGAGAATGAAAGGGGAGAGTGTTCAGGAGCTTACAGCATTTGTAAAAGTGATGCGTGAAGCCTCTACAACTATAGATGTAGACACAACCGGTGCAGTGGATCTTTGCGGTACTGGCGGTGATAAGTCAGGAACGTTCAACATATCAACAGCGGCAATGTTTGTGGTAGCCGGTGCCGGTGTGCCGGTGCTCAAGCACGGGAACAGAAGCGTATCAAGTAAAAGCGGCAGCTATGATGTGCTTGAAACACTGGGGGCCGTACCCAATCTTGAAAAGGAGAAGGTGGAGAAGCTGTTTGAACAAACAGGAATGGCTTTTATGTTCGCACCAAACTTTCATCCGGCAATGAGATATGTAATGCCGGCTCGCAGATCGCTGAAACTCAGGACCTTTTTTAATATGCTAGGACCGTTACTTAACCCCGCAGGTGTCCGTCACCAGGTTGTTGGGGCTTACAGTAGAGAAGCAGCAGGCATGATGATTCAGATATTGGCGAATCTGGAAACGGAAACTGCATTTACACTCAACGCACATGACGGACTTGATGAAGTTAGTTTATCATCACCGACTGAAATTTTTGAGCTGAAATCAAATATGTCAGGCGGATCAACAACATTTGATCCCGGAATGCTTGGATTTGGAAAAGTTGACTTCAAAGAATTGCTTGGCGGAAATGCTGAACACAACGCATCCATAATCACTAACATAATGAGCGGAAAATCCTCTCATGCACAACAGAAAATTGTAGAATTAAATGCGGCATTTGGCATTTACGTGTCAGGTAAAGTGGGTTCTCTTGAAGACGCGGCTGAAATGGCATCTGAAAGTATCAGTAGTGGACGAGCCAAAGAGAAATTGAACCTATTCATTGAAACGTCGCGGGGGCTTGCGTAATAATGACTACCATTCTTGATAAAATTGTGGGTAAAACTGATTCAGATCTGGCCAAACGTAAACGAAAAGTGTCGTGGAAAGATCTTGAATCTTTTGAAGGCTTTGAAAAAAAGAAGCGTTCTATGGCTGAGGCACTCAAAAAAAATGACGAGGTTTCGATCATTGCGGAAATCAAAAAAGGCTCACCTTCAAAAGGTATCATCAGACACGATTTCAACCCCGAAAAGCTTGCTGAACAGTATATTGATGGAGGTGCAGCGGCTATATCAGTTCTTACTGACAAACCTTTTTTTATGGGATCTCTTGAATATCTTCAGGCTGTCTCAGATATCAGTTCCATTCCGGTACTGAGAAAAGATTTTCTTATAGAGCCGTATCAGGTGAAAGAAGCGTCAGCGTATGGAGCAGACGCAGTGCTGCTCATTGCCACTATTTGCAAAGGTAACCAGCTTCAGGAGCTTTTGGCTGCTACCAGAGAATTTGGTCTTGAAGCACTTGTAGAATGCTATCATGAAGAGGAAGTAGACAACCTCGACTGGGATAAGGTTGATATAGTAGGCGTTAATAACCGGGATTTAAGTACATTTACGGTTGACCTGCACCGGGGTGTGGATCTGCTGAAGAAAACACCAGCGGAAACAGTCCGTGTATCGGAAAGCGGACTCTCATCGGCCGATGATCTTGTATTTCTTCATAAAAACAGTATTGATGCAGCCCTAATCGGGGAACATTTTATGAGAAAACCGGATCCGGGTGACGCCCTCAAAAAGATGATTGAGGCCGCATCACGTCAAATTGAATCGATAAATTTGCAGAACGATTAAGTTATGTTTGCTGAACCTGAAAATCGGACGAAAGTTAAAATATGCGGGATTACTAATCTTGAGGACGCCCGGTTCGTTTCCGGAGCACTTGCGGATTATATAGGTTTCATATTCTATCCGGACAGCCCCCGTTTCGTTGATCCTGCAAAAGCGGGAGCTATTATCAACTGGCTTGAAGGCCCTGAAAAGGTGGGTGTATTTGTGAATCAGCCGCTGGACGATGTGCAGTCCATTGCCCGGCAGACAGGGCTCGATTATGTTCAGCTTCATGGGGATGAATCGGTTGAATATTGTGATCTCATAGAAAAGCCGGTCATCAAGGTGTTTCATATTACACCTGAAACATCTGCAGAAGATCTTAAGGCCTCGGTAGAACCATACCTTGAATCAGTAGAGTTTCTTCTGTTTGATACAAAACAGCCAGGAAAATGGGGCGGCACCGGCACGTCTTTCGACTGGGATGTGTTGTCTGATATCGGGGAAATGAAACCCTATTTTCTGTCTGGTGGATTGTCGTCGGAAAACATCCGGAATGCTATCACGCTCACGCGACCCTATGCAGTGGACTTGTCGAGCGGGGTTGAAGAATCACCCGGCCTTAAAGATTTTTCAAAAATTGAGGACCTCTTCGACGAACTCCGAAACATCTGGGAGCTCCAGGAGATGGGAGACCTTTAGCTAAACAGTCTTTGAAATAGAAAACAGATTTATGAATTACGAAGCACCAACAAAAAGCGGATATTTTGGAAAATATGGCGGGAAGTTTGTCCCCGAAATTTTAATGCCTGCACTTGATGAACTCGAACAGGCGTTTGAGGAGGCACAGGACGATCCCATATTCATGAACGAGTATCATCAGCTGCTCGTGGAGTATGTGGGACGGCCAACTAAACTGACCTTTGCCGATCGGTTGACCGATCACTACGAAAAAGCTAAAATCTACTTTAAGCGGGAAGACTTATGTCATACCGGTGCGCATAAAATCAACAATGCCATCGGGCAGATCCTGCTTGCCAAAAAAATGGGTAAAACCCGGATTATTGCGGAAACAGGTGCGGGTCAGCACGGCGTGGCAACGGCAACGGTATGTGCTAAATTTGGCTTGGATTGCGTGGTGTACATGGGCGAGGAAGATATGCGGCGTCAAAAGCTGAATGTTGATCGTATGCGTCTGCTTGGAGCAGAAGTCAGGCCGGTATCAAGTGGTTCCAAAACGTTGAAAGATGCTACCAATGAAGCGATCCGCGACTGGGTCACGAATGTTGACAGCACTTTTTATATTATCGGCTCCGTGGTTGGCCCTCATCCGTATCCAATGATGACCCGTAATTTTCATCAGGTTATTGGTAAAGAGACAAAATCACAAATTCTGCAGGCCGAAAGCCGCCTGCCCGATTATATGCTAGCCTGTGTGGGGGGAGGATCCAACGCGATTGGCTTTTTCTACCCGTTTATCAATGACGAATCTGTAAAACTTATTGGCATAGAAGCTGCTGGCTTGGGGGCCGATACGGATCAAACCGCGGCAACGCTAACGAAAGGAACACCCGGTGTTCTGCACGGTTCAATGAGCTACTTGCTGCACGATACAGAGGGGCAGATTCAGCTCGCGCACTCCATCAGTGCCGGGCTCGATTACCCCGGAATAGGCCCGGAACATTCTCATCTGCACGATATGAAGCGCGTGACCTACTACGGCGTGACGGATAAAGAGGCGATGGCAGCAGTAGAACGCTCATCAAGGCTGGAAGGCATTATACCCGCCATTGAAACCGCTCATGCCATTGCCTATTTGGAAACCCTGATGCCACTTACTAAATCTGATGAAATCGTGGTCCTGAACTGCTCAGGAAGGGGCGATAAGGACATGTCAACCATTTCAGAATATTTCTCCTCATGATTGCACAAAAAAATAGAATTGAATCTCTTTTTGAAAACCGAATTGATCAGAAAAAAGTGATGTCGCTGTTTTTAACAGCCGGATATCCTGATCTGGATTCAACAGCAGATCTGGTGCTTGGGTTTGAAGAAAATGGCGCCGACATGGTGGAACTCGGTATGCCGTTCAGCGACCCGCTTGCCGATGGCCCGACCATCCAGTATGCCAGCAATGTGGCTATTGAAAACGGAATTACGATGAATGGTATCTTTGAAATGGTTCGAAAGATACGGACATCATCTGAAATCCCCATTATCCTGATGGGATACATCAACCCTGTGTTTCGCTACGGCGTGAAAAAGTTTTGTGAAAAAGCAGAAGACGCCGGAGTGGATGGCCTGATTATACCCGATGCACCCATTGAGGAATCCGGTATACTCAGCGAGCACGCTAAGGCTCATGGTCTGCATATGATCTATCTCGTGGCACCCAACACGTCCAGCGAGAGAATGAAAGTTATTGATCAGAAAAGTGATGGCTTTGTCTACTGCGTCTCTGTGACCGGTGTGACAGGAGCCAGGGACGGCGATGAGGTGGCACAATCGGTACAGCGATTTATCAGCAGGGTACGTGATAACGTTCAGAAAAATCCAAAACTGGTGGGATTCGGGATTAAAAATCACGATGACGCGATGAAAATTTCTGACGGTCTGGACGGTTTTATCGTAGGTAGCGCACTGATTGAAAATATCCGAACACATTTTCCCGATGAGGGCTGGCAACAAAAGCTTTTTTCTTTTGTTAATAATCTGAAATATGGGAATCTTTAATCATTATCATATCCAACCAATAACTACATCATGAAAATTTCATCCCTTTTGTTGCCCATCGCACTTCTTATTCTTTTCTCTGCCTGTGAGGGCGACTACCGACCACAGTCTATCGGAGCTGTTGATAAAGTTTATGTCATAATGGATTCAACCGACTGGAATAGCGATACGGCAATGGCGATTCGTGAGACGTTTGGCCGGCAGATTGAAACTGTTCCAACGCCTGAGAATGCGTACGTACTCACGTTTGAGGATTTTGGTACAAATGAGCAGCTTGAACAGATACAAGAATATAAAAACGTCATTTTCGCGGCTCCGCTTGATCAGGGGCACAATGTATCGCGCTTTGTCGGAGGAATTTTATCTGATGAAGTTGAAGAACGAGTCCGAAACGAAGATAGTTTTGCTTTTCCACTGTCTGACCGATGGGTCAGAGATCAGTGGGCACTGATATTAACATCTGTGTCGGATGAAGCACTTGCTGAAAAAATACGAAACTCTGAAGAGTCATTGGTTAGCAACCTAATGGAGCGTGAATTTGAGCGTCGGACCTACAACATTTACGAGAGGGGAGAGCAGGTTGCAATTTCTGATTCTCTCTGGAAAGATTACGGGTGGAAAGTGCGCATGCAGCACGATTATATACAGATAATTGATTCGTCAAATGCCGTCATGTTCCGCAGATACCTGCCTGACAATAATCGATGGATGTGGGCCTGGTGGAAAGATGACGTACAGCAAGCCGATTTTGTTAATCCCGAATGGATTAATGCCACACGCGATTCACTGATGGAGATTTTGGTACAGGGGGAGCGTGACGGATCGTATGTAACAACAGATTATCGTCGACCTCTTGAAACGCGTGAAATGGACAGGGAGGATCGCTTGACAGGATTTGAGACCAAAGGACTCTGGCGTATGACGAACGACTTTATGGGTGGTCCGTTTGTACATTTCACCTACTATGATCCCGAAACAGACCGGCTCTTTATGGTGGAGTATGCCCAGTTTGCACCCAGCGTGAGCAAGCGACGGTTTGTGCGACAATTCCAGGCAATGGGACGCACATTCGAAAGTGATTCGACATGGAATAGACCGGGCAACGCACAACAACTTTCTGAAGCAAAGTAATTCTTAATTTATCCCATCTACTGAATGTCACAACCGACGTCCAAGAGAACAAATGCTGAACGCTATCACATAACTGCTGACCCTGAAAAAGAGTCTGCCAAACGGCTGGCTGACTCTTTAGAACCCTGGCGATATTCTGTCCCTTCGGGGCCAATTTTGGAAATCGGGGCCGGTACCGGCATATTTACTGACTATCTGATTCAGATGTTTCCCAAACGTGATACTACCGTAAGTGACTCGTCAGAGAGCATGCTGAACTCTGCTAAAACCAGAATAGAGGAAAAAGAGACGCTCACCTATTCAAAGATAGATGCTGAGACGGACAACATCCAACAGCGCCACTATTCATTGATTTGTGGTAACCATGTGGCTCATCAATTTAATAATCCAGCGTCCGTACTTGAAAAACTTGCCCTCGGATTAACGATAGACGGTTTAATGCTGATGAGCTTTCCGGGGGAGGATTCCTTTCAGGAGTGGCGGTCAACCTGTCTTGATTTGGGAATTCCGTATACAGGCAGGTCAATGCCCGAAACAGAACCGCTTGTGATTCATCTTTCCATGGGGCCTGTTCAGGTTGATTTCTATGAAGATCAATCAACCCGGTACTTTGTGGACTTTAACGAGTTCCTTTCTCACACTCAAATCGGTGGTATGCATATGCAGGATGACGACCGGCAACTCACGGATAGAGAGATAAAGCTATTAAACGAAAACTGGAAAACGACCCGGGATGGATCCATTGGGCTTACCTACCACAACGTATTTTTGGCAGTAAAGCGAATAGGAGATTAAAGGCACGCATTGCCGGTTACCCGTTTTATGAACTTGTATATTTTTTTAAGTGAGTGTACAGAAGTTGGGTACCTGTTGGATTCTGGAAAAAAGGTTTATAAACCCACTGACTGTCTCTTTTGGCGAGGGGGTTTCTTGTTAGATGCAGGCTTCTTTTGGGCGGCGGGAAGTTCCACAATAAAGGTTGAACCGAAACCGGGCTCACTTTCACATCGAACGGTACCATTCATAGTACTGCTTATCTTTTTCACAATATACAAGCCAAGTCCGGTAGACGACTCATTGCCTGTAGGTTTGTTGCTTAACTTTGAAAATTTACCGAATAGCTTTTTCTTATCTGATTCGGAAATACCGGGGCCCTGATCACGAATTGATATCTGAATATTTCCACCTTTCTGCATTGTGGAAATTATGACGGATGTATTCATTGGCGAATACTTGATGGCGTTAGAAATAAGATTGTCCAAAATTCTGAGTATGTTGTCGGAATCTCCAACCAGTGGATCTATTGTACTGTTTAGAACGGTTTTGATCCTTATATTCTTACTCCGTGCCGGTTCATTAAAGTGCTGGAGGGATTCTTCAACCAGTGGATTTATCTCTACCATAGAGCTTGAATCCCTTTTATCGTACGCATCAATAGTATGAATTTTCAGGACATCATTTATGAGGGAAATCATCCGGTTAGAGGATATTTTTATGAGCTCTGTATATTCTCTAACGGTATTATGATCCGGATTTTCCTCACTGTTAATCATATCTACTGCAAGATTGATTGAAGAGAGAGGATTTCTGAGGTCATGGGCAGCAATGCTCATAAACTCATCTTTTTCAGTATTAAGCACAGAAAGTTTTTTATTCTTCCCTTCGATCTGGCGCTGTTTTTCTTCCAGATTCTTGTTGTTTCGTTTACGGGTTCTGTTTGAGTTGTAAAGGAGTGCTATTACAATAAAGAGGATGAAGACACCGGCGATCAAGAAACTGCGGAGTTGATCCATTTTCATAAGATTTGCTTCTCTTAATTCGGCTTCTTTACTCAGAATTTCGATCTCACGATCTTTCTGTTCTACATCAAACCGCGACTGCAGCTCACTGATCTTCTCGCCGCGCTGCATTGATTGAAGCGTATCATATTGCTCATGGAAAAGCTGGAAATGGTGATAGGCGAGGGCATAGTTATCAAGGCTCTCATAAATTGTTGCCAGCAGCTGATGCGCTTCTTTAACCTTATCTCGCATTTGTTCTGATTCAGCCAACTCAAGTCCTTTCTTCGTATATATAATTGCCTGTTCAGGTTTCCCTGTATCATTGTATAGGTTACCCATCACGATATAGGTGAAAATCATATGTGATGTCAGCGAATGCTGTTCGAAATAATTCAGGGCGGTATCTAAATGTATTTTTGCCCTGTCGTAGTCACCAAGATTGCGATATGTGTTTCCAATATTGAGCGTAGCTACTATGTAGGAAAGGCTGTCGGGTTCATCTTGTAGAATGGCGCGTTTTGATATTTTCCAAAAATAATCGAGGGCCTCCTGATAGTTTCCCTGCCGTCGGTGAATCACGCCAAGATTATTGGTTGATATAATGGTTTCATGTGCTTCATTTAAAGATTCCCAGATCCAGATACTCTCTTCAAGATAATCTGCTGCAGTTTCATAATTTTCCTGCTCAACATAAATGAGAGACAGGTTATTAAGTGCACTTGCAATGCCGCGCTGATTTCCAAGTTCCTCTTCGATACGGATAGTTTTTATATAGTATGTATTAGCCATTTCGTGATCTCCGAAATCAAGATACTTGCTGCCCATTAGATTATAAACACTTGCAAGGCCTTCAGTGTATTCAATCTCTTCAGCAATCGTTTCCGCCTGCCGCGCAGCCTGAAATGATAACCCTGAATCTTTATTTAGATACTCTATGCCGATTGAAAGCAGACTGTCTACAGCTTCTTCTGTTTTTGGAATTCTGCTAAATGATTCGCTCGACTGATTGTAAAGGTAATAGCTTGACTCTTCCTGCTGATTTTGGTCAGATGATTGTATGCCTGAAGCCAATCCCGGCACTAGTATAAGTAGTAAGAATGCTATAAGGTGTAATAGTGTTGAGGTCACGTTGTGGATATTTATCACATAAAAATTGTCTTGGCTGCTGCTGAATTTGTTTTCGACAGTTATATTGAACTCCATAAGACTTAAGTCTAAAATAATTAAAATATTATAATGTTAATATTTTCAGTCCCTGGTCCTCGGCGAGTAATTAAATTTAATTTGTAATTGTAAATAAAATTGCAATTTCATAAGTATTTACACCTATATAATGAGATATTTAGTATGCTTTTAGGATTTAATTGTTAGTATAAATACCTACACTTATAAATTCACCAATGAACTTTACTTACTGACGAAAATACCGCAACTAATTACAGTCAAATAACAGATATTTTATATGAAAGTACTTTCTAAAGATGAGAAGAGTCGTATCATTGAAATGGCATGGGAAGACCGGACACCCTTTGGTGCAATTGAATTCCAATTCGGTCATTCAGAGGATGATGTCATTGAATTAATGCGAAATGAAATGGAGCCTTCAAGCTTTAAAATGTGGCGCAAAAGAGTTTCAGGGCGTAAAACAAAGCATCGGAAGCTTAGAAAAGAAGATGTAAACAGATTTTCAAGCCCGCAGTAATTGCATCATTTGTTTATCAATAATGAAACAAAACTCATTTAATATATTTTTTATCAGTTCTGCCCTTATGAATATCGAACAATTCCAGTAAGGCAGAATTTTAGAAATCTATTTGCTCAATTTTATTTGATAAGAGAAACCCTTTTCTACGTCCCTGGTGAATCGCTATAAGAACTTGCCATTTATTCATCTTCAGAATCCGGGAATAATTCTATCAGGCCGGGTCTAACTCACCAATACAAGCAGGTTTTTTAACTTCTATTCTCATAAGTGCATAAATCACTAATAAACAGGTCTTTACGAAAAATAACTACTTTTTTAAATTGAATGATTAAAAGAAATTTAATGAAAATTCATATTTGCCGAAAATACTGGTAAGAATACTCTACCAAAAACAAGTGAGTCATAAATATGGTGCCAGCCCCCACCTATGTTTATGCATTACTGCTGAATATCAAACGTATAAAAAGTAAGGTTCAACTATGAGTTCAATAAAACAAATATGGAATTCGGCTGGCATAGGTAAACGGATATCGATTGCGGTTCTGGCAATACTAGTAATAGCTATTTCTACAACTACCGGAATAGTTTATAATGTATTTAGCACATCGTATTCAGATTCTATTGAAGAAAAAGAGACTGCTATGGCTCAGGCCAATACGAAGGCACTTTTGGGGTGGATTGAAGCCCGCCAGGATGAAGTCGAATTTTTAGCATCATTAAACGACGTCAAAGATTTAGACTTAGAGAAGTCTGCGAATATCTTTACAGAAATGGGTGAGCTGAACGGGTATTACGACACCATCTTTTTTGTTGATACTGACGGAACAGGTGTAGTAGGTGTTTCATTTGATGGCAGAACGGTACCGTTAGTTGGCAATGATGCACGTGATATTCAGGTTGACGACAGAGATTGGTTTCAGAAAGCAATTAAGGGTGAACACGTACTCTCTAAACCACTTGTCTCTCGCACCACCGGAAACCGCATAATGAACATTGCAGTGCCTGTTATGAGTAACGGAGATATCATCGGTGTGGTCCGGACTGCTGTACTCATTGATAAACTAACAGCCAGGCTTGCTGATCTTCATGTTTCGGAGGGTATGGAAGTATTTTTGCTGGAAAAAAATGGTAATCCCGTAACCCGATCAAAATCACTACAGGGTGTTGAAAATGTAACCACCATCGCTGCTCAGGAGATATCAAATGAGCAATCAGGCGTACAAGTTTATCAAAATGCAGCCGGTAGAACCGTGGTTGGAAGCTACAAATATATAGATAAGCTTGATTGGGGCTTTGTTGTGGAAATCGATGAAGAAATAGCGATGGCGGAAGTTAACAGTGTATTCTGGACAATTATAGGCGTATCTGGCGGTATATTAGCAGTTGCAGGCTTTTTAATTGTCTATTTGGTTAGGAAAAACATTACGCTTCCACTTGAGAATGCGATTGAAGGTCTTACCGCGGCAAGTGAGCAGGTGGCCTCTGCTTCTACAGAAGTATCATCATCAAGCCAAACACTTGCAGAAGGGTCAAGTGAGCAGGCAGCTAGTATCGAGGAAACAAGTGCATCGCTTGAAGAGATCGCTGCTCAGACTAAACAAAACTCTGCCAACGCCAATCAGGCTGATCGTTCCATGAAGGAAACGTCTGATATAGTCGATAGAGGAGTGGCGTCAATGAAGCGAATGGTGACGGCCATAAATACAATTATGGAGTCGTCAAACGAAACGTCCAAAATTGTAAAAACGATTGATGAGATTGCGTTTCAAACGAATTTACTTGCTTTAAATGCGGCTGTTGAAGCTGCACGAGCAGGTGAAGCGGGTAAGGGATTTGCCGTGGTTGCAGAAGAAGTTCGTAATCTTGCCCAAAGAAGCGCTGAGGCCGCTCGCAGTACATCCCAGTTGATTGAGCAGTCTCAGGAGAATGCAAAAAATGGTGTAGAGGTGGCAGACGAGGTAGAAGGCCAGCTGAACAGCATCAATGAAAGTTCAGAATCTATCGTGACGCTAATAGCAGAAATTGCTGCTGCATCGGATGAACAAACCCAGGCGATTGGCCAGGTTAACAATGCAATGTCGGAAATGGATAAAGTTGTTCAATCTAATGCAGCAAACTCTGAGGAGACGGCCAGTGCTGCAGAGGAGCTGTCCTCATTAGGTGACGAATTCGAACTTATGGTTGCCAGTCTTCGATCAATGATTGGGAATGGTACATCGGGTAAGA
>Ga0306912_1001012_pt1 | contig 14077 bp, 34 predicted proteins | sample AntRauFillE10628_FD_190443 | JGI IMG/M metagenome (GOLD analysis project Ga0306912, IMG submission 190443) | Saline lake microbial communities from Rauer Islands, Antarctica - Metagenome Filla E10 #628 (v2) (version 2) | ecosystem: Environmental > Aquatic > Non-marine Saline and Alkaline >... | reverse complement strand
GATGATGACTGTAGAAAAAGACATCAACATGAAGAAAAACGTAAAAAGGAAGCCCGCTTGACTTCTAACTCTCAATAGAGTATGATATAACAGGTCGATAGTAGCGGTCACTTGACCACTGGATAGATTATTAGGGCATAACACATACTCCTGTGACAGACAGAAAAAACTTTTACAATAAGAAACTACAAAATATTGGGTGGCTGAAACGAGACAAAAAGTTTCGTAAGGTCGTATCCAAGAAGACACATTTGTTTAAGCTGATGGATGCCTGGGGGATTGAGAGTTATGTAATTAAGGACTTAATCGAGCAACATGACTGCGAGCAAATCCGTATTAAAGAAACTGATGAGAATGTTATCTACATTATTAGTATCAAAGATTGGGTTGAGCACGCCGTAGAGAGGGACTTTGAGAGTCCTCAACAGTTTGTATCTCGTAAGTTCTTTAAGAAATTAGATGCAACTACATGGAAATCATTAGAATCGGAATCCTCGGATTCTTCGCACTCCTCTTCACCGTCAACACCTTCGTCGCGTACACCTCGAAAGACGAAAGTGAAAGAGGCGCAGCATCGTTCTGGACAATAGTTATGATTCTCAACTTTTATTTGGTTTACATGGCAGCTCAAACCAGCAGTATCATATGACAGATTATTATACCGCACCACCACAAGAAATCTTTGAGGACATTAAAGAAAATGCCCGCAAGATTTGGCAATCGTATGATGATACCTACGGGTATGCGAGCGAAAAGCTTGCACGAATTGATATCGAGAACATAAGTGACAATGCTTGGTACATCGTTGCCATGTTCGACCAAACCAACCAAATGAAGTTATTGTCAATGGTAAAGCCAGAAACAATGAAAGCTATTATTAAAATTAAACAAACCTATGATTAAGAAACTATCAATCAAAAGCGGTCCCCGCGATGCAGAACTTGGTAAAATCATTGAACTCACAAACTATTCAACAGAGGTTGTCCGTTGCCTAAAAACAGGTGAGCTAATGGTACACCTTGACCTTGAACGGACTGACCGAAACGACTTTTCGTTTGTACGAGCGTGCAAACTGACTATCGCGTACCCAGAAAGTGAAGTAGATGTATCAATCAACGCGCACTTCAGAGACCAAGCTGACCTGGCTACAATGTTGTATGTATTTTTCTTGCAATACGATGATATTGGGGAGGTAGACAACCTATATAACCGCCCTGTACTTCGTACATGATAAGACCATGTACACATTGTGGAGAATTAGTGGAGCGTGTGCACGCACATGGGAATGTTTGTTGCTTCGAATGTAAGATGAAAAGGATAACCAAACGGTTCTTAGAAGATAGAAAAAAAGCTATCAACAAGAAGAAGATTGACAAATGACTCTGACTAGAGTAGTATTGAGTTGTTATCAAGGGCTAACCACAAACAATTATGTCCCACGTACAAAATGACATTTATCTAGAGTCCATGCTTGAACGCTTTGATGAACTAAAGGATGGAAACGCTAGAAACGCTTTGCTGACCGACATGCGGTGGCAAGGATTCGATACCGCAGCAGAAAATCTAGTCTCCACATGGTATATGGAACGGCTCGATTGGCTAAACGAAAGGGGGGTTGATGAATCAGAAGTTCATATTGAACACACTGACCCAGCCCACTACAACCTAGAGTTTTACTTTGATGTAAATGAAAGTGGAAATCCAGGTGACGATTATCAGGTCGATACTATTAAATGCTTTCTTCCAGCCTTTCTAAATGTAAGCTACTGGACAGATAATAAATAACTTATGAAAACAAACGAAGGAACTATACAAGGAAATGTAGAACAAATTGAACTAAAGAATATTCATCCTGACGAAGCTCAACCACGAAAAGACTTCAACGCAGCCCGTATAAGTGAGCTAATATCGTCAATTACAGAGCATGGAATTATGAGTCCGTTAGTCATTGAAAAAATGTCAGGTGGACAATACCAACTAGTAGATGGGGAACGAAGGTTTCGTGCTGCTACTGAATTAGGTCTAAAAAAAGTCCCTGCTCTAATTGTTGAACCAATGGATGATGTTGACCGTCTAGTTAAACAGTTTCACTTACAAGAGCAACATCAAGGGTGGTCTCCAGTAGAAAAGGCTGTGGCTATCGGACAGTTAGCTGAAAACATGAAGTTATCTCCACAAGAAGTTGCAAAAATGTTGGCTCTGCCAGCACGAACGGTTAAAGATTATGTCGGATTCTGGTCTCTACTGAACCGTAGGGAATACCAGAAAAGTGAAATGCCTATTGCTTTAGCTTCACATGTCAGCCGTGTACGAAGGAAAACCAAAGCTTTGTACGAAGAGACATATGAAAAAGAGTTTACTGAAGAAATGCAGCAAGAACTAGAAGAAGTGATGATTGGTCAAATTAAAGCTGGTGAGTTGAAGAGAATGACTGACTTCACTAAGTTGATGGATGCTTTTACTAACAACCCTGATACGATTAAAGAGTTTCTTAAGAACAAAAAAACAGTTACCAAGTTATACCTAGAATCAAACGCAAAGGTGTCTCGGCACGCACGAAACGTAATGCAGCTGGCTAACCTCATTGAAGGGCACATGAAGAAAACCGTTGAACTAGGTGGACTTGAACTGATTACTAGTAATGCAGCAGCCGTTCGTCAAATTAAACGAGTGCGCGCGTTGCTAGAACAAATTCAAGACTAATTATGACTGACGCACCAAAGAAAACAGCAGCTAAAAAAGCTGAAGGTATCTACGAAAAGCTACACGCTATTCAAAAAGATGTAGAAAAAATGGCGAAGACAGGAAAGAACCAAGAGCGAGGCTATGACTACCTGACTGAATCAGATGTGTCTAAGACCTTCAAAAAGCTGTTTGAGAAGCATCGGGTGTTCTTTACCTATGATTCAATCATTCAAGAGGTGCGCCCGTCACCAACAGGCAAACAGCTCATTACTGATGTAACCGTTGATTATGAATTTGTTGACCTCGATACGCTGGAAAAGCATGGTGGTACGGCAGCGGGGCAAGGCTCTGATGCGACTGATAAGGGTGTATATAAAGCGATTACTGGAGCGGTAAAGTACATCTTTATGAAGACGTTCCTCATCCCAACTGGCGATGACCCTGAACGAGACACGAAGAGACCAGCAGCAAGGGCAAGTACTACTCCGCCTACTGCACCGCCATTTGGAGCGGGGTCGGAAGATGAGGAAGAAGATTAGTGGTATAATTTATTAAGTATGAGTACTTATAGAGTGACTACGGTAAACGAGAAAGGAACTGGCTACCAAGGATTCATAGTTATAGCTGACAGTATTGCGGACGCCTTGGCAAAAGTTGCTTCACTATGTCCAGACAAGGTAGTTGAAGGAATTGAGAAGTCTAATTACGAAGTGATAAAATAAAAATCTATGCGATTATTTCTACATAAAACACCAAAAGAAGAACGTGATGCTAATGAACGGCTACCGTACTTTAAGTTGGTGGTAATCCCTGAAGAAGAAGGTGGGGAATGGTTAACTATTGGAGCGTTCTGGGCAGCTAAGTCTGGCAACGGCTACAGTGGAAAAACTGACGATGGTGTGGTTATTGACCTTGCAGGTGTTAACCCTTACAAGAAACCAGAAGCTGCAACTGGGACAACTCAAGCTGAACCAGAAGACTAGTATGATTGTAACTAACAAAGAGACTGGTGAAGATGTATCTCATTACTACCTGTTACAGATGCAGGGAATAATTACTCGCGAAGAGTTTATGGAAAAAACTGGTATCAAGAAATAATTATGGTAACAATCTCTCAAGAAGAATATGACCGCCTTGTTGAAGCCTCTAATATTCTTGAAAAGCTAGCAGCAGCTGGTGTAGATAGCTGGGAAGGCTTCGAACAAGCTATGTCACAACAAACAATCTAACTATGTCACGCACCTTTCAAGCAGCAGCCATTCTAACGTCAATCTCGTACACTAAAGATGGTGGATTGCGGTTAGGTTTTACGACTCAAGAATTACATGAAGACGCTAAAGTTATTGCTGGTAGTTATCACAATCAATTTGGGCATGTCCTCTTCAAAGAGAATGCCTTTACGAATGACGAGCTACCAACGGAAAACGCTGAAGGAAAGTATAAGTCCAAAGGCGCGCACTATCGGGCGGTACTGTATGCGTACTGGAAGAAGATTGGCGAACCTACTGACTTTGAAACGTACTACGCGCGACACATGGAAGAAAAGATAGATGCGCTGAAAGCAGATTTACAAACCTTAGACGAAGAAGAAGACTAACTAATCAACGTATGAAAAACATGAAAGGAGCACTAACACTTATCACCGCGCCTTTGCTGCTATCGTTCCTATCAGGAATGTTTGAGTGGTATATGGATGATGGTGTGTACATGCTTATTGGATTCGCTGTGATTGCGGGACTTATCTGGGCATGGTTAGTAGAAACTAATCGATAGATTATGGATGGAAAACAAAAAATGCTGTTAACCGTAGCCCTGGGTGGATTCGCCCTCGTAGCAATCTCACTAATCGCTGAAGTGTTGATTAAAATATACGGCTGCTAATATGAATGACTGGAAAGAAAAGTTTGAGTATCGTATGTCGAGCGCATGGGAAAACTACAAAGAACTTATCTGGTTACTCCCATTCGCAATCATCGTAGCTGTAGCCATATCTGGTACTATAGTATTTGAATGGCTCGCAAACCTAAAACCCTAAGTAAATATAAAAAAGAGTTAGACGCTGTCTTCTCGCGGTACATTCGCTATCGCGATAAGGGACAGTGTTTTACTTGTCCGAAAAAAGATGAACCTAAGCGTATGCAAAATGGTCACTTTGTACCAAGGCAATACCTCTCTGTTCGATTTGATGAACGCAACTGCAACTGCCAGTGCTACGCATGTAACATGCTGTATGGGGGGCAGGGAGCTACCTACGCTATTCGTTTAGCAGACAAGTACGGTCAAGAAGTAGTGGAAGAACTAGAACAACAACGCTGGGTATCAGTGAAGCTAGATATTGGTTGGTATCAACAGCAGATAGAGCATTATAAGCAGGAGGTTGACAGGCTACTCCGACTAGAGTAATATAGAGTTATGGATAAAATTGGAACGAAAACTAAATCATCATGGTACTTACCATACAATTACATTGAAGCCATGCGTGAAGTGGCTGATAAAAAAAGGGTTGGTCAAAGTAATCAGGTTGAGCTGGCTCTCAAAGAGTATATGAAGGAGCATCAAGATTTACTAAAAGATGCGGGTATAGATTTATGGAAATAAAGAACGTACATTTCTGGTGTACCACAGACCGCGCAGACTACGCGTTGCCCGCCATTTTAAGACCAGTCAATTCGCGCATCGGGGAAGCTTGGTGCGCTACTTGTCCTGATTGTGACAAAACTTTATATAGATTGAAGGCGGAAAACGCTAAAGAAGACCCGTATTTTCGGCAATCCAAATATATGACTCGACAAGTACGAAAACATCGCGATGCCCTCATGCAACCAGGTGATAAAAATTTTAATCTCCTAAATCCTCAACATGAAAAGCAAAGACTCGAACGAGAAAACGACTCTGAACGTAAAACCTTTGAAGACATCCAAGACAAGTATCACGGAACCTGAGTTTGTTGCGTATAGAAACGAGGTTTTGCGCTCGCAGCGAGTCATCCTTTCGATGCCCGTCATCAACCAGCAATTGAAATCCATCCATGAGTTTATGGTGGACATGTATAATTCTTGGATAATCACTTTGGATGAAATTGAAAACGAGACTAATAACCTACCTAAGAAAAAGACAAGAACCCGTAGAAAAAAGCGAGTTACTAAAAGTGACTAAAGCTGCTGGCATTACCAGTAAGGAAATGAGTACCATCCTTTTCTTCTTAGATACTGACAATGAACTTATTACTATCGCTTCTTGGTATGGGTATAAAGTTGATACAGGGTTTCAAAAAGGCGCGCGCAAACAGTGGTATCAATACGTGCCCTTTACCAAAACTGAAATAGCTCAAATGATAGATGACAGACGGTGGTTTAATTCACTGTAGCCTTTTTTTATACTCCGCTGCAATCGCATCATCCTTATGCTGCTGCGAGTAATACCGTTTACCCATATTCAAACCGTTTAGGATTCTTTTCAAGTGCACTGTACTTAATTCACTTATCGGTTTTACATCGCCATTCTTGGATACCCATACATCGCCCTGACTAATTGCAGCACGCGCTTGTGAATTAGGTGCCCGCTCGCGGGTTATATCTTCATGCATATAGCGCATATACATATGCATCAATTGCTCGGTGCGTGCCTGTGATGATTCGCTGGTTTCTACCTCTAGCAGCTCATCTGCGCCTTGGCGAGCGTACTGCTCCCAAAATACCTGCCATAGGTTACTGTCATTTGGCATATAGTTATATTATATCTAATAATCGGCACTCACGTACCGTGTTTTGCTCTCACGGAACGCGATACATAGGTCATGTATTGAAATAAAAACGCTTAGGATTGATTGTATAGCTTCAAAATATGGCTATAAACAAGGATATATTAGTGATAGCAAAAACCACCAATCCTTGTGAATTAGTGGTTTGCGGTGGCTCTAGCGAACGCGAACGAGTGTATTTTGTTTTATGCTCTGACTATGTGTACTCGGTAATTACCGTATGTCTCAACTTTGGTTACATCTATGTCTTCAAACTCAAAATCTTCTATACACTCACCATAATCATCTGCCCGCTCTTCAGCAAATAATTGCTCGGCTTCATGGCAGCTATCGGTTGGATAGATACGCCAATCATATTCTCGTTGGTTTGCGTAGCAGTAATCGAATAGATACAATCTAGCTCCGCTTGTCTCACCTCTACATAATTGACACTTGCCATCATGCTCGCGGTGGTCTGTCGGTGACATCAATGTGATGCACTCTACGCAAACCATGCTTTTCTTTTCTACGCGCTCGCCCGTTTTGTTTTTAATCATATATCAAGTAATGCCAGTAATAACCCTTTAGCGTGTCTCTTCGTATTTTGCGAATAATCTCCCTTTACTACGGTACGCAATAGCTCCAGTAGTAGCTGCATCTTACTCGGTGTCATAGTACTGACTAATTACATCGTAGGTATCTAGGTGCATAACGAATCGTTTACATAATCGCTCCCTTTGTATATACCGTTTTACAGTGTTAGTAATAATGCCAGCTATAACATAGCTGGTATAGCTAATGTAGCGCGCGCTGCACGCATCTGTATCTGGGTTATCGCTAAAGGTATTACTCCAATCGTTTAGACGTTGTGCCCATACTTCTACCTGCCCGCCACCCATACGCCCATCAATAATGAACGGGTTGCTATCGCCCTCTTGCAGCTTGGCGCAAATGTTTTTACGCTCATGCATACTATCTACTGCGATAACTAGAATGTCTGGCACTGTCTCATGCCCTCTAAACGCTTCTGTTATGCACTCCACTTCTATATCTGGGTGTATGTCTATTATTGTCTCGGCAAGGCAATCTACTTTGGTGGCTCCGCATTGTGCGGGCACAAACGCCTGGCTGGCGGTATTGTGAGCTTCTACTTCGTCAAAATCGTACAAAGTAAAGCGCGCTATACCCATTTTAGCTAGTGCGATAGCCGTATGGCTGCCTATGTTGCCCAATCCAACAATGGTTACGTGTCTGTCTGTATGGTCGGCTGGGTTGAATAGGTCGGTCTGTCGTTTATGAATCATACGCAATATTTAGTGAATAATCTTTACCAATCCTTTTTAGTTTCTTTAGCTCTTTACGCGCTTTTTTAGCTTCGCGTGGTCGGTTTGCGGTCTCGTGGTAATCTAGCTCAATTTCAGTATCGCCAACTAATCGCTCCCATACTTCGATAGCAAGTGCGAACGAATCAGTGCCCAACATGGCTTCGCCCTGCTGCTGCAATACCTCTAGCAGCTCATCTGCGCTATCTACATCTGGCGCATCATCAACAGTCTGAATAATAGGCAAGTGCGCTCCGAATCCTGCGGTACGCCGTGAGTACTCATCGCCAAAAAGTGAATCGCCGTAGGGTCTCGCCAAGTTATTAGCTGGCTGGTACGCACTAGGTTGTGGCCGGCTTACCTTTTCGTCAATTTGCGCTTGGCACTCGGTAATTACTCCCTCATTCTCTGGCTCTTCTATTTCAACTCCCAACGTTTTGAACATTCTTACAGGTTGGTGTATATCAACTCGCGCTTGGAACTCATGTTTATGATTAGTCACTAATGACACTAAATACGGGAACTCGGTACTTTCGTCAATTGTATCTGTGTCTGTACCACTAAAAAAGACACTCATTTTAGCGTGACTATGCCACCAAAAACTCCAATCTTCTAAACTCTCACCTTTTTTAATTAGCTCAACTTGGAACTGCGCCAGTGCTTCTGCTGTTATGTCACTATGCGCTGCGCTTACCGTTTGCTTAAATAGTGCAATATCGGTAATTCTAAAGTCATCGCCTACGCGCTCAACTTTACCTAGCCCGCTAATCTCATCGGGGCATAAATCGACAAACGCCTTCATGCGCTGCCATACATAATCTGTTAGTACTACATTCATATAATTTTCTTAGCATCTGTTAATGTCGAACCATATGGCAAGCTATCCAGCTCATCCAATGGGTTGCGAGACTGTATCTCGCTAGCGGTGATATTGCCGTCAAACTCTTTTTTAGTTATTTTATAGACATGCGACATAGGTACACGGTAGCCCTTGCCCTCTTCACATAGCCCACGTAGGTTATGACCGAACTCAAAAGCATCTTTATACTCAATATAAAGGTTGCCATAATCGCATCTAATAATTTTAGCTAATTGACAATGCTCGCTAGGGTTGTACTGCTGGTAGGCACTATGCACTAATACATAGTTACCTTTACGCAATTGTGGTGTCGCTGCGCTGCCATAACGCTCGTTACGCTCATCTATCCAGTTATTACTAGGCATATATGCTGCGCCGTCATCAGTAGAACGCAGAAAAGCAAATATATACTCTAGTAAAGAGTAATACTCTTTTTCTTCTAATGCTGGTATAAACAAGTCTGAATGCTCACCATGACAAGGGTTACCACGACTGCCCACAGTCCAATGTGGGTTATTCTGCCTAGTAAATAGCGTGTTTTTGATACTAAAATTAGTCTCATCTAATTTAATTACAATATCGAACGCGCCAAGACATCGCCGTGTGTAGTCTCGGCTACCACTAGCTTTACGGACATCTGTAAATATCAAGCGGGTGCGTACTGTTAAGCGCGTACCGTCTACTGATACATCATCTACATAACGCAACTTGCTAATGTTAGATAGCATTGTTGCGAACTTGGTACGTGTCTCGCTATCATCAATAGCTGCTAGCCGTTTAGTGGCTACCTTTTTATCGTTTTTATACATGCGCTCGCGGTCAATACCGTTGTGAATATCACGCCAAGAACGGTTAATTGACTCACGTATATTACGCCTATTGTTTTGTATCGAGGTTATGTCTCCCTCACACATTTCAATAGTGCGAATCAATTGCACTTTATCAGGGTTGCCATAATCAACTAGACTCTCTAGTACGCGAGTATCAATACTCGCTGGCGGGGCATCTTTTAGGTTGGTTTTATTGTTTTTAATCATAAGACATGAAACAGCAAAAAGGCGAAACGCGCTCGCGCCCGCCTTGGTGCCGTGTGATGTTAGTTAGTAACTATCCAGCTTGTTTAGGTGTAACAACAGATAGAATATCGCCGTTTTCTAGGACATCATCGCCTTCTGCGTTAACACCCTCAACGAATAGCTCTTCACGCCCTTCCAGGTGCAATCCTACAGTTGCTAGTATTGTATCTACGGTACTACCAGTAGGTACTGTTACGTTTTGCGGTGCATTACCGAATCGCGCGACAGTAACAACAATAGTGTTACCAGCTGGTACTTCGTTTTGTGCTTTTTGCATAATTTTGTTTACTTTAATTTATTAACTCCACCATAATGCGGTGGTGAGTAAGCGCGTATAATCCTTTACGCGCGCACTCCACCATCGAACTAGAGTAGGCAGATTATATCATCCTTGTGAATAACCTCACACTCGCCCAAATCGCTGCGTACCTCCCAAAATGAACGGTTTGCAGTACGTTTGACTAGTGCGCCATATACTCGCGGGTGCATCGGGGTGCTATATAGCACGCGGATGCCCTTTTTTAATACACTAAACATATCCTTTTGTTTTATTTTAATGCTGGTAATAACCAGCTATAGGCGCGCGTGGTGGAGTAGGTACACGCGCCTGTAGCTATTTACTACAACTATGCAAAACCAAAAATACGCTACCGTGAGTAGGTAGCGTAATGTTGGTCTAGTGTTTGCTAGACGGTGGTTACGTGTTTAATTTTTGCAGTTGCTTTAGAATTGACATAGCGTTGCGCCGTATTGTTTCATCAGGATGCTCTAATAGTTGCGCGAGTGTTTGGCTAGTCATATTTTACAGTATGTAAATCTGATACTAGCCGTGAGTGTTCTCTATCTAGCGCGCAATATACTTGTGTATCTTTACGCTTTTTTGCTAGCATCTGATTAGATAATGACTGTATTTCACGCTCTAGCGCATCAATGACAGTATCGCGCGTTACAGTGGGTGCAGTCATAGAACTACCTTGCCCGCCTATAGGCGCGTATATATCTGCTAATCCGCGACAATGGCTAATATGTTTACTAGTGGTGACAGAATAGCCACCATCGTTGCAAACCCACAATTTGCGCCCGCTTGCCGTTTCTATCTGAAATAACAGCGGGTAGTGATAGCCGTATGAATAAATACGGTCATCTGTAGCCATAACGCTAGCGCACGTTACGCGCCCGCGTCTCACTGGTTCGTTGTTGTCAATTCTTAACTTGTGCTTTTCTATAAATGTTGATGTTTTCATACTAATATCCGTATTTAGATTTTAATTGCTCATAGTCAACGAACGGAGAAACCGCCGTTTTCTCGATTAGCTCACTGTTTAGCTCTCTAATGACCTCTAGTCTCGACTGCTCTAGATTAGTGGCACGGTCTCGCTCAAAAATGGCAAGCGCGCGCTCTTCTATGATGCAGTCAATCGTAGCGCATTGTTTACTGTATATAACTGGTTCACTCGCTAGAGCTTTTTTTACTTGCTCTAATGGCTCATAGGCTTGGAACAGTACAACTACCACCAGCGTGATTATGATAATCTCGCGCGGGTGTTTGTATGTCCAACTACTACGAATACCGTTTATATACTTATACATATAGCTGGTCTGTAGCTAATAAATATGTTAGAATTAGCACAGAATATAGAATGGTTACAATCGCAAAACGTGTGAGAATATCGCATATTTCACGCTTGTACCGTCTATACCGTAGCTCATCATATAGATAAGATTTTTGCATAGTTTGTATTGATTATGTTAATGAACGTGTAGCCCTTACTGCTACAATGTCTATACTACTCTATTCAGAGCATATGTAAAGGATAGATACCATGAGTTATACACAGGCACGCGCAAAATGGCTCAAAATAACGCTATGATACAAACATTACTCATCATTTTAATACTATTGTCAATAGCAAACACTATATTGCTACTACTCACCCGCGCCCCACGTAGCGAGACATTGCTAGAGACACTTAAGCAAGACACCCGCGCAACGCTCAAAAAGACTAGAGACACCGTAGCCCCGCAACGCGCGCAAATCATCAGCCCGATAGAACGCCACCGCCACGACCTAAACGACCTATAGCCCTCTTTATTGCTATACATAATGTATAATTACAGTAATGACTAGAGAGCAACAACAAAAAGGCAACAAAGCAAAGCACGACAAGTTAACAGAAAAGCAAAAAGCATTTGCAAAAGAATACGTTAAAACTAAGAATGGTACACAATCTATCCTATCAGCTGGATATAGAACTAGTGAAAAGGGTGCTAGTGCATTAGCAGTAGAAAACTTAGCAAAACCTAGTATAAGAGAGGAAATAGCCAAACTGTTAGCGGATAGTGGTATTGAAATGGCTACAGTACTAGATATACACCGCCGTAACCTGGTACAGGATAAACATCTACCAACCTCACAAAAAGCAGTTAATGACTACTATGAGTTAGTAGGATTGAAAGACCAAAAGACAGATACAAGCGTTAAAGTTGCGTTTATTATAGAGAAGTAACCACCTACACCACCCATACAACGCCACACAAGCCACGCTGTGCCCTATACGTGGCTATTGTGGTGTATGTATCGCCTAACCTCTTTATTGACTGGTACAAGCGATTCTGTGACCTCATAGAAAAAAATATATACTCACAGAAATACAGATAACGATGAAGGGGTCGGGGTGCGCCATCATAGGGGCGGGCTGGTGGAAGGGATTGTTAGTACACACACACAAATACTATATGGTAGAATGGAGGTATTCGAAGGAATCGTCTCTCCCTCGCACCGCTTCGTCAGAAGGCTGCACTTGTAGGGAAACAGAGAGCTTCCATAGATGTCTGATATGAATATAGTCCCTAACCCCTGTAAATGGGGTGTTTCTCGTGTAGTGGGTTATAATGACAGACATGAACAACTGCAAACTCATTAACACCTGGGGTAGCCCCAATCTAATGCTCTTCCACCTTGGTGCCCATAACTGTGGTAGATGTATGGGAATAGACATCATCATCCTTGGTGTAGGAGTGTCCATCAGAGTCTAAAATGCCTCGCTGTGGGCAATAGAGGTTAATTACGACACATTGGAGGGGTGGGGGTTTTGGGGATGCTTAGAACGTAAACGCTTCTCCCCAGATATATCTTTTATATCTCATAGTAGTGTGATATAATAATTAGATATGAAAAAATATGATAGAGAAACAAAAAAGTGGCTTGATGAGGAAGTGGTAGATGCAAAGGTATCGAAACGTAAACTTTGTAAGGGCGGTAGGGAACACGACTGGATGTTGTGTCTACCATGGTACGTCGCCGTCAAAGATTCTGCATTAGGGCTAGACAAGGTTGAAGAGTACTACCGCATCGAGGATGAGCGGGAAGATTGCGAAATAGCGTTTGCAGAACGACTGGAAGAGATTGGTGTTTCTTATCGACGACTAGGAAGTTTACTATGTCGGCGCAGACGTTACATATGCACCGTATGTCTTAAAAGAAAATAGTAGTAACCCAGATAAACTATGAAAAATCTAAAAGTCGGAGATGTGAAAATAATTAAACCAAGCATAGATTCTTCACAGGACACATTAAACGAACTACTACTCACACTGGTTGACGCGGTTAATGAGTTGAACGGGCACACCCCAGTCAAACCAGAGAAGACGTTGGAGGAGAAGTTTAGGGAGTACTTATTTGAAGATAATCCAGAGACAGTAAGTGACGAAGCAAAACACCTCGCCCAAATCGCAGAGGAGCATTACGAGAGTGAGTATTATAAGGAGTTAAAGAAATAAAGCGTATGGATAAAATAGAACTAGCAATCGAGGTTATTATGCGAGAGAAAGGCTACGTTTGGATTGAAGAAAGGCAGGACACCATAGAAAGGGGATGGCACACCAAAGAAGATGTAGATTATTGGCTAAGTCAGAACTAAAATGAACCAAAAACATCACGTAAGCCTACCTATAGCCAAACAACTAGTGGAAGCAGGGATTGTGATTGAGAGTGAGTCCCAATGGTATCAACACCCCAAAACTGGAGAAGCGCATATAAGTTCAGGTGATGCAGTAACACATTTGGAAATTGAAGGCTATGTATTTGTGTCCAACTCACCCATCGCCACTGAGCTTTTGGAATGGTTTCCTAAAGGATATGACTTTGGGTTTGAACTAATCAAACTTGGTGAAGGCTACGGAGCCATCTGTAAAGATTATCGAGTGATGCCTTACGAACGGATTGGTTTTGAAAAAGATGATAATGCTAGCGACGCCCTCGCACTCCTACTTATTCGACTAACTAAAGATGGATTGATATGATTTGTCCCTCATGTAAAAAGGAAGCTGTATGGGTAGACAATGCCGAAGTCTATGGACGTAGGTACGGGAAGTCGTATATGTGCTACTACTGCAA
>Ga0306912_1001008_pt1 | contig 14103 bp, 10 predicted proteins | sample AntRauFillE10628_FD_190443 | JGI IMG/M metagenome (GOLD analysis project Ga0306912, IMG submission 190443) | Saline lake microbial communities from Rauer Islands, Antarctica - Metagenome Filla E10 #628 (v2) (version 2) | ecosystem: Environmental > Aquatic > Non-marine Saline and Alkaline >... | reverse complement strand
GTCGCCGACGGCGCCACCGTGACCGCGCACGTGGTCGATCGGGCCGCCGTCGCCGGCGTCAACGACCGCGTGCAGCTGGCCGACGCCGCCCGGGTGCTGCGCACCCGCCACCTCGAGCAGCTCGCCCACGCCGGTGTGACGGTCGTCGACCCGGCAGCGACGTGGGTCGACGTCGACGTGGCCGTCGGCCCCGACACCGTGCTGCTGCCCGGGACGCTGCTGGAGTCCGGCACCGTCGTCGGCGCCGGCTGCGAGGTCGGCCCCCACACCCGTCTGCGGGCCTGCGAGGTCGGCGACGGTGCGACCGTCACCGCGAGCCACGGCCATGACGCGGTGATCGGCGCCGGTGCGACGGTCGGCCCGTTCGCGCACCTGCGGCCCGGCACCGTGCTCGGGGCGGACACCAGGGCCGGCGCGTTCACCGAGCTGAAGAACGTCGAGGTCGGCGACGGCGCCAAGGTCCCGCACCTGGCGTACGTCGGCGACGCGACCATCGGCGCCGGGGCGAACATCGCGTGCGGGGTGATCACCGTGAACTACGACGGGCGCACCAAGTCGCGCACCGTGGTCGGCGAGGGCGCGTTCGTCGGCTGCGACACCTCGCTGGTCGCGCCGGTCGAGGTGGGTGCCGGGGCGTACGTCGCGGCGGGGTCGGTCGTGACCGAGGACGTGCCACCCGGGGCGTTGGCCATCGCGCGCAGCCGGCAGGTCACCAAGCCCGGCTGGGTGGCGGCCCGTGACGAGGCGGCCCGTGACGAGGCGGCGGAGCGGTAGCGTCGGGGCACGACACCACCGTCACGCCACCACCCGAGGGGCCTTCGTGGAGGTCGTCACCAAGAAGCGCATGATGATCTTCTCGGGATCGGCGTATCCCGAGCTCGCCCGGGAGGTCGCCGACCACCTCGGCATGCGCGTCGGGGAGGCGCAGCGCTCGCAGTTCGCCAACGGCGAGCTGTACGCGCGCTTCGCCGAGTCGGTGCGCGGTGCCGACGCGTTCGTGATCCAGAGCCACGTCTCCGAGCCGGGCGGGCTGTCGATCAACGACCACATCATGGAGCAGCTGATCATGGTCGACGCGCTCAAGCGCGCCTCGGCCAAGCGCATCGTCGCGGTGGTGCCGTACTACGGCTACTCGCGCTCCGACAAGAAGACCCTGCCGCGCGAGCCGATCGGTGCCCGGCTGGTGGCCGACATGTTCGAGGCCGCCGGCGTCGACCGCGTGATGTCGGTGGACCCGCACACCGGCCAGATCCAGGCCTTCTTCGACGACCCGATGGACCACCTCACGGCGTTGCCACTGCTCGAGCAGTGGATCGCCGACAACGTGCCGTCCGAGGAGCGCGTGATCGTCTCGCCCGACGCGGGCCGGGTGCGCCTGACCGAGAAGTTCGCGGCCAAGCTCGACTGCCCGATGGCGATCCTGCACAAGCGCCGTGATCCGTCCAAGCACAACCAGTCGACCACGCTCGAGGTCATCGGTGAGGTCGAGGGCAAGACGGCGGTGCTGACCGACGACATGATCGACACCGCCGGCACGATCGTCGGTGCGGCCAGCCTGCTCAAGGAGCGCGGCGCCAAGCGGGTCATCGCGTGTGCGACGCACCCGCTGTTCTCCGGCCCGGCCCGCGAGCGGCTGGAGAACTCCGAGATCGAGACGGTCGTGGTGACCAACACCCTGCCGATCCCGCCGGAGCGCCGACCGTCGAACCTGGTGGTGCTGTCGATCGCACCGATCCTCGCGTCCGCCCTGCGGGCGGTGTTCGAGGACGCCTCGGTCAGCGAGCTGTTCCGCGGCGAGAACGTCTGAGCCCCGCCTCGGGACCGACTCTCAGGTGCGGGCGTGGGCGTCGATGTCGTCCTCGAACGCACGCAGCGCCTCGCGGTCCAGCGACGGCCCCACCTCGCTGATCGCCGTGGCGTAGTCGCCGGTGGTCACGCCCGTCCGGTCGTCCTCACGGTGCGCCCGCTCGAAGGCCCGCTGCGACGCCTTGCGGGCCGTGAACTCGATGTCGGCCGGCGTGAAGCCGTCGCTGGCCTCCACGAGCCGGTCGAGGTCCACGCCGTCGCCGCCACGCGCCTGCCCGACGTACGCGGCCCAGATCGCCCGGCGCGCCTCCGCGTCCGGCGGCCCGACGGGCAGCAGGTAGTCGAAGCGGCCCGGTCGCAGGAACGCGTTGTCCAGCGCGCCCACGTGGTTGGTCGCGCAGACCAGCAGGCGCTCGGGCTGCTCGCGGAACGTCGGGATGAGCTTGAGCAGCTCGTTGGTGACCGCGTGCCCGAGCCGGTCGCCCGAGCGCTGGCTGGCGAGCTCCTCGACCTCGTCGATGAACACCACGACGCGCTCGAGCTCGGCGACGGCGTCGAAGAAGCTGCGCAGGCCCGCGGCCGGACCACCCCGGTGCGAGAGCAGCTCGTTGGGCAGCAGCTCCACGAACGGCCACTCCACGCGCCCGGCGATGCCGCGGGCGAAGGTGGTCTTGCCCGTCCCCGGAGGACCGAACAGCACGATCGCGCGCGGAGGTTCCGCACCCAGCTCCCGTGCGCTCTCCGGCTCCTGCAGCGGCAGGATCACCCGGTTCTCGATGAGGTCCTTGGCCTCGCGCATCCCGGCGAGGCCGGCCCACATGTCGGGGTCCACGACGGTGCCGCCGAGCTGCGTCAGCTGGTCGGAGATCGGCTCGTCGGCCACGCCGAGCTCGTGCCACCGCAGGTCACCGCGGTCGGCGAAGCCCAGGCTCGCGTACGCCTCCGCGCCGGCCTCGTCGGGCGGCAGCACCGCGATGAGCTGGTCGGCCTCACCACGAACGGTCGCCGTCAGCCGCTCCAGCAGCGCGCTCCCGATGCCCTGCCCACGGTGGTCCGGGTCGACCACCCAGCGCAGCAGCCAGGCGCGACGCCCGTCGATCCGGGCGACCGCGGTGCCCACGAGCCTGCCCCCGTCGACCACCGCCGCCACGGCGGGGCAGCCCTGGTCGACCGCGGCGACGGCCTCGGCCACGCCGAACAGCGGGGGTGAGCCCGAGGTGCCCCGCTGCCACAGGTCGATCGCGGCGTCCAGGTCACTCATGCCGAGCGGGCGTAGGGCGGTCATCGCACTCCTCCTCGTGCCGCGGCCCGGACCGGGCACGGTGCGCACGCGACGCGCGGCAGGGGTTCGGCGCAGGCCCCGCGGTCGGCTCGGACCGGTGCCGGTCACCCCCGGTCGCCCCCCGGGCGCCCGCCGCGGGCCCGCGGGTGGTCGGGCGGTGGGGGAGCGCGGTACCGTCGACGACCGACCCGCTCGGAGCGGGTCGTTTGCTGCGCCGACGCGCCAGCGCCCCCGCGTGACACCTCGCCGCACCGCGCGACCGACCCACGACGGGGCCCCACGAGAAGCTGAGAACGACGATGCCGAACCTCATCGACCTGGCCATCGAGCCACGTCCGTCCACCGGCAAGGGTGCCGCCGGCCGCATGCGCAAGGAGGGCCGCGTCCCGGCCGTCCTGTACGGCTACCAGACCGAGCCGACCGCCGTGTCGGTCGAGTACATGGACCTGTACCACGCGCTGCACACCGCGGCCGGCAGCAACGTGCTGCTGACGATCGTGCACGAGGACGACACCAAGCTGTGCGTCGCGCGTGACATCCAGCGCCACCCGGTGCGCGGCGACGTCCAGCACCTGGACCTGCTCGCGGTCGACAAGGACACGACGATCTACGTCGACGTCCCGGTCCACCTCACCGACGAGCCCGAGGAGGCCGGCGGCGTCATCAACATGGTGCTCGGCTCCGTGCCGATCCTGGTCCCGCCGCTGAACACCCCGAACTACTTCGAGCTCTCGGTGGCCGGGATGGTCATCGGCGACGTCAAGCGCGTCGAGGACCTCACCGACCAGCTGCCCGACGGCGCGATCTGGGACATCGACCCGGAGCGCACCGTCGTCACGGTCAACCCGCCGGACATCCTCGAGGAGCCCGAGGACGAGGACGAGGAGGGCCTGCTCACGCTCGAGGGCGAGGAGCTGCCCGAGGGCGAGGAGCTGCCCGAGGAGGGCGCCGACGGCGCCGAGGACCGCGAGTCGGGCGAGGAGGCCTGACCCTCCCGAGCGACCCCGACCGCACCGCACCGACAGGGACCGCCGATGCCCGACCCCGACCGCTGGCTCGTGGTCGGGCTCGGCAACCCCGAGTCCGAGTACGGCGGGACGCGCCACAACGTCGGCGCCGACGTGGTGCGTGCCCTCGGGGCGCGCAACCGCTCGGCGCTGTCGCGCAACAAGCGCATCCGCTGCGAGGAGTCGACGCTGCGCGTCGGTGACCAGCGGGTGCTGCTGGCGGTGCCGGACAGCTACATGAACAACTCCGGGGGGCCGACGCAGGCCGCCGCGGCCTGGTTCGACGTCGCCCCCGACCGGGTCGTGGTCGTGCACGACGAGCTCGACCTCGAGCTCGGCCAGCTCAAGGCCAAGCTCGGTGGCTCGTCGTCGCACAACGGCGTGCGCGACGTCGAGCGAGCGCTCGGGACGCGTGAGTTCCTGCGCCTGCGCGTCGGGATCGGCCGGCCACCCGGTCGCATGTCCGGCCGCGACTTCGTGCTGCGTCGCTGGAGCAGCAGCGAGCAGGAAGAGGCCGACATCGTGGTCCAGGAGGGCGGCGACGCCGTCGAGCTGCTCGTCGGCGAGGGCCTCGAGGCCGTCCAGAACCGCTACCACGGGCGCTGACCGATCCCGACCGCGCGCTGACGCGCGACGACCGACCGCGGCGGGGCGACCCAGACCTGCGGCACCCTGCTCCGACACCCTGCACCGAGAACCGACCCGCCCCCACCTGCGAGGACCGCCGTGCGCGAACGCTTCCGACAGCTCGCCGCCGCCTACCGGATGACCGCCGACGTCGATCCACGCCTGACCGCGTACCTGCTCGTCGCGGCCCTGCTGCCGACCGTGCTCGGGGTGGTCCTCGGGCTGCTCGTCGGGCCGCTGTTCGTGTGGCTGCCCGCCGGCATCATGATCGCGCTGTTCGCCGCCGCCTTCATCTTCGGCCGACGCGTCCAGGACGCCCAGCTCGGTGCCATCGCCGGCCAGCCCGGCGCTGCCGCAGCCGTGATGAACCAGCTGCGGGGCCAGTGGTTCGTCACACCGGCCATCGCGGTCAACCGCAAGCAGGACATGGTCCACCGCAGCATCGGCCGCTGCGGCGTGGTGCTGGTCGCCGAGGGCGGCTCGGTCTCGCGTGCCCGCCAGCTGGTCGAGCAGGAGGCCAAGCGCGCCAAGCGTGCTGCCGGCGGCGCGCCGGTGCACACGATCATCGTCGGGGACGGCGAGGACGACACCGTCCAGCTGCGCAAGCTGCAGATGGCGCTGACCAAGCTGCCCGGGGAGCTGAAGAAGAACGAGGTGCCCAAGCTCGCCCGCCGGCTCGCCGGTCTCGACAAGGGCAACATCCCCATCCCCAAGGGCTACATCCCGCCGGGCGGTCGTCAGCGCTAGGTCCGTACCCTGCGTCGTCCTCCGACCGGGGCGGGCCCGCGCCCGCGCCGGTCAGCGGGCGTGACCGCACGTCCCGCTACGACGTGGTTGTGAGGACCTGATGGGCTCGGTGGCCGACGTGGTCGACCCGGGGCTGGCCGTGGGCCCGCTCGCGGGGGTCCTGCGTGGCCTTCGCACCGAGGTCGAGCAGGCGCTGGACGACCCGGCGATCACGTGCTCGACCGGCGCCCGGCCACTGCTGCTCGCGCTGCTCGCCGAGCGCACCAGCCCGCTGCTGGTCGTCACGCCGCGCAGCTCCGACGCGGAGGCGCTGGTCGACGGGCTCGGGGCGCTGCTGGGGGAGGGCCGCGTCGCGTCGTTCCCCGCGTGGGAGACGCTGCCGCACGAGCGACTCTCGCCGCAGCCGCGCACCGTCGGGCGACGCCTGGCCGTCCTCGACCGGCTCGCCCGGCCCGAGGCCCACGACGAACCGCTGCTGGCCGTGGTCGCCCCCGTGCGCGCCGCGCTGCAGCCGATGGACCCGGCACTCGCGCAGCGTCGACCGCTGGTGCTCGACCAGTCGTGGGACGGCTTCGACGCGCTGGTCGAGGGGCTCGCAGGCCTCGGCTACGCCCGCACGCCGCAGGTCGAGGCGCGCGGGGAGTTCGCCGTGCGCGGCGGCATCGTCGACGTGTTCCCGACCGCGTCCGACCACGCGGTGCGTGTGGAGTTCTTCGGCGACGACATCGAGGAGCTGCGCTGGTTCGGCGTCGGCGACCAGCGCTCGGTCGAGGCCGTCGAGCGCGTCGTGGTCGACCCCGCCCGGGAGCTGGTGCTCTCCGACGAGCTGCGCGAGCGTGCACGAAGCCGCGCACGCCTCGCGCCGAGCCTGGCCGACCCACTGGAGCGGCTCGCCGAGGGGCAGGTGTTCGAGGGCGTGGAGTCGCTGGCGACGTTCCTGCACCCGCGCCCGGCACTGCTGCCCGACTTCCTGCCCGACGGCGGCGTCGTGCTGGTCGACCCGACGCTGGTCGCCCAGCGTGCCGAGCGGCTCCACGAGGAGGCGCAGGTCCTGGCGCAGGTCGCGTGGTTCGCCGACGACGACCCGGAGGCCGAGCGCGGCTTCGCACCGCTGGCCACGGTGATCGACCGCGTGCCGGAGCAGCGGCGCCACACCGTCGACCCGTTCGGGCCGTCCGCCCTGCCCGGCGCGCCGTGGGAGTCCTTCCGCGGCGACGTCGAGCGACTCGGCGAGGTCGTGCGCCGACGCCTGGCCACCGGCGCACGGGTCGTCCTGACGACCTCGACGCAGGGGCCGGCGCGCCGGCTGGTGGACGTGCTGGCCGAGCAGGCGACGCCCGCGGTGCTGCACGCCGGGGCGCTGCCGGCCGAGCGGCCCGGCGCGCGCGCCGAGGTCGTGGTCAGCCCGCTGCGCGAGGGGATCGACGCGCCCGAGCACGGTCTCGCGCTGCTCGGGGAGTACGACCTGTTCGGGCCGCGCCGCACCGGCCGCGCACCCCGGCGCCTCGGCACGCGCACCTCCGCCGCCGACGCGGTGCTCGACCTCGAGCCCGGCGACGCGGTCGTGCACCGCACCCACGGGGTGGGGGTGTTCCGGGGCATGATCACCCGCGAGATCACCACGCCGTCGGGCGAGACCGCCCGGCGCGACTACGTCGAGCTCGAGTACGCCGACGGCGACCGGCTGTTCGTCCCGTCCGACCAGGTCGACGCGGTCGCGAAGTACCAGGGCGGGGAGAAGCCCAACGTCATGGGCCTCGGCGGCGCCCAGTGGGAGCGCGCCAAGAACCGCGTGCGCGCCAGCGTGCGCGACATCGCCGCCGAGCTGATCCGGCTGTACGCGGCCCGCATGCACGCCCCCGGCCACGCGTTCGAGCAGGACGGGGTCATGCAGCGCGAGCTCGAGGACGCGTTCGCGCACGTCGAGACCCACGACCAGCTGACCACCGCCGACGAGGTCAAGCAGGACATGGAGGCGCCGCTGCCGATGGACCGGCTGCTGGTCGGCGACGTCGGCTTCGGCAAGACCGAGGTGGCGGTGCGCGCCGCCGGCAAGGCGGTGTTCGGCGGCAAGCAGGTCGCCGTGCTCGTGCCCACCACGATCCTCGCGCAGCAGCACTTCCAGACGTTCCGCGAGCGCTTCGCCGGGTTCCCGGTCGAACTGCGCGTGCTGAGCCGGTTCAACACCCCCGCCGAGCGCCGCGACGTGCTCGACGGCCTCGCCGCCGGGACCGTCGACGTGGTCATCGGCACCCATGCCCTGCTGTCGAAGCAGGTGGAGTGGAAGGACCTCGGCCTGGTCGTGGTCGACGAGGAGCAGCGCTTCGGCGTGCAGCAGAAGGAGCGGCTCAAGCAGCTGCGCACCAGCGTGGACGTGCTGTCGATGTCCGCCACCCCCATCCCGCGCACGCTGGAGATGGCCGTCACGGGCATCCGCGACCTGTCGACCATCGAGACCCCGCCCGAGGACCGCCAGGGCGTGCTGACCTTCGTCCAGGAGTTCGACCAGGACCAGGTCGCCCTGGCGATCCGGCGCGAGCTGCTGCGCGACGGGCAGGTGTTCTACGTCCACAACCAGGTCGAGACCATCGAACGGGCCTGCAGCGACCTGCGCGAGCTCGTCCCTGACGCGCGCGTGGCCTTCGCCCACGGGCAGATGGACGAGCGCACGCTGGAGGACGTGATGGTGCGCTTCTGGCAGCGCGAGGTCGACGTGCTGGTCTGCACGACGATCGTGGAGTCCGGCCTCGACATCCCCAACGCCAACACGCTGGTGATCGAGCGCGCCGACCTGCTGGGCCTGTCGCAGCTGCACCAGCTGCGCGGTCGGGTCGGGCGCTCGACCGAGCGCGGCTACGCGTACTTCCTGCATCCCGAGGGAGCGTCGATCACCGAGACCGCGTACCAGCGCCTGACCACCATCGCCGAGCACAGCCGGTTGGGCTCGGGCCTGCAGGTCGCGATGCGCGACCTGGAGATCCGCGGCGCCGGCAACGTCGTCGGCGCGGAGCAGTCCGGCCAGGTCGCGGCGGTCGGGTTCGACATGTACTCGCGGCTGCTGGCCGAGGAGGTCGCCGACCTGACCGGAGCGAAGGTCGAGCCGGAGGTCGAGGTGCGCCTCGACCTGCCCGTCGACGCGCACCTGCCCCACGACTGGATCGAGGACGCCAAGCAGCGCCTGGAGCTCTACAAGCGCATCTCCGCGGTGCGCGACGCCGCCGGGGTCAAGGCCGTGCGGGCCGAGCTGGAGGACCGCTTCGGGTCGCTGCCCGAACCGGCGGACCGCCTGCTGACGCTCACGGCGCTCAAGGCGGCGCTGCGGCGCTGGGGCGTCACCGACGTCGGCACCACGGTCAAGGACCAGTTGCGCATCTCGCCGGTCGACCTGCGCGACTCGCAGGTGGTCGGACTGCAGCGCCGCCACCGTGGAGCGCAGTACCGCAGCGAGCAGCAGCAGGTGCTGGTGCCGCTGCCCGACGCCAGCGGCTCGGCACTGGTCGGCTGGGTCGCCCGCGTGCTGCGCGAGCTGTTCGCCTGAGCCACGTCGCCGCCGGGGCCGGTGCGCGACCCCGTCCGCTGCGGCGGTGGCCACCGAAGGACCCTCGACGGCCACCGTCCGTCCGCACCGGTCGCGTGGTCCCGTCCGGGACGTAGGCTTGTTGCGAATGGTTCGCAACAAGCGCCAGCCCCTCGACGGAGACGCCCATGCACGCCCCCGACGGCTTCCTCAACCTCGGCACCGCGGTCGCGACCGGCGCGATCTCCGCCGGCGCCGTCGGTGCCAGCCTGCGCCAGACCGGCCAGACGCTCAAGGAGAAGCAGATCCCGCTCGCCGGGGTCTCGGCCGCGTTCATCTTCGCTGCGCAGATGTTCAACTTCCCCGTCGCCGCGGGCACCACCGGCCACCTGCTCGGTGGTGCGCTGGCCGCGGTGCTGCTCGGGCCGTCGATGGGGGCGCTGGTCGTCACGGTGGTGGTGGTCGTCCAGGCCATCGCGTTCGCTGACGGCGGGTTGACCGCGCTCGGCTACAACGTGCTGAACATGGCGATCGTGACCGCGTTCGGCGGCTGGGTGGTGTTCCGGCTCACCCGTCGCGTGCTGCCGGCGACGATCAACGGCATCTCGGCCGCCGCCGGGCTCGCCGCGCTGGTCAGCGTGGTGCTGTCCTCGATGGCGTTCTCGGTCCAGTGGCTGTTCGGCGCGACCTTCGCCGTCGACTTCGCGACCGTGTTCGGCGCGATGGTCTCGGTCCACCTGCTGATCGGCGTCGGCGAGGGCGTGATCACGATGCTCGCGGTCCGGGCCGTGCTGGCCGTGCGTCCCGACCTGGTCGCCGGGGCCGACGGGCTGGACCTCGACACCGCCGAGGTGCGCCCGATGCGCGCACTGACCATCGGTGGGATCGTCGTCGCCTTCGTCGTCTCCATGGTCGTCGCGCAGTTCGCCGTCGATGCCCCCGACGGCCTCGAGCGCGTCGCCGAGGACACCGGCTTCATCGCGAGTGCCGAGGACCACGCCCTGGACAGCTTCATCTTCGCCGACTACGCGACCGCCGGCATCGAGAACGAGACGCTCTCGCTGGCGATCGCCGGCGCGACGGGCACGATCGTGACGCTGGCCGTCGGCACGGGGCTGTTCATGGCCGTGCGTCGCCGTGAGGACGAGCCGCTCGACCACCAGCCGGTGGGCTGATGGGAGCCGGACACAGCCACCCCCTGCACGTGCACGGCCACAGCGCCGTGCACCGCCTGGCCCCCGAGGCCAAGGTCGTGGCCGTGTTCGCGTTCGTGTTCGGTGTCGCGCTCACGCCGCGCGAGGCGTTCTGGGCGTTCGCGCTCGACGCCGTCGCCCTGGCCGTGGTCGCCGCAGTGGCGAAGGTCCCGGCACGCTTCGTGCTGACGCGTGCGACCGTCGTCGCGCCGTTCCTCGGCCTCGCCCTGCTGCTGCCGTTCGTGGCCGACGGTCCGCGCACCGAGGTGCTCGGCGTCGCCGTCGCCGTCGAGGGGCTGTGGGGCGCGTGGGCCATCGCGGCTCGGGCGCTGCTGGGCGTCACCGCGTCGATCCTGCTCGCCGCGACCACGGAGATCCCCGACGTGCTCAAGGGCTTCGAGCGCCTGCGGGTGCCGCCGGTGCTCACCCAGATCGCCGCGTTCATGCTGCGCTACCTCGAGGTCGTCGCCGGCGAGCTCGGCCGCATGCGCACCGCGATGACCGCACGTGGCTACGACCCGCGCTGGCTGTGGCAGGCCAAGCCGATCGCCGCCGGCGCGGGCGCGCTGTTCATCCGCAGCTACGAGCGCGGCGAGCGCGTGCACGCCGCGATGCTCGCGCGTGGCTGGAACGGCACCATGCCCGAGCTGCGCGGCGCCCCCGCGACCACCGCCGACTGGACCCGCGCGACCCTGCTGCCGCTGGTGTCGCTGACCGCCGCGCTCGCCGCGGCCCTGATCGCCAGGACCTGACGATGCACCACGCAGTGGTCGAGGTCGACGACCTCACCTTCCGCTACCCCGACGGCACCACCGCGCTGGACGGCTTCTCGCTGACCGTGCACGCGGGGGAGCGGGTCGCGGTGCTCGGGCCCAACGGCGCGGGCAAGACCACGTTCGCGCTGCACCTCAACGGCATCAACCGGGCCCGTAGCGGACGCGTCGTGGTCGACGGCACCGAGCTGTCCGAGCGCACGCTGACCGAGATCCGCCGGCGCGTCGGGCACGTCTTCCAGGACCCCGACGACCAGCTGTTCATGCCGACGGTGCGCGAGGACGTCGCCTTCGGGCCCGCGAACCTCGGGGTCACCGGCGACGAGCTCCAGGCCCGCGTCGAGGCAGCGCTGGACAGCGTCGGGATGCTGGCGATGATCGGCCGCGCCCCCCACCACCTCTCCGGCGGCGAGCGCCGCCGGGTCGCGGTGGCCACGGTGCTGTCGATGGAGCCGAGCATCCTGGTGCTCGACGAGCCGACCTCCAACCTCGACCCCGCCAGCCGACGCGAGCTGACCACCGTTCTGGAGGGTCTCGGCGTCGCGCAGCTGGTCATCACCCACGACCTGCCGTTCGCGCTCGAGCTCTGCCCGCGTGCGGTCGTCGTGGACGGCGGGCGCGTCGTGGCCGACGGGCCGACGCACGAGCTGCTCGCCGACGCCGAGCTGCTGCACGCCCACCGGCTCGAGCTGCCGTACGGGTTCGACCCGCGCGTCGTGCAGCGCTGAGGCGGCTGTCGGGCGCGCGTCCGACGGCGACCCGGCGCGCGCTGGCGCCGTGACCGGGTGCGGGCTGCGCGGCCCGGGTTGGGCCTGCACGCGGCGGGCGTCGTACCCTCGCCGGTCCGAACCGATGCCACGGAGCATCCCGCGTGAGCACCAGCACCCTCCCCTCCTCCTGGACGCCGACCTCGTGGCAGGAGCTGCCCGCGGGGCAGCAGCCGTCGTGGCCCGACCAGGACGCCCTCTCGCTCGCCCTGCGCGAGGTCGAGGCGCAGCCGCCGCTGGTCTTCGCCGGCGAGGCCCGTGCGCTGCGCGACGACCTGGCCCGCGTCGCCCGCGGCGAGGCGTTCCTGCTGCAGGGCGGTGACTGCGCCGAGACGTTCGACGCGTTCTCCGCCGACGCGATCCGCGACAAGTTCAAGGTGCTGCTGCAGATGGCCGTGGTGCTGACCTACGGCGCGCAGATGCCGGTGGTCAAGGTCGGACGCATCGCCGGGCAGTTCGCCAAGCCGCGCAGCGCCGACACCGAGACGCGCGAGGGCACGACGCTGCCGAGCTACCGCGGTGACGCGGTCAACGCGCTTGCCTTCGAGGAGGGCGCCCGCACCCCCGACCCGCAGCGCCTGGTGCGGATGTACCACCAGTCCGCCGCGACGCTGAACCTGCTGCGTGCGTTCGCCCGCGGTGGCTTCGCCGACCTGCGCCGCGTGCACGAGTGGAACCAGGAGTTCGTCACCGACTCGCCGCAGGGCAAGCGCTACGAGTCCATCGCCGAGGAGATCGAGCGGGCACTGGGGTTCCTGCGCGCCTGCGGCGTCGACCTCGGCGAGTCGGCCTTCAACCAGGTCGACTCCTACACCAGCCACGAGGCGCTGCTGCTGGGCTACGAGCAGGCGCTGACCCGCCGCGACTCGCTCACCGGCGACTTCTACGACTGCTCGGCGCACATGCTGTGGATCGGCGAGCGCACCCGCGACCCCGACGGCGCGCACGTGCACTTCCTGTCCGGCGTGCACAACCCGATCGGTTGCAAGGTCGGCCCGACCGCGACGACCGACGAGCTCGACGCGCTGGTCGCACGGCTCAACCCCGACAACGTCCCCGGGCGCCTGACGCTGATCAGCCGCATGGGTGCCGAGACGGTCGGTGACGCGCTGCCGCCGCTGCTCGCCCACGTGCGCGACCGCGGGTACGAGGTCGTGTGGAGCTGCGACCCCTGCCACGGCAACACCTACACCGCCGAGTCGGGCTACAAGACCCGCCGCTACGACGACGTGATGGCCGAGGTGCGCGGCTTCTTCGGCGCGCACGAGCAGGAGGGCACCGTCCCCGGCGGCGTGCACGTCGAGCTGACCGGCGAGGACGTGACCGAGTGCGTCGGCGGCGCCCGCGACATCCTCGACGCGGACCTCGCGCAGCGCTACGAGAGCGCCTGCGACCCGCGTCTGAACGCCGAGCAGAGCCTCGAGCTCGCCTTCGAGATGGCCGCGATGCTGCGCGGCTGAGCGGCACGCCCGGCGGTCTCGCCCGCGGCGGGGCCGGCGGGTGCTAGACATCGTGGGCGCGGTCGGGAGATCGTGCCGTCGACCGATGGGCTCCTCGTGCTGCTCGTGACTCTTCGTGACCTGCAGCACCGCGCCACGCGTGTTGCGATCGTCACCGGCCTGGTGACGCTGGTGCTCACGCTGCTGTTCCTGATGACGGGGCTGGTCAACCAGCTCAACACCGAGCCGCACCGGGCCGTGGACGTGGTCGGCAGCAGTCACTGGGTCGTCGCCGACGGGGTCTCGGGCCCGTTCACGTCGGTGTCGGTCCTGCCCGCGACCCTCGCCGACGAGGTCCCGGGTGCGACGCCGGTCGTGATCTCGCGCGGGACGCTGGTGCCCGCCGACGGTGCCGACACCGAGATCATCGTGTTCGGCGTCGACCAGACCGGCGGTCCGGCACCCGCGCTGGTCGACGGCACGGCGCCGGGCGGCCCCGACGAGGTCGTGGTCGACGAGAGCGCCGGGGTCGCCGTCGGCGACGTCGTGACCGTGGGGACGTCCGACTACACCGTGGCCGGGCTGACGCGCGACGCGACCGTGCTGGCGGGGCTGCCGTTCGTGTTCCTCGACCTCGAGGCCGCCCAGGAGCTGTCGTTCAGCACCACCGACGTCGTCTCGGCGCTGCTGGTCGACGGCGACCCCGGCGCCGTCGAGGGCGCCACGGTCCGCACGGCCGAGCAGGTCGCCGAGGACGCCCTCGGGCCGCTCGAGTCGGCGGTCTCGTCGATCGACCTGATCCGGGGCCTGCTCTGGGTCGTCGCCGCGATCGTCGTCGGCGCGGTGGTCTACCTCAGCGCGTTGGAACGGCAGCGCGACTTCGCGGTCATGAAGGCGGTCGGGGCGAGCGGCCGCTCGCTCGCCGCGGGGATGGCCCTGCAGGCC
>Ga0306912_1001007_pt1 | contig 14139 bp, 11 predicted proteins | sample AntRauFillE10628_FD_190443 | JGI IMG/M metagenome (GOLD analysis project Ga0306912, IMG submission 190443) | Saline lake microbial communities from Rauer Islands, Antarctica - Metagenome Filla E10 #628 (v2) (version 2) | ecosystem: Environmental > Aquatic > Non-marine Saline and Alkaline >... | reverse complement strand
CTAACGCCTCAAACACCGGCGTGGTGAAGTTGGCGGTTTTTGTGCGTCTTTATGCACAAAAGGTGACAGCTTTGCCACGTCCGTGTGCTTTGATTTGTTAGGTTACAAACATTGGCAGAACCAAACCGCTTACAATTGCTACTACGAGCGCCAAAACTGAAATAATAAGTGTCCATTTTTCATATGAAAATTTCCTATCCGCTTTACCAGACAAACTAATCCAGACGTATGGGAATAATTTTTGAAAAAACATCAAAAGTGTTATGACCACAAGTGCCACTGTTACAGCGAACCAAAATATACCTTCAATGAAATCATCACCTTTCACCAAGTTTGTTGCATATTGAAAACTGGTAATTACAGCGACAGGAGATAAAAAAGGCGAAAGCCTCTGAATTGGCGAATACTAAGGTCTTTTGGCTTTAAAGAATTTTCTTACCTTTGAGTCAGTTCCTAAGAACCATGTCTCATTTTCTGAATGTAATTGGTAGCTAATATTATTACGATTAAAACTCACTGAAAGTCCTGATACAATTTTCGTCTCTTTCCATACGCGAATAGTAATGCTCATATAGTTTGTAGGAGGAATGTCCGAAATTGAGTTTAACGATTCAACATCAGTAATATTTATACTTTCCTCGTTATTCTTATATTCGATTTCTATTTTCTTTTCTTCGCTGGACTGAGCTTCAATTAATTCACATAATTCCAATATATCCTCTCGATACATGAGAACAGGTTTCACTGACACAAGGTTTCTGTACTCTTTTTCCATGTATCCTCCAGGATCAAACCTAACGCCAGAGCGCACCGGCGCACATTAGTGCGTCCGAGTGCCGTGAATTGTTATGCATTGCCGGCAGACTCGACGCTATGATGCCAGAGAACTTTGCCAGATCTAGACACGGCTACACTCTCAATCATGCCTCCATCTTGGAAGCTAAAAACCATGTCTTCGAATCCCTGGAGGCTCGGATTATCTGTTGGGATCTTATTGACGCCCAAGAACACCAATTCAGAAGCCTCGCATTCCTCATCCAATCTGGATAGTGCCTCTAGAAAGAGGTACTCATCGGGCAGCATCACTGGTTTTTTAATAGAGAGCCAGTCAAGCAGTCGCTTGACCTCTTTGAAGATCCTGTCCCATTCTTCCAGCGTTTCTCTGACTTTCTTATGAGCTGCGGGAATGGCAAAAAACAGCCCGGTTGCACCAGACAGAATCGTCACGGAGACAACGAGCCAGTCAGCTCCTTTGCCGATGTTCTTGGTGCCGACCTCAGCAGGAACATAGCCACCCGGATAACTTTCAAATTTCTGAAGAAGGCTCTCAACTTCCTCCTTCTCTCGCTCAACTTTATGCTGCGATGGGTCACCAAAAAGATTAATTACAATTTCCATTAGTCGACCGTTACTCCCTTTGCATAACAGCAATTTAACCGAAGTCTGCGATAGTGCAGAAACGCGACTTCCTTATTATTCCGTAAAAATGCGGAATCCAAGTTTCGATGAAAATTTAAAAACAACCATCTATGCTGCCCAGCTCTTACCCGCACGGTATTATCCTGACTTTCCTGTTTCACGCCCTCAATAGCGCTCTCTATCAGGATGGCCAGTCTGCAAAGCCTGTTTAAAACTCTAAAGCAGACACTTTTGCCGCGCGCGCTGAGTGCAGTTTTTTATAGCTTTCGATCAGGCGCTGGTGTTTCTCCAAACCTTCCAGCTGCATATTCGTGGGCGTCAGGCCGTGGAACCGCTCGGTGCCTTCCACCAGGCCAACCACGTCGCTCATAGTCTGCTCACCATACATGCGCTTCAGATTAGGCAGATAATCGTCCAGTTCCAGTGCGTCGTCCAGGGTGATCTCCAGAACGGCATTCACGGCACGGTAGAACAGGTTGCGTTCAACGGTGTTGTCGTTGAACTGCAGGAACATGTCCACGAACTCCAGCGCTTCCTCACGCCATTGCAGTGACAGACAGATAAGCAGTTTCAGTTCCAGAATGGTGAGCTGACCCCACACAGTGTTCTCATCAAACTCGATGCCGATCAGGCTGGTGATGGTCATGTAGTTGTCGAGCTGGCTGGCCTCCAGCCTCTCGGCCAGATCCGCCAGTTGATCTTCGCTCAGGGCGTGCAGATTAAGGATGTCTTCCCGGTAGTCCAGCGCCATGTTGGTGTTGTCCCAAACCAGGTCTTCCACCGGATAGACTTCGGAATAGCCCGGCACCAGTATGCGGCACACCGGCGCACCGAGGTCTTCGTGAACGGCCACATAGACTTCTTTTTCCATCTCCTCAAAGATGCCAAACAGCCGCGCGGCTTCCTCTTCATTGGTTCCGGAAAAGTCCCATTCGCAGAATTCCAGATCGGATTTCGCGCTGAAGAACCGCCAGGACACAACGCCGGTGGAATCGATAAAGTGTTCCACGAAGTTGTTGGGCTCGGTGACAGCCTGGCTGTTAAACGTCGGCGCGGGCACGTCGTTGAGGTTTTCAAAGCTGCGGCCCTGCAGCAGCTCGGTCAGGCTGCGCTCCAGCGCGACTTCAAAACTGGGGTGCGCCCCGAACGAGGCGAACACTCCACCGTTTCGCGGGTTCATCAGGGTCACACACATCACCGGGAACTGACCGCCCAGTGAGGCGTCTTTTACCAGAATCGGGAAGCCCTGTGCTTCCAGAGCTTTGATGCCTTCAACAATGTGCGGGTATTGATCCAGCACGTTCTGGGGCACATCCGGCAGGGCCATTTCTTCTTCAATAATCTGCTTCTTCACGGCCCGCTCGAAAATCTCAGACAGGCACTGAACCTGGGCTTCATGCAGGGTGTTGCCGGCACTCATACCGTTGCTGAGGAACAGGTTTTCAATCAGGTTTGAGGGGAAGTACACCACTTCCTTATCGGACTGGCGCACGAACGGCAGGGACACAATGCCGCGCCCGGTTTTGCCGGAGTTGGTGTCGATCAGGTTGCTGCCGTGTACTTCGCCGTCCGGGTTGTAGATGGCCAGGCAGTGGTCGTCCAGAATGCCCTCAGGCAATTCGTCGTTGGGGCCGGGCTGGAACCACTTTTCGTTGGGGTAATGAACGAAATCGCTGTTGGCGATCTCCTCGCCGAAGAACTGGTCGTTGTAGAAGAAGTTGCAGCTCAGGCGCTCAATGAATTCGCCCAGTGCAGAGCACAACGCGCTCTCTTTGGTCGAACCCTTGCCGTTGGTAAAACACATGGGCGAAGCGGCATCGCGAATGTGCAGGGACCACACGTGGGGCACAATGTTGCGCCAGGACGCGATTTCAATCTTCATGCCCAGATCCGCCAGAATCCCGGTCATGTTGGCGATGGTCTGCTCCAGGGGCAGGTCCTTGCCCTCGATGTAAGTGCTTCCTTCGCCCTCGGGTGCGGTCATCAGCAGAGCCTGGGCATCTTCGTCCAGGCTTTCGACCTGCTCAATCTCAAAGGTCGGCCCGGTCTGAACCACCTTTTTGACGGTGCAGCGGTCGATGGAACGCATGATGCCCTGGCGATCTTTGTCGGAAAGGTTCTCTGGCAGTTCTACCTGAATCTTGAAGATCTGGTTGTAGCGGTTTTCTGGGTCCACGATGTTGTTCTGAGACAGCCGGATATTATCCGTCGGGATATCCCGGGCTTTGCAATAAACCCTGACGAAATAGGCTGCACACAGCGCCGAAGATGCCAAAAAGTAGTCAAACGGGCTGGGCGCCGAACCGTCGCCTTTGTAGCGAATGGGCTGGTCGGTGACGACAGTGAAATCATCAAACTTGGCTTCAAGCCTGAGGTTGTCGAGAAAATTGACGTTGATTTCCATGAACTAACTACCCGAATTGGAGAATGTGGCGCGGCTTTTTTCAGTACAGCGTGTCGCACTTTTTCAATGCCGGCCATTATCCAGTTTTTAGGGGTGTTCGTCTTGGTAGGTTAACTACTGACCAGCCTCGTCGGCGTCAACCACTTCTGTTTCCGCCTGCCCATCGGCAATCCACAGCTTCATCTTGTCGTGATTCAGAACCTGCTGCTGGTATTGCGCGGCTGATTTCGACAGGGCAACACCATAGGTTGCAAATCGCGACGCGACGGGCGCGAACATGCAGTCGGCAATCGAAAACTCGCCAAACATCCAGGGCCCCAGTGCGGCGTACTTCGCACGACAAACCGACCAGAGGCTGTCAACGCGGTCGATTTCCTTTTGCAGTTCCGGCGTCATGGGTACCTTACGACCGGTGGCACGGCAATTCATCGGCATTTGGCCGCGAATGGCCTGCAAGCCCGAATGCATTTCCGCGCTGCAGGCTCTCGCCTCGGCGCGCGCAGCAATATCAACGGGCCATCCCCGGCCGTCGAGATACTTTTCTGAGATGTATTCGCAGATCGCCAGTGAGTCCCAGACCGTCAGGTCCCCGTCCTTCAGAACCGGCACCTTGCCGGCCTTGCTATGCTCGACAATCCGGGCAGCGGTATCGGGCTGGTCCAGCGGGATGCGGACTTCTTCGAAAAGCAGGTCGTGAGCCGCCATCAATAACCAGGGGCGTAGCGACCAGGACGAGTAATTTTTGTTTCCGATGATGAGCTTCATAGCGTGTTGATCCCTCAAGTCGTTAAATTGGGCGGGTGGTCAGCAAACCGGGCATCGATAACTGTATTTTTATACAGTATCAATGTTACTCTGCGCGCTGAACGATTTATCCCGCTAACACTACATCCTGACGGGAAGCTTACAGGAGAACAGGCAGATGGCTGTACAGGCACTTTATTTTTCAGAGAGGGACGGGCAGGACATGGCATTGAAAAACCCGGAGAAAATGCTGTTTGCAAACAAGGCTGACGCGGACGCCCGGGACAAGATGCTGGAGCTGTCAGAGGAAATCATGGTCTTCCTCAAAGGCCGGGTGAAAGACCTGTCTGACGAGCAGGCCGAGCAGTGTGCGCTGGCCATTGCCGAAGAGCGGGACCTGTTCGGGAAGGCTCTCAAGAAACCGTCTTTGTTGAACGAGGACCAGACGGCCGACGCCGAATAAGCGAACCTTTACCGAAACAGACTGTTGATCACTTTAAGATTTAGTCGGTTTTTCCAGTGCTTTGCTCAAAGCCTGATTGGCCAAGGGCTGCCCCCAGGTATTGCCATGAACCAGTTCCTTCAATGGCAGCCTGGAACCCCAGCCTTTGGCCTGCAGCTCCGGATGCGGCAGGAATTCACTGACATACCCCAGACACAAGTAGGCTAATGGATAGACATGCTCCGGCAGATTTAATGTCGCAGCCAGTATGTCCTGATCCAGAATACTGACCCAGCCCACGCCAATGCCCTCAGCTCGCGCCGCCAGCCAGAGATTCTGAACCGCCAGGCAGGTGCTGAACAGATCGGTTTCGACAATGGAGTTGCGGCCCAGCACATGGGTGCCGCCACGGCTGCGATCGCAGGTAATGCAGAGGTTCAGCGGACTTTCGAGAATGCCCTGAAGCTTCAGGCTGCGGTAGGTTTTATTGCGGTCGCCCTGATAATGCTCCGCCGCTTTTGCATTCTCCTGATCAAAAATCTCCAACACCCGCTGCCGCACGTCAATGCTGTCGATAACCATAAAATCCCATGGCTGCATGAATCCAACAGAGGGGGCGTGATGGGCTGCTTCGATCAGGCGAGCAAGCACATCGTCCGGAATGGGATTCGGCAAAAACTGCGAGCGCACGTCACGGCGTTCGAATATAGCGCGGTAAAGGCCGTCTTTTTCCTGCGCCGAGAATGGGCGATTCGGGTCATTGCTCATTCAGAGTGTCCTTGCAGGCCGAGCGTCTGGCGAAGCCAGCCTGTGTCCAGATGCTGCTCTACCTGATCCGCCAGCCGGTCCAGTTGGGTGAGTCGGTGCTGGCGATAATCCACCGCTTGTGAGCCTTCACCCAGCCCGGCCCAGGCCAGTATCTGTTCGCAGGCAGCGGGCTCGTCAAAGATGCCATGGACGTAGGTGCCCATAATCTGATTGTCGTCACTGACTGCACCATCGGGCCTTGCCTCAGCACCGTCCCGCAACGAAGCCATCGCGCGGTTCAGCGCCGGGCCCTGGGTCACGCCGTTGTGCATTTCATAACCGGATAAAGCCGCGCCAGCCGAGCCCCCGAATGCTGTTTCAAAGCAGCCCTCTACGTTCTTCAATTGCTTGCCAGCCACCATTCGGGTGCTCATATCCAGCAAACCCAGGCCTTCGGTCGTTCCCGGTTCGCCTTCAAGCCCGTCAGGGTCTTCCACGGTGTTACCCAGCATCTGGAAGCCGCCGCAAATAGCGAAGAGCTTGCCGCCGTAGCGAAGGTGCTTCCGGATGGCTTGCGGCCAGCCTTGTGATTGCAGCCACGCCAGATCCGTGCGGGTGCTTTTGCTGCCGGGCAGGATAATGAGGTCCGCCGGCGGTATCGGCTGATCCGGCGCGATAAACTGCAGGTTGATTTTGGGGTGCAATCGCAACGGGTCGAAATCGTTGTGGTTGCTGATGCGCGGTACAAGCGGGACGATCACGTTAAGCGCATCGTCGTCACTGTCGCCGCTGGTGCTGACACTGTCTTCGGCATCAATCACTAAGCCGTGGAGGTAAGGCAGCACGCCGACAACGGGTTTGCCGGTGCGTTCGGTCAGCCAGTCGAGCCCCGGGTCCAGCAACGCTTTATCGCCCCGGAACCGATTGATCACGAAACCGCAGGTGCGGGCCTGTTCCGATTCTGACACCAGTTCCAGCGTACCAACCAGCTGCGCAAATACCCCGCCCCGGTCGATGTCGCCCACCAGCAATACGGGGCAGTCGGCGGCTTCGGCAAAACCCATATTGGCGATGTCGTTGGCGCGCAGGTTAATTTCCGCCGGGCTGCCAGCGCCCTCGGCAATGATCACATCGTAGCGCTGACTGAGGGCTTTCCAGGCCGCCATTACCGACGTCATGGCCTCGACCTTGTAGGCGTGGTAATCCAGCGCGTCCATGTTGCCGTGAACCCGGCCACGAAGAATCACCTGGGCCCCGCGGTCGCTCTGGGGTTTGAGCAGCACCGGATTCATATCACTGTGAGGTTCAAGGCCGCAGGCCAGAGCCTGCAGGGCTGTCGAGCGGCCAATTTCGCCGCCATCCACAGTGACCGCACTGTTCAGCGCCATGTTCTGGGGCTTGAACGGCGCCACGGAGACACCCTGCCGGGCCAGCCAACGGCACAGGGCCGCCACCACGGTGGTTTTGCCCGCGTCAGAGGTCGTGCCCTGAACCATCAAGGTGACCATTTACAGTTCTATACCTTTTTGCGCCTTGATGCCCTGATCCTTGAACGCGTGTTTCACGACGCCCATTTCGGTCACCGTGTCGGCCAGGTCAATCAGTTCCTGCGGTGCCGAGCGGCCGGTAACTACGGCGTGCTGCATTTCAGGCCGCCCCTGCAGGTCGTCCAGCACCCGGTCGAGTTCGATGTAATCGTATTTGAGCGCAATATTGAGCTCGTCCAGCAACACCAGGTGATAGCTGTCGTCTTTGAGCATTTTCGCGGCAATGTCCCAGGCGGCGTTGGCGGCTTCGACGTCTTTTTCCCGGTCCTGGGTGTCCCAGGTATAGCCCTGGCCCATGACGTGATAGTCCACATTGGGCAGGTTGCTGAAAAACGCCTGTTCTCCCGTGCTGAATGCGCCCTTGATAAACTGCACGATACCCACTTTCATGCCATGGCCAAGAGAGCGGGCAGCCATACCAAAGCCAGAGCTGCTTTTGCCTTTGCCAGGGCCAGTCAGCACGAGCAGGACACCCTGTTCTTTCTGGGCACGGGCAATACGCTCGTGCATGATTTTTTGTTTGGCTTCCATGCGTTGAGCATGGCGTTCCGGATTTTTGGCGCGTTCACGCATTGGAATGCTCCTGTATCTAAAGGGGTTGCTTTCACTCTGTTCAATCCGTCTTCGATCTTTACCGCGCTTTTTTTGGTACGAATAGCGGTGCTCCCTCAACTTCTACCGTCAGTAATTCTTGATTGTATAAACGCTCCAGTGCTGCTGGCACCAACATCTTTTGTGCCTGTCCCCAACAGGCATCGCCATTGGGAAACAGCAGCAACAAGTGGTCGCACCAGCGCGCCGCCAGATTGAGATCGTGCAAACACATAAATACCGAGTGTCCGCCACGCGCCTGCGCTGTTAGCAACTCAAGTACCGACACCTGGTGATGAAGATCCAGGTGATTGGTGGGTTCGTCCAACAACAAAGTGGCCGGCGCCTGGGTCATAACCGTGGCAATGGCTACGCGCTGGCGTTCGCCGCCGGAGAGGGTATTAACCAGCCGATCACTCAAATGGCCGACATCCAGTTTTTCCAGGGCCTGCCTCGCGATGCGTTCATCCTCACCGGATTCCATCTGCCAGGGGGACAGCCAGGGGTGGCGACCAATCAATGCCGTTTCGAGAACCGTGGCAGGGAAGCCATCCTGCCGGTCCTGAAACACCAGCCCCAATTGCTGCGACACCCGCCGTCGCCTCCATTCACCCAGTGAGCGCTCACCGAGACTGACCTGCCCTTTTCGGGGCGCGCGCAAGCCGGCCAGTGTGTGTAACAGAGTGGTTTTACCCGCGCCGTTCGGGCCCAGCACGCCCCAGATTTGCCCTGACTCCACGATGAAATTCAGTGGCTGGCCGTCGTCGCGACCGGGGATATCGACCACGAGGTCTTTCGTCCGTAACGGATTCATCAGCGACTCCGATACAGTAAATAAAGGAAAGTGGGTACGCCAAGCAGGGCGGTAATCACGCCAACCGGCAATTGTTCCGGAGCGATCACTACCCGCGCCAGCGTATCCGCCAGCACCAGTAGAGCGCCACCGGCCAGGGCGCAGGCTGGCAGGATCAGTCGCTGGTCGTTACCCAGCACCAGTCGCAGCATATGGGGCACCACCAGACCCACAAACCCGATGCTACCGGCCATGGTGACGGCGGTTGCAGTCAGCAGGCTGGCCAGTATGTAGATCATCCATTCCAGCGGTCTTACCGACACGCCCAGGGCCGCTGCCTGCATCGGGCCCCGGGCCAGCACGTTCAGGCTGCGGCCGAGAGGCAGAACCAACAGGCACACCAGCGCCAGCAATCCCAGTGCAGGCCAGGGCGAACGGGCGTAGGACACATCCCCCATCAACCAGTACAGCATGCCCGGCAAACGCTGTGCCGGGCTGACCGCCAGCATCAGAGTAATCACGGCGCCCCAGCCCGCAGCGACGACCACGCCGGTCAACAACAGTCGCGACGGTGTCCAGCTGCCGGTTCCATGGGCCAGGCCGAACACCATCAGGGTGGACAGCAAAGCCCCGGCAAAGGCCGAACCGGACACCAGCAAGCCGCCAAGCCCTGCCAGCATGGCCAGCAGCGCACCGACGGCGGCACCACCGGATAGCCCCAGGACATAAGGGTCGGCCAACGGGTTGCGCAACAGCACCTGCATCAACGCCCCCGCCACCGCCAGAAGCCCGCCGGTGGCAAAGGCCGAGAGCGTCCGTGGCAGGCGAAGTTCCAGCACCAGGGTCTGCTGCAGATTGCTGCCCTCGCCCAGCAATACCGCCAATACCTGACCCGGTGACACACTCACGCTGCCGGTGCCGACCGACAGCACCATGGCCGCGAGGCTGGCAAAGGCCAGGACCAGGAGCGGCCTGAGTAACGGGCGACTCATCAGTTCAGCTTCCGGTCAGCGCTTGGCACGGGCAGTGTCCAGTTTCTCGCAAAACAGGCGTGAGCCCTCCAGCATGCGCGGTGTGGGTCGCTGCACCAGCGAAGGCGGAATGAAGTAAAGGTTGCTTCTGGCGGTGGCTTCGATGCCGGGGAATTCCTCCCAGCGGGTCAGCCAGTGGCGGTTTTCTTCCCCCATGCCGCCGGCCAGGATGGCCTCCGGATTGGCACCGATCACCGCTTCGGCACTGATTCTTGGCACCAGGCGCTCCAGCTCGCCAAACACGTTCACACCGCCGCACAGGGTGATCACCTTGCCGATCAGGTGTTCGTTATTAACCGTCATCAGCGGTTGATCCCAGACCTGATAAAACACCGGCACGGGCTCGGCGTTCTGGTACTGGCGGGAGACCTGGGCAATGCCCTGACGGAATCGTTCGGCTTCGGCGAAGCCTGCGTCTTCCGTTCCGGCCAGGGTGGCCAGCCGTTCAATGGTGTGGGATACCGCTTCGAAGGTGCGGGGCTCGATGGAAAACACTGGCAGGCCCAGGTCCCTGATGGCCTCCAGCTGTTCCGGCGGATTGCCGGTCACCCAGCCAATCACCAGGTCCGGCTGCAGTTCTATCAGCCTTTCCAGATCCATACGGGTATGGCTGCCGACCGAAACGACTTCTTTGGCCGCTTCCGGGTAGTCACTATAGGACACGACGGCCACCACCTTGTCCCCGGCACCAGCGGCCCAGACCAGCTCTGTGGCGCCAGGCGAGAGAGTGGCGATGCGGTTGGCGGGCTGGCCCAGGCAGACCTTCGCGCCTGTGTCGTCGGTTGCGCAGACAGTATCCGCCTGAGCCGGTCGCTGCCAGCCCAACAATGCCGTCGTTATCACAACGGCTACAGTAAGTCGGCTGGAAAACATCAGCATAAGGTCATCCGGCTGTCCTGATTCTGGCAATCATCGTTGGCGGCAGGCGCCGGTCCGTAGGACGGCGAGCCACCTTTGCGGGCAGATTCGAAGGCTTCCCGCTGCTGCGGTTCCAGCTGTTCCGCCACCCAATCCATTAACGGGTGGTCTGGCCGGGTATGGCCGCTGCCCGGCAAACCATGGTCGATGATTTCACCGGCGAAGTCACGGGCCAGGGCCCGGCGGGTGAAGACGTCTGCCTGCCAGAATCCCCGCTTGGCGGCCAGCAGCGCGATGGCCTGCATGTGGGTCTTGACGTGAACGTTGTGGCCCTCGGCCAGAAAGTCATCCAGGCCAATGTTGTGGCGATCCTGGAAGTAAACTTCGTTGATCTCGTCCCAGACACTGGAAGGCATGACCTGCGGGCTGGTGACCTGCCAACCCCAGAGGTTATCGAGAAAATCGCTACCCATGGTTCTGGCCCCGGCGTAACCGTGTTCCATCAGCGGCTTCAGCCATTGCGGATTGAGGTTGCGGGCCCGCAGCTCAACCTGTACGGCGCGTTCAACCGAGTCGATTCGTGGGTTCTTCGGGTCGGCGTATTGCAGCACCCGATTCTGGGGCGGTTCACCACGCAGATGCTCCACGGCGTTGGACAGACCACCCTGAAAATCAAAGCCGTCGTCATTATCCAGCAGACCGTACAGGTGGCTGGAACGGCCCAGATAGGTGTGATTCACCGTGTTCAACTGGCGGTCAAACGCCCCGTGGGCCGACTCGCCCTGGGCGTCTTTACCGTACACATGGCCCATCTGACGCCGGTAGGCCTCGCCCAGCTGTTCTCGCCCCTGCCAGGCGCCGGTGCGCGTCGCCAGGCGGTTTACGCCCGCGCCATAGGCACCCGGCGCGGTTCCGAACACCCGATAGGCCGCCTGGGCGCCGGCATCACGGGCCGACGCGCCGGCCGCCAGCAACACCCGGGTATCTGCAACCCAGCGGGCCGCCACGCCGTTGGTTTTCAGGCTTTCATTGCCGCGCTCCCGCATTTCCTCGGGCAAGACCGCCAGGGCCTGCTGCAGGGCATCCACCAATTCCGGATGGTCCGCTGCGATGGTGTTTGCGGCTCCCGCCAGAGCATAACGGGACGCCAAGTCCAGCCACTCCAGATGGGTTTCGTACAGATCCCGGAACAGCCCCGAGGTGGTAAACACCACATTGCGCCGCTCCGGCGTGGCAGTGCCCGGCCCCGCCGGCAGGCGCTCCAGACCTTTGACAATGCCGCGACTGTTCCAGACCGGGCGGATACCCAGCAATTTCATCCCGAAGGCAATCATGACGCCCTCGTCCCGCACCGTATCCGAGGCCCAGAGCACCAGGGCATCGCTGTCACCCTGCTTGCGGGTTTTGTCGGCCACGGCCTCGTCAGACAGCTCCTGGGCCAGGGACCAGGCGACGCGGGTGGGAATCAGGTCACCGGACAGGGCGTGAAAGTTACGGCCGGTCGGCAAAACGGCGGGGGTGCGCAACGGGTCATTGCCCTGGCCCGGTGCCACGAACCGACCATTGAGCGCGTTGAGAAAACTTTTGCGCTCCGCCGCGGGGGATGCCACCAGGTTCTGGCGCCATTCCTCTTTCGGCTCGCCGGTTTTGCCCGCAATGGAGGTCAGCATGGTATCGACCATTTCCGGGGTCCAGTCCCGACCCAGTACGTGCAGTCCCAGAGGCATGAAATGCTCCTGCATGTCGGTAACGTAGTGGCCGGCTTCATGAACCAGCAGGTCAGGCGAGAGCTCATCGACAGACACGTCCTCCACCGCCAGGCCCATTTCACCAGCGATTTCCCGCTCCAGGTCCTCCCCGATATCCAGCACCTGAATCTTCTCCTGCAGCATGGTAAAGGCCCGCTCCCGGGTGGGGCTGTCGGGCTCGCTGGCGGACTCCCAGGTTTCCACCAATTGCCGCAGTTCCAGCAGCTCGTCGTAGAGCTCGGTGGCCGCCAGCGGCGGCGTCAGGTGGCTGATCATCACGCCCAGTGCCCGGCGTTTGGCCTGTATGCCTTCGCCCACACCGTCCACGATGTAGGGGTAGATCAGCGGCAGGTCACCGCCCAGAAAATCCGGGTAGTCATCGCCGGTCAGGCCCGCGCGACGGCGGGGCAGAAATTCCCGCGTGGAATGGCGGCCAACATAAACCAGTGCGTCCGCCTCATAGTGATCCCGCAGCCAGTGATAGAAACCCACGTACTGGTGAGTGGGTGGGAAGGTCGTATTGGCGTGCAGCAGTTCTTCATCCACCTCCCAGCCTCTTGGCGGCTGCGGGCCCAGGTAGATATTGCCAAACCGCAGCCCGGGGAAAATCAGCCGGTCGTCCACCACCATGGACTTGCCCGGGGCCTGGCCCCAGCCTCTGAGACCCGGAATGCCGGTACTGGCAAGGGCCTCCCGGCTGTCGTTCAATGCCTGCTTTTGACCGCCTTCATTCATTCGCGTTTGCCAGAGAGACTGGTACTTGTCCAGCTGCGCAAGCGCTTGTGGGCGGTTGGGATGTTGCAGGTGCTCGATCAGATGGCGCAGATCGCGAATGCCGCGATTGAGCAGGCCTTTCGCCAACTCGCGCTCACCCAGCCGGTGAGCCTGTTCCAGGCGCTCATGCAGGTAGCCCAGAGGACCGTGGACCATTTCCTCCCGCACCACTGCAGGCAGAGTCTGGAAATACTGGCGATAGGTATCACTGGCCATGGAGTCAGCAACCCCGGCCATTTCCTGGAGGCCGCGAGGATCATCCGGCAGGCTGATGCCCTGTTGCTGGATCAGGTCATTCAGCGCTTCCGAACTCTCCGGCAGGGGGCCGGTGTCATAGCCCTCAGCTCTCAGCCAGGTCAGCATTTCAAACAGGGAAGCCGGCACATCCAGGTTGTCCGCACCGATGTTCTGGCGCCCCGGCGGATGGTTGTAGTAGATGATGGCGACGCGTTTGTCAGCGTTGTCTTTCGCCTGCAGGGTCTGCCAGCGCTTCAGACGGTCGGCCACCGCTTCCACTCTGTCAGGCACCGGCTGGGTCAGGGTCAGGGCGACGCCGGTCAGCTCATCAATCACCTCCGGCTCGGCGGTGGCCAGCACCATGGGCTGGCTGACCCCCTGCAGTTCCGGCATCGCCAGTTTGTAATGCACCTTGTCGGGGGGAATGCCGTCGACGGATAGCTGCCATTGGTTGGCAGTCCGGGAGGCCAGCCGCAGGCCTTTGATTACCGGCACATTCAGCCGGACCAGCTCTTCGGTCACCTGGCGGCGGCCTTCACCGCCGCCAATAGTGAAATCCTGCAGGCTGATCATGCCCGAGAGGGTCGCAGGACCCGTGGTCCGGTCCAGTGAGCGCACGGCTTCCAGGCTTGCTCCGCCCCAGCGCGACAGCACTGCGAAACATTGAATGCCCCGAGCTTCCAGGGCCTCGCAGGTGGCATCCAGCAGTGCGCGGTCCCCCGGCCGGTCGCCGCTGTCCAGGTCCAGCAGGGTAACGACCGGGCCGGGCTTAAGATTCAGATCCGCCGGGTCGTCGCTGGCCTC
>Ga0306912_1001004_pt1 | contig 14159 bp, 22 predicted proteins | sample AntRauFillE10628_FD_190443 | JGI IMG/M metagenome (GOLD analysis project Ga0306912, IMG submission 190443) | Saline lake microbial communities from Rauer Islands, Antarctica - Metagenome Filla E10 #628 (v2) (version 2) | ecosystem: Environmental > Aquatic > Non-marine Saline and Alkaline >... | reverse complement strand
GAGCTTCAGAAGTGGATTGTATACAACAAATCCATTCTTTCCTGAAGAATACATTAGGGCTTCCATCCTGATGATGTCGTGTTTGTTTGCTGGTCCTTTAATCTCGATAAAAGAGACGGCTCCACTAATGCCAACAAGTTTGTATGGTCTCCGAAGCTCGAAGTCCACTGTGTAACAAAACTTACTACCATCACGTGCAATAACCTCATATTTCTGATGTGGTCTGTACGCAATCTTATACTTGTCGAGAAGTTTAGCCATTCTGATTTCCATTTGACTGGCAAATCTATGACCACGGTATGATCCAGGACGTGCTGCAAACATGTATCCGTTCTGACAACTCATTTGAACCTCCTGTTTAGTTATAAAAGAACATGTCCAGTCTACGCTTTGCAGACTAGTGTCATCTCCCTTACATGCACATAAGAGAAGAGAACACCAACCCACAAGGGCTGGAGTCTAACTATTCTTCCACTTCTTCTTCATCTTCCTCCTCCTCTTGATTTTCTTCCTCTGGAGTTTGTTCGTCAGCCATAGTGATATAAGTTAGCTAACTAATAAAATGCAGGCTACCCTGCTATTTGATTATAACAAGATAATCAGAGTCAACACAATAAGCCATATAAACCATATAAAGTGAAACCCCTTTGAGGCGTCAACGCTTTCTATTAAGTCGCTTACAATGCTAATCGTTTTGTCATTAAACGACGCCTGCTCTTCCATAAAGGTGAAAGGGACATCATCTTTAAGGTTTCCTAACTGTTCTCGTATTTCATCTGGCGTGTAATGGTCTGGTGCTTTATCCATAGTATTGTGAGTATTTATCTAAGAATTGATAATCTTTTTTTTCTTTATCAAAGCCAAGCCAATCAAGAGCTTCTCTGGTTTTGGCAAGTAGAGCGGGTATCATATTTCCAAGCGTGCCGTCCTCCCCGATGTGGCATTTGTGATTGTGAAGCGGACAGGAGTTGAGCAGGCTCTCATTGTGCTTTCCAGGTACATAAATGTCGAAGTCGGTCGGGGCGATAATGTGATGTAAAGCCTCCCATCCGTTTTCTTCACACCTCATGCACTCGTGCCAGTCCTCCCATATCAATTTTTCCTGCTTATCAAATCTATTTTTTAAGCCATTGTTTTTCATACAGGTATTCTTCTTTTAGATTGCTGTAATTAAGTGGCTCACCACAACTGTTGCATAGCATGTACTCGCCGTTCTTTGCATCTCCAACTATCAAGTCAGCGTCAATGACCTCTCCCTTTTCGGGCGGTCGCTTGAACTCTATTGCCCATCCCTCGCACTTTTCGCAAGCGAGAAAATGCTGTACTACTGTGATTGGTACGTTAGTCATTGTCCATATCCATTATGCTTTCTTTCATCTCTTTACTCATCGGCATAGAGTCAACCAACTTGTCCCGTGCGCTTTTGAGTACTTTGTGATGCTCATCAGGTAAATCTCTCGATATCAGTAGGTATGAAGCGGCAGATATAAGTGATGTAATTTCGTCTTCATTGATACTGGTTTCCTGTGGACCGCTTTTCACTCTGTCCCTGTTTTTATTACCTAGATTTTCAAGAAGCTCTTTTAGCGTAATCATGGTTTTTTTATTAACTAGCAAATCCCGTCGGGTCTAGCCAGTGATATTTAGTTATCATGTAGCTCTCCACGATAATGTTCTGATTTCTTAATGCTTGCGGCTGTCTGTATGAAGCTAATCATCCGCTCTGTCGCTTTCATGATATGATCCATATCATTTTTCTCCGTGTTCTTGGCGACAATTAAGTCGTCAATTTCTGACAGCTCGGCTTCAGCCTGTGCTTTGGCGTGCGTAATCTTTTCGCTCTCCTTGTAGAACTCAACGGTCATCTCGTTTTTAAGCTCATCACGCTTCTGCTCATAAACGTCACGCTCTGCACGGGCACTGTTGGCGTAATTGCCAAGAGAAGCGTATGCACCCGACAGTCGACCACCATGACGTATCAGCCACCCAACTGATTTAGCGTCCAACTCATCCTCGAATAACACCTGACCAACTCTCAAAATAAAGTCCACCATTTCGTTTTCTTCTCGCAGGGCAGGCAGGTCTTTAACCTTGTCGAGAGCGGCTTGTACTCGGTCTTGGTAGTTTTTGATTGTAATTTCTTGGGTCATGTTAAAACTTATCTACTTCAGGATTTATAATTTCCGCTTCTTCAAAAATGAGTCGTAGCTCTGTTGGTAGTTTGCTCTGGTGCTTTTCTAGCATTTCGTAGTCAATCCGAGTCATCATGTATTTTCCATCTTTCTGACCTTTGAAAATCAAAGGGTACTCACTCCGTAGTTCGGACAGCCTAGCCGAGGCTTCATAGCCCACAAATAGGTTGCCAAGTGCTTTCTTCATGAAGTCGTACGGGTAGAACCACATGGTGTCTTGATTGCTCACCATGTACATTACTATTTTACCTTTTTGGCTCAAGTCTTTCATTACGTGTATACGCTTACGCTTTCCTCTTGGTAAATCTTCACTCCGGCAATTTCACGCTTTCCCTCTCGGACAGCTTTGCGGATTGATCCTTTGTCGACCTTTAGATACTCTCTGGGGATTTCTGACTCATCCTCAATATCGTACGTCCATCGCTTGTTTACGACAGTCTTTCCGCCATCCTCGGTTTCAGTTTGATTGTCTGGCTTGGCTACTTCAGGTGCTGTGGTCAAATCAAGCTCTTGACCTTTCTCCTCTCGCTTTTCGTTCTTCTTTTCTTTCTGCTTGCGAAGCCGCTCCTCCTCCTTACGGGCTTCTTCTTCTTTTTTCCGTTGGTAACTACCAATTACCCCTTTAACTTTGTCTATCATCTTCTCAAGGGGTTTCAGCTCGTCCTTAAACCGCTTGTCGATGGCTCGTTTGTGGTCGAGGAGTGGTTTCGTGAACTCTTTACGCAATCCCTCGACTCGATTGTGTCGCCGTTTCAGATTTACAAGCAGTTCAGCGACGTCTTGCTTGTCCTCATCATTTTCAATGACGACTTCCATAGTCCGTTCCTGCATTTGCTTTACATCCTTATCAATTTTTTCGATTGCTTCGTCTACTTTTTTGTCTTTTACGTCTGGCATATTTATTCGTTAATAGTGTGTAATAAGTATCTCATCAGTAATACGTTTGTACAGTTTCAAGCACGGGTTTCGTCCAGTGCTTAGTCTCAATTCCGTGTACTACCGTTTCTAACTGCTCGGTGAAATCCTCCAGTTGTTCTTCCGTTCGCTCGGTGTCAAAGGTTTGGATCGTACGCTCTGGGTTAGCTCCTGTATCGACCCAAAACAAGCGTATAAGTTCGGGTAGCTCCTTATTGATTTTCCAGTAACACCAAGCGGCAAAGGTGAGTTGATCCGCATTATCTACTCGCTCCTGTGTCCACTCCAGTTGCCCACTTTTTACCTCAATGATTGATTTCATGTCGGGTACGAAAGCGTCCAGCGTGGCTCTATACACCCAATCCTCATGCTGTGCCTTGAGCGAGAACTCACATAGCTCTGTCGGTATGCTCGGTAGCTTTTCGATTGCTTCTGGCAGTAAGTCGTACAGGCGATACGGGCGGATACCCTTACCATCATTGAACTCGTCAAACGCGGTGCGCCAATCAAAGTCTTCGTCCTCAAATGTGGCGGCTAACACTCGCCCGAAGTGAATTGCTTCACTTTTGTCGAAGCGTGGATTTTTTACCCCAAGCACGTACCGCTTAAAGAACTCGGACGGGTCACGCTTATACATCCGAAACTGTGACGAGGATAGCATTTGCTGGTTTGGATACAGCTCCTCGCTGTTATATGACATCCCTTTAGTTTTTTTATTATTCGAGTTCATTGGCTTTTTTGCTAGCTTCCTTGTTAATGCGGTTCTTCTGCTCCTCACTTAGTCGAGGGTGTTCTTCAGCTCGTTCATCAAAGGCAATCACCTCTCCCACGTTATCACTATTGCGGATAGCTCGGATTATCATTACCTCGATTTCTTCAGGCGTGGTTTCCTTTACAGTCATTGGATTTTGTCCAGGGTCTACTCCGTCCACTTCTACCCCCCCGAACTCACCACCACTGTAAATGTCAGAAGCTATGCCAAGCTCACTGGCACACTTTTTGAGTGCGTCAGTAGCGGCGGCTTTGAAGTCGTTACCGATGTCTACAGGGTTGCCACTCTTTTTTAGATATTTCACATCAGCTCGACCGTACTGTGTTTTTACAATCCGTAGTTGGTCATCGGGTGATTTTACTGTCAGCTTGCCTTGCACCACTATATGACCATTCTCGCTGTCCATCCCGAATACCTTTTCGCTGACAATCTCAAAGTCCCAGTTCCATCCGAATACATAATTGAGAACTCGCTTCACATAGTTTCCAGTAACGTAGGTGAACTCCTGTCCTCCTCGTCCAGCACGAGTGTACGTGTACTCCCGTGGCGTTTCCTGCAACATATGCAGTACCTGATTTTCTTGGAGAAAAGTATCCTGCATACGCAGATTGTTTTTGTTCCCGAGTGGTGTGTTATCGGTTTTTACTACCTGAACAGCCTGTGATTGCTTTTCAGATTGTTGCTTTGTAGTTTTTTGGTATACCCAGCTAGTCGATACATCAAACTTCTCTGCAATCTCCTCGACGGACACACCGTCATCTAACATCTGTTGCATTTCTTCGTACTGACCTTTATTTAGCTTTGACATGGTGTTTTTGTGAATAAATACTTTTAATTGCTTCTATCAAGTCATACCCATTTATTTCATATCGAGGCACGTCGCCTATTCCAACGTCCGTAGCCTTAATTTTCCCGTCTCGGATAAGCCGATACACCGTGTGATTTTTAAGCCGCTCCGAAAAGAACGGGTGTAAGTTTGGCACATCAGTTGGCTCGTACACCGCGTCAGGGTTGATTGTGTCGATTGCGTTTTTAATTTTTTTACTCATAACACTTTTTAGTTTATCAGAATTATTGGTTTTGTAAAGTGTGTAATTAGTTACTGCGGTTGTATCCAAGGCTTTCCGCCATCTTGTCAAGTGCCTTTTCTCGCTTGTTAGTCCCGTACTGTTTTCGCCCCTGCATGCTTACCCACTGGCTGATTTTCTCCATAGCACGGGTGTACTGCTGTACGTTTTTGCGGACAACCGCCATGCCCACATCAGCAATCGTTTTCACCTCATCATTTATTTTTTTGTATTTTATGTAGCCCTTGTCTCGTAGGTAGTCGAGTTCAGCTTTGAATGAGAGTGCGCCGTCTCCGCTTAGATATGGTTTTAGCTCACTCTGCTCAAACTTCTCTAGTTCAGCATCACTGTACTTTCGCTTAGATGGCGTACCACTTTGCGATATTTCAATGTTCGCAATGTCGCCATACGTGCCTGCCCAGTCTCCAAGATCCACACGGGCGTCTTTTGGTTTTGACCCCCACTTTTCTTTCAACTTCTTCGCCTTTTCGTCACTCAACATTATCGGGTCTATTTTTCGTTTTATTGTGATTTTTGCCATGGTGTTTTTAGATTAAAACTTATCAACTTCCTCCGACTTTTCACGATTAAGGTAGTCATCAGCTGTCTTGCCCTGAAACTGCTTGAAGCCCCGTTTAAGAAACTCATACAGGTTCCACTTGTGCGACCACCAATACTCATCTCCCTGCAGTACCGTCGCATACAGCTCTATGCCCTTTTTAGCGTCACTCAACACTTCGTCGGGCGTTTCGGTTCTATCATTTGGGTAGCCAAATATTGCTCTGATTTCTTTCTGGGCGTCGTCATACAGCTTTTTGTGAACAACTATGTCATGACTGTTCCAATAGTCTAGGATTTCCTGCTCTATCCCTCCCATTCGACTTTTAGAAAGTTCGTACTCACTCTTTGAGTCTTTAATACTATAATCATTAGTATTATAATTGGTTCGTTTGTACGAACGGGTGCGTTCGTTTGTGCGAACGGTAGTGTTCGTTTTATCGAACGGGGGGTCAAACTCCAATTCGTCCAGTAACCTAGAGGGTTTTATATACAATCGCTGGTTTTTACGCTTACCATCGAACAGTCCTGATTTAATCACGTCCTGTATCCGCTTACTTATCGTGCTTTTGGTATTGATCCTTAGGCACGGCAACTGTTTGATTACCGTTGACAAATCTACCCAAGTCCAAACATTCCCATCGTCATCAACATGACGTTTCTTTTTTATTTTCTCACTGTTACTCAAGCAGAGCTTTTTGAGATAATCAATGATTGCGTAGTGCGATATATCAAGCTCGGGAGCTATTTTTAACAGCACCTTTTGGTTCGCATGGATTGTATATTGCATGGTGTTTTTGCATTATTGCGATTAACTAATTGAGTTGTACTACTACTTTAGCATATCCAGTTACTTCGTACGGACAGCGCATGTCTTTGTCACAAGAGATGTCAAAACGACCGTCGTGCTTCGGGTGCGTTCGGTCCATGCACTCGTACTTCTTTCCCCGTATCCACACATTTGTACCCAGTTCAATGTTGGCAGGGCAGGCAACGGTGTCTTTGCGTCCGCAGATATTTCCGTTGGCGGCTATACAAGGTGTGTTGTCAGTCTGTTCAGGTACGGTGTTGTAACCAGTCACGTACGCTTTAATCACTTTATGATCTGCATCAGGTTCAGTCTGTGTCTCAATTGCCTGTGTAACCTCGTGAGCGTCCGACCGTGAGCTTTGCGTGTAGAAAGTGAACGTTGGTATGCTCACTAGCGTGAAAGCCGTGAGAACGCCAATTACAAGCATCAGTTTGAAGTTTCTCATGCGGTGAGATTAAGAATAATCCTACGTGTTTACTGCTACGTACTGATGTGCCCAGATAATAGCTTCAATGGCTTCATAGCACAAGTACAGGACGAACAGTGCAAATGCTATAACTACGCAGAAGCCAATCCAAGCGTAGACTTTTCGATTTTTGTTATACTCCTTCATTTTTAAGATGTTACCGATGAATAATAATCAGAACGTCGGTCATTCTCCGCCTTTTCCCATTCCTCCATTTCTTCCACTGACTCAAATCCCATAGACTCGGCTATGTCTCGTAAGGCTTCCTCTGCATCCCACTTGGCGTCTAGGTCAAAGTTTTCGTCGTGCTTTTCGTTTAAGTTCATATCTAAGCTGGGTGAAGTTCCATTGGCTGGGTGCAGAGACCAACAATTCGTTGCATCTCTATTTGGTCAGCGTGGTACATATTTATAATATCGCCATCTATCTCTCGAACCTTAATGTAGTAGATTTCTTTCTTGTCCGTACTGTGGATTTCGTATTCTTCATCCTCGGTGATTATTTTTGCAAAATATTCCATGGTGTTTTGGAATTAGTGAGTAAATTAGGGTTTTTTTTAACCCTACTTATATAATACCGTATGTATAAGGGTTGTAAAGTATGTAATGTGGATAACCTTTTTACTACACCAACACAAAAGCCCCGACCGTAAGGTCAAGGGCTTGAGTGGAATAGATGGGTACTGCTCGAGGCAATTAAAATGTGCCCGAAAACACCATGTGAACGGGCATCGCCATAGTATCCAACCACGGCTAAAAGTCAAGACTACTCCCGTTTCTCCTGCACGAACTTCTTACCTGCAACCAACACCGAGTTGATTATGCCAGGTATAAATGCGTACTCTACGGGAAACTCGATAGCCTGATTTACGTCAATGAGGACTGCAATGAGTGCAGACGCCATTGTCCACGCAATAACTTTACCAATAGCCTTGGCATCATCCTGATTTAACTTGAAACGCTTGCTCTTTTTTTGGCTAGCCATAGCATAAAATTGTTACTGATAATGCAGATTTATAATAGCACGTCTTAAGTTTTGCGGTTTTAATTCAGGTGCGACCACCTGAAAGTGTGTTGAGAAGTTTACTCACCCAGTCTGAAAGCAATGTCATAATTTTCGACTGTAAGCGATTACGCTCTGAAATGAGTTCTGCTCGTGTTTTAGTGTTTTGTGGATACTTACCCCCCTCTAAGGTCTCTAAAACCTCTAGTCGGTAATCTGCGACCTCCTGTGGCTTGTATGAAGTGATTTCACAGTGGGCAAATATATTTTCATCGTTGAAATGCGTGTCAACCTCTTTTTCGAGATGTTTTATGATCCACGTACACGCCTGACGCTGTTGCTTCGTAAGTTCAGCTTCTCCGTTACGCTCAAAGGCAATTCCAATACTCCGCCTGTTCGGGTTGATGTCACCATAAAAGTGTTGGGCACGTTTGTTAGGTTTGCTTACTACGCCAGAATGCCAAGCGGCATTATCTACTTCTACAATCTGTCGCACTTCTCCATCCTCTTTAATCATAAAGTGGTACGAGAGTCCGATGTCCCGTAACCATGCGTCACTACCCTCAACCGTGCCAAGAAGTGTGTGCAAGACGATTGACTGTGGACCGTTAGCATCTACCCAAGAGTAATCCTCCTGCGGATAAAACAGTTGCTTGTTTATATTCACTTCAGACTCGATTACTGGTTTTTTTTTAGGCTCATTGAAGTGAGCTTCGTGGATGATGTGACTAGCACTTTGGAGTTCTCGCTTCCACTGCTTTGTAATATCAATGGTTCGGATGCAATAAAAGTTCACATGCTCATCTTCATCAAGCAAGTAATTAAACAGCCCGATGGCGTCTGGGGTTTTTTCAAAACGCTCTTGGTCATCATCATTACGCATTTCCTCGTACCCGTACATGTAAGCGTGCGTCAGGTCTTCCTTGTTTTTTAGGTAAGCAATCCCGTGACCAGACTCGTGTATTAAGCCAATTGACAGTTCAGTCATGCTCTTAACTGGCTCATCAAAGTATTGGCTCTGCTGATAGTCGCTATTTTCATTCCAGCTCCCGTAGCAGTAGACAACACCGTCAATAACTCGGCTCTGTCCCCACAGGCTTTTTCGGATACCAAGCTCTTTCCACTCCTCTCTCGTTAGGTGTAAGTACACGACGTTGAGTTCGCCTGGCGATGGGTTTTTGGCTTCTGGCGGAGCTACTTTCTTAAGCGAGTATTCATCTATATCGGCATCATTCTCAAGCGTTAGGTGGTCTAGTATGTCGGCATCTTTATAAAACTTATATTTACATTTATTCATATTTTGTTAAATAAATACTTTTCAATTTTCTCAAGCGTTTTTAGTTCACCATTAGTGGGTTCTTTCAAAGCCCAATCAAACCAAAAGAGGGCATGGCAAACTGCCAGCGTTGATACCAATATTAGTAAGTAGGCAATTATTGTCATTTTAGGTCATTTACGTTCGTCTATCTTAGTTTCTATTTGATCCAACTTCCTCGCAATGGCATCAACGTCATCCGATATTTCTTTTATCTTCACTACGATTTTGTCCACAAGCCGCTTCCAGATAAACTTCGGCACGGTTTTGTTCTGCGTGTGCTTGTACATGTATATTATCACGGATGCGAAAGCAACAACAATTCCAATCAAAAGAGTGACAAACGGGGTGTCTGCAGAATTGGCGAGTTCAGAGATTATGTACATATTATTGTTGTTCTGTGAGTTTTTGAATTACGTTAAACATCTTTTTCAGTCATATTTATTTACGTTCCGATAATGTAATTGACAGCTACGTATGGTGGCATATTTTCATGAGGAGCGTCTGAACCTCTACTGCTAGTTCCTAGATTTCCTTGTTTATTCCAACCAGAATTTGTGTTAGCAATCGCTCCCTCTCTGGCAATTGCATTATTTGAAGCAAGTAAAGGAGAGTTATCGTTCAGGATATTTTCATTTACAGGATGGTCGTGAGAAGGCATTTCAGCCATTGAAAGTGTATGTTCTTTTGAACCACCAGTCTTTCCTCTGTCATTAAAATCGGCAATTGTACTATCAACCCCAACAGGTACTTTTCCTTTCAAGTTAGGAATATTAAAAGTTGTAGTGCCATCTCCTATGCCGTATTTTACACCGATAATATTATAAAGCACGTCATATGTTGTGCGTGATACGGCTTGTCCATTACAAAGTAACCAGTCAGCAGGTGCCGCACTTCCAGCAAAAGGTAAGATTACCCCCGTGAGTCCATTAAATTGTGGGTGTATTGTCCCGCTATCTTCCAACAATACTGCTTTATTCTCGTCATTTGCAGGTGTTACAGTATCCCTGTCAGCCTGTTGCTTAAAATCTCCAGCGTCCCCTGTTTGTCCTGTTAGAATAGCCATATATTAAGAATTATTAAAAGTGAGTTGGTAATTTATCTGTTTATCTTCACCTGCTGCCTTTGAAAAATCTACAGGGAAAAGACTCCTAGCATACATTTCCCCTTTTTCAAAAAACACTCCAATCTCTGTATAAGTATCATCCGTTAAAGACTGGTCTGACATAAAAAATTCCAGAATACGGTTATCTCCATTATTCTGAATAAATGTAACGTCGTGATAACCGTCATCATCATCGCCCCCAGTTGTTTTTGGAATTTCCAATGAATTATCGGCATCCACCACCGCTGTAGTTCCTGTTCCGAGCCGTATAAACTTTATTACAGCACCTGTGCTTAAACCTGTTATCTTATCTAAAAGCAACTGTATACCTGAACCGCTGTTATTAACAACAAGATTTTTACTTTTTATTCTCGGTTTAATTTCTTCCTTAGTACCAGCCTTATACGTTATTACCTCAAAAGAGCCTGTGACATTTAATCCTCTTTCTTTTTTTGTTATTTTATCTAACATATTTAAGACCAAGTAAAGTAACCCCATTTCATTGTTCCCCAGACATAAGGCGGTGATGTTGTACTTTCAGCGCCAACACTATCACCTACTCCCATTGTATCATAGATTGTTTCAAAGGATAGAAGTGTATCAGTATTATCTACAGTGAGAGTTTCTTCAAATAATCTATCTTGCAAGAATTCAATCACACCAATAGTATTGTCAGTAGTTACCGTAATGTCATACTTAAACTTGGCATTTCCTGTTCCATCATCTGGAGTTAAGAGTTTTGCCGTGACTTTATTGATAATAAAATCCTCCTCGATTTCAATTGAGCTATTTTGAATACTCACAGTCTGCCCACTACGAAAACCCTCTGTATATGTTGAAAACCTACCTGATATAGTTTTTTCCTTACTTGCATTCATCTCCGCAATAGCACGTTTGTATGCTTCACTTCTACTGGTGATATTTTCATCTCGCATGTAATATTCCCATTCTCCATATTTAGAAATAGAGTTAGGGTCACTTGTTTTTACTAAAATTGGAGCTTCCGGGATACCGGTAAACTCAATAGCGTCTCCGTTTGCCGGTGGAGTTGCAAAAGTTATGAACTTCTCCTGATAGCTCCACAGACAATCAAAATCTGCGATGTCGTTTAGATAAGCAATACCAACACTCTTCACAACACTATTCACTGTTACTGTAGGAGTTTCAGTAAAACGTAAATCAGTACCAAACTTTTTATTTGAACCATTCCCAGTGTGTTCCTTTGTATCTTCAAGAGCGTCTGCCGAACCACCTCTAAGAATTACTGCATTTTTAATTTGGCTGTAGTCTTCCTGTAAATACAAAGATCCGGCAATGTGGTTAGGAGAAATGTCACTTATATTTTCTGGTGCTAATTCAGAATTTTTGGCAAAAAAATGAATGTCTTTATCATAATCAACATACCAATAAAAGTTAGTGTGTTTGGCTAATTTATTCAAACACTCGGTGAGTGTAATATGATTGAAAGAAATGCTTCCTACATTTATGTCAGAATTAACATTCGTTGTTGTATAACTTGGCGCATAGTCTGGAATAAGACTATTTTTTATAATATCATTTACAGTCACGTTATAGAATTGTTCCACAACATCCTTACGCCCTAAATCATGCTCTGGGCTTTTCCCTTCAATTTTATAAGTAACAAGCCCTTTCGAGTTTAACTCCTTTTGAACTCGTAAAACAGTGCCGTAATAAACAGTATTTCCTTTATGTATCAACTCAATAATATCAGCCCCTTTTGGTTCTGTGCCTGTACCTCCAATCTTTTCCATAGTGAAATAAAACTCGTCAGACCTGCTATTGTAATGGTCTGTCTTGCGGAAGTTTTTTACCGAGACTTCATTGGTAATATCAATACTATTTAATTTAATAATCATGCTTGAGGTATCCTTTTATCACGGGTAATGGTGTCTACGATGTCATTACCAATCTTCTCGGCAATGTCTTCTTCTCCCATGAAAGTGTTATTGGACATATTGATTGTGACGCTAACCTTAGATCCAGTCTTGGGACTTATCTTGCCGAACGTGCTTGGAGTAAAGATTTCTGGTCCACGTTCACCGACTAGATAAGATTGCCCAGAGCTGACTGGTCCACCTTTGGCTCGTCCTGGCAAAAAGTTCAAGCCACTACCACCCGAACCTGTCATACTCTTGCTGGCAGAACTGGACAGGCGTTCGTACTCGGCGATTGAGTCATCGACAAAGCTCTTGATTTTCGACTGCCTCGTTTTCAGTTCTTCTTGGAGATTTTGTGTCACTGATTTCTCAAGCTCTTTCACTGATGTAGTCTCTTTGTTTTTAAGAGAAATCATATTCTGCACCTCCTGTTGCTTCTGCTGGATTTTGAGCAGACTGTTCTTTTGATTTTCAAGGTACTCACGTTTCATTAGGAGTTTCTTGCGCTCGTACTCGTACTTCGCACGCTCAAGCTCGTTCATCTGCAAGACTTTCTGTCGCTCGTCGATGCGGTCTTGCATTTTAATATCAAAGTCATTATACGTTTTCAGTATATTTTTCTTCTGCTGTATTTGTCGCCTGATACGGTTGACTTCCTCCTGACTGCTATTCTCCCGAGCGTTATCAAGCTCATCCTCAAGTGATTTAATATCATTCTTCGCCTGTGCAACGATGTTGACTACCTTGTTTTGGTAGCGTTCTTCCTCACTCGATTGCTTCTGTTGGTAGTTTTCAGTTCGATTAGCCATCTCATCATAGAGACCCAAGATTTCTCGTCGGGTGTTTTTGATTTTGTCGTTCACTTGAGAGATAGCATCCTCCATGACTTCAGCACCGCTTTTTACACCCTCACTTGCTGACCCAGCCGCTCCAGGTAGTTGATTAAGGATTGCATCTAGGTCAGCCGCTCCTGTTTCGGTTTTATCAAAGGCTTCAGGTCCTTCAGTTTTAAGGTTGCCAAATTGGTCAATAATGTCATCAAACTTTTCATCAAAGCCATCAAACTGCTCTTTAGCACCCTCGGCAAAGTTTTTTAAGTCACCAGCAAGACCGTCCTGACCCATCCATTCGGCTATTTTGGATGCACCAGAAGCCAGCAATTGAAGCGTCTTAGCGAATACACCCATAAGGGAATAGAAAGCACCACGTAATCCATCTACGAACTTTATCAATAGCTTGATACCCTCTGTCACTCCAGGTAAAACTTGCGTACCGAAATTACGAAATGTGCTGTTCACACGGTTCTTCAAAACCGCCCAGAGTCCGAGCATGGTTTCTGTCTGCTCATTTACAGCCTCTGTCAAGTCGTTACTGCCAGACTCTGCATCTTTTAGAGTTTCAGCAAACTTCTCTGATTGCGTATCCGTCAATGTCGTGATTGCACCCATAGCCTCCATCTGAATACCTGTATCAGATAATTCAAGCCCCATAGACTCCGCTTGAGATATAACCGCACCCCAAGCCTCCACCAGTCCTCCTGATTTCGCAATAAGTTGCTCACCAGTGGTTACTCCTAGCTTGCTATAAATTGACTCCAAATCTCCAGTAGGTTTCATTAGAGATACAATCGAAGCACGCAGAGCTGTCTGGGCTTTAGAAGCCTTGAAACCAGAGGCGGTAAGTGTAGCAGTAGCCGCAGACACTTCCTCAAGCGATACGCCCATTTGAGCGGCGTTAGCGGCTAAGTCACCGAAGTTTTGTGACAGTTCAGCAACTGTGTTTTTACCAGCTCGCACTGTCTTGAAAAGGATGTTGGATACCGCACCAGCTTGGCTAGCTTCAAGTCCATACGAATTGATTGCTGTGGTTACTAGGTCAACCGCTTCTTTTGTAGTACCAAGACCAGCAACAGATAATTGCGAAGCGTAATTTAGTGTATTGAGCGCATCTGTCGTGTCAGTTATACCAGCCGAGTACACGTCATAAGCGGCGGCTCCAAGCTCATCAGCAGTTTTTGGTAGCTTAGACGTCAGTTCAGTAATACCTTTAGACAGGTCT
>Ga0306912_1001002_pt1 | contig 14184 bp, 14 predicted proteins | sample AntRauFillE10628_FD_190443 | JGI IMG/M metagenome (GOLD analysis project Ga0306912, IMG submission 190443) | Saline lake microbial communities from Rauer Islands, Antarctica - Metagenome Filla E10 #628 (v2) (version 2) | ecosystem: Environmental > Aquatic > Non-marine Saline and Alkaline >... | reverse complement strand
CCCCGCTAAAGAAAAGACACTAGTTAGCTAACCTATTAATTAGGTTTAACACATAGTTAATGATATGACTATAGTGAGGTGTGATGTAAACACACGGTAAAGCCTAAATGGGGCGGATCAGTCGCACTATGTGCCCCCGCCAGCGGTCGGCGCACGGCAGCCGCTCCCCGGTCTGTGAGGGGGTGTAAACATACTGTGAGAGGCTATGGCGGGGAGGGCGGGTGGCTGGCGCACGGCCTGCACGTTGGCGGTAGCTGGCATGGTGTAGGGGGTAGTGCCTACCCCGGCGCATGTTTATGCGCGGCATTTATATGTGATGATTTAACGCCGTGTTTAATGCAGTTAATAAGTAATGTAATAAGTAATGTAATAAGTAATATAAACATGACTGTTATATGTAATGTATTTAAGTAAAGGGCTGTTGTTTAAACTGACTTGTTTATAAGCAATCGCGCTTTTTTATATATAGCAAAAGGCCCGGCCTTTCTTTTTAAAATCGCAGCCGCCGCCGCTGGCCGAAGCCATTTACATAAAATTGCCATTTTCGTTTCTAGTATGACTATTTACATAAAATCTCTATTTTCGTTTATAGTAAGACTAGTTACATAAAATTGCCATTTTCGTTTCTAGTAAGACTAGTTACATAAAATCTCTATTTTCGTTTCTAGTAAGACTACGGCTATGCCACCCAGAGCTTGCCCTCTACCACCGCACCTCCTATACTCACACTATGGATATAAACAACATGCCCCTTCAGATCAGCGAAGTGCCCGAGGTGGACGACAACCCCTACCACCCAGCCAACGACGCCTATAACAAAGACGTTCAGCACGTCCAGAGCATCGTTATGGCTACGCAGCGCATGATGAAGCCCAAGCATGTTCAAATTGCCAAGATGCACTTCGCAGGCAGGCAGGGCGTTGACATAGCCGAAGAGGTGAACGTCACCCCCAACAATGTCAGTACCGTCCTGAAGCGGGCTGACGTTAAGAAGCTGCTCTCACTGCTGATCTACATACAAGCCGCCATGGAAGGCCCGTCAGCCGCCCATCGCAAGGCTATCCTGTACCGCATCGTGGTAGACAACGAGAAAAACAGCCCCAAGACCGCCCTTCAGGCCATCGCGGAGCTTAACAAGATGGAGATGAACAACCACCTCATAGAGACGGGGCAAGGGCCGAATCAGGTCAGCATCACCATCAATGAGAACTACTTCCCCAAGACCCCCTTGGACCAGTGACCGCCGATGAAGACGTTTGAACTCGACTACACACCAAGAGAGCCTTTCAAAGCGTTTCACCAGCGGACGGAACGGTGGGCCTGCATCGTCGCGCACCGCCGCGCTGGCAAGACCGTAGCTTGTGTAAACGAACTGGTAGTCAGAGCCTTGTACTCCACTAAAAAGAACCCCCGCTATGGATACGTCGCACCGTTCAGACAGCAAGCCAAGAACATCGCATGGGTCTACCTCAAAGAAGCCGTCCGAGGCCTCGCCGTGGAGATTAGAGAGTCCGATCTCAGTGTACGTCTCCCTAACGGGGCCATAATCGCCCTTTATGGCTCTGACAACCCCGACGCACTACGAGGGCTGTACTTTGATGGGCTGATAATAGACGAGTTTGGCGATTGCCGTCCGTCCCTGTGGGCGGAAGTCCTGCTCCCAACCTTGGCAGACCGCAGAGGCTGGTGCGCGTTCATCGGCACCCCCAAGGGCAGGAACCAGTTCTACCAGTTCTACGAACTCTCGAAACGCTCAAAAGACTGGTTCTCACTGACCTTAGACGCCGAAACGTCCCAACTCCTTGACCCCGAAGAACTCCAGCAACTCAAGGAACAGATGTCGGAGCCGCAGTATGAGCAGGAAATGCTCTGTTCATTCACCGCAGCACTCCTTGGCACCTATTTTGCCGCGCTCATCAACAAGGCAGAGCAGGAGAACCGTGTAAATGACACCACAAATTACGACCCCAACTTTCCGGTTAACGTCAGCGCCGACATTGGCTTTTCTGACTCGACTGTACTGTGGTTTTATCAGGAGAGACCGGACGGTATCGCCATCATTGACTGTGAAGAATGCCACGGCCAGCCTCTCACGTACTATTTCGAGCTTCTGGACAACAAACCGTACCAATACGACACGATATGGCTGCCTCATGACGCCAGAGCGAAGTCGCTACAGACCGGAAAATCCACAATTGAGCAGTTTTTAGACCATTTTCGGCCAAAAAACGTCAAATTGGACCTCGCACCTAATCTGAAGGTCCAGCACGGCATTGATGCAGTCCGTCTCATCCTTCCGTACTGCTATTTCAACCGTCAAAACTGCGAATTGGGCATCGAGGCGCTACGAACATACCGCCGCAAGTTTGATGAGGTCAACAAGGTCTATCACGACCACCCCCATCACACTTGGGAATCGGATTTCGCCGATAGCTTCAGATATTTGGCGCTTTGCGCCAACAAAAAGCGTTTAAAAGCTCCAGAACCGCTACCCGGCTCGGCAAACGACCCATATCCGGGCTATAATCTGGCTGATCTGTTCGCCGCGAGAGAAAAACGGCATAGTGGACAGATAAAACACATGAGGATATAGCCATGGCCAAAGCTCCGGAAAAACTACGCGGCCCATTAAACACCCTGTACCGACAGTACGGCGATAGGGACGTTAACGACGCAGGCATACAGTATTGGGGCGACAGGCTGATAAGCGGCCAAAACGACGCCATGGACGTAATTAACATGCTCCGGCAAAATGAAGACCCCACTCAGATGCCGTATTACGTCGCGCCGCAGCAACAGCAACAGCAGTCTCAGTCGTACCGCAGCCCTGAATCGTACCGAGGCCAGTTAGATGCGCTGTACCAAGAGCACGTAGGCCGTAATGTGGACGAGGCCGGCCTTAAGTATTGGGGCGACGAGCTTGCGCGGGGCAAGAGTACCATGGACACGGTAACCTATGGCCTGCGCCAGTCGGATGAGTACCAACAGCAGCAACAGCAACAGCAACAGCAACAGCAACAGCAACAGCAACAGCAACAGCAGCCGCAACAGCAGCCGCAACAGCAGCCGCAACAGCAGCCGCAACCTCAGCAACAGCCTCAGTCGTACCGAGACCAGTTAGATGCGCTGTACCAAGATCACGTAGGCCGTAATGTGGACGAGCCCGGCCTTAAGTATTGGGGCGACGAGCTTGCGCGGGGCAAGAGTACCATGGACACGGTAACCTATGGCCTGCGCCAGTCGGATGAGTACCAGCAACAGCAGCATATAAAACAGCAACGGCAACTGCAGCAAATACCCATACCGCTACCGATACCCGGTATGCCACCAGATACGTGGCCCACGGTGTCGCAGCCCCCACCTCGTGCGGCGTTTAACAACTCTCCCGGCACACAATACCTGCGAGACAACTTCTATTTCGATAACCGACCGGGGCTTGCCCCGCTACCGGCCTATAGCGGCGTGGGAGAGCAGATAGAACGGGAGAAAGCGGAGCTAGAGGCTAAGCAGAAGGCTGAAGAGGAAGAGGAAGAGGAAGAGCAAAAGGCGAAAGCCGAAAAGGCAAAAAGTAACCGCAACCCCCGCAGAGGGAGCGGCGGGCAAACTGAAGGACAAGGCGGTGGACCGGGTGGGTATTAACATGGCTAAGTACGGATCGGCAGAGAACGGCGCAATCGAGTCGCGGGAAGACTACAAAGACACCCCCACGGGCCAGTACAAATACTATGCAGAGGAAATCAAAGCCTCGCAGACCATGCTGGAGAAATGGCACAAGAAGGCCGACAAGATCACCAAGAAATTTCTTGGCAAGTCTGCCGGTGCCGACCGCGACAACAACGAGTCGTTTAAACTTAACCTGTTCAATTCTAACGTGACTACCCTGAAGTCGATGCTGTATGGGAACACACCAAAAATCGACGTTTCGCGCCGTTTTGCCGACCAAAACGACGATATTGCGCGTGTTGCAGGCGAAATGATGTCCAGAATGCTCAATTTGGACGTTCAGCAGAACGGGCAGGAAGTGGACTGTATTCTGCAATCAGCCCTCGGTGACCGGCTGATTGAGGGGCTAGGCTGCGCCCGCGTCCGGTATGACGTGCAGACCACCGAAATAGACGGCGTGGAGCAGCTTGTCTCTGAGACCGCACCCGTGGAGTATTACCATTGGGGTGACGTGCTATGGGGCTGGTGCCGGAATTGGGCCGAAATGCCGTGGCTGGCGTTTCGCTCATACATGACAAAAGACGAGATTGCCGAGCGTTTTGGGGAAGAATTCGTCGAAAAAATCACTTTAAAGCAGCAAAAACCGCTTACAAGTGACGATTCTCCCGATGACTCGGACATGAACAGCTTGTGGAAAAAGGCCGAAGTGTGGGAGATATGGGACAAGGGCAAGCGCAAGGTTTGCTGGATAAGCATTGGCTGTGACATGGTGCTGGACAGCAAGGATGACCCCCTCGGGCTGGAAGACTTCTTCCCAGCCCCGCCGTTTTTGGTGGCCAACCCCACGACCAGTTTATACGTCCCCACTCCGGACTACACTCTGGCCGAAGACCTGTATAACCAGATCGACTCCCTGCAAGAGCGCATCAGCGTCATTTCTGACGCGGTGAAAGTCGTGGGCGTGTACGACTCCAGTTCAGAGTCGATCAAGAACATGCTCAATTCTGGCATGGATAACGAGTTGATCCCGGTCGATAATTGGGCCTTGTTCGGTGAAAAGCAGGGGCTCAAGGGCCAAATTGACTGGATGCCGTTGGCAGATATTGTAAACGCACTGGATAAACTGCGAGAACTCAGGTCAGAGGCCATCGGCCTGCTACAGCAGACCACTGGCATGTCGGACATCATGCGAGGAGAGCTAGGTTCTCAATATGAGGGCGTGGGCCAGTCCGAGATGAAAGCCAAGTTCGGCTCTGTCCGGGTACAGGCTCTGCAAGACCAGTTCGCCAAGTTCGCGACTGACTTGTTCCAGATCAAGGCAGAAATTATCTCAAAGCACTTCTCACCGCAGACCATCGCGCAGAAGTCGAACATGCAGTTTTCACCAGATCGTGAATACATCCCCCAAGCGGTCGCGCTCATCAAGGACTACAACAAATCGCTGCTACGGGTGGACATCCGGCCAGAGTCCGTGGCCATGGTGGACTATGCGCAGCTCAAGAGTGAGCGCACCGAGTACATCAGCGCCCTGTCGATGTTCATGCAGTCAGCCGGGCCGCTAATAGAGAGCGACCCCAACGCCAAGCCGTTCCTTCTCCAACTTCTGCAATGGGGCTTGGCTGGGTTTAAAGGGGCTGGTGAGATTGAAGGCGTCATAGACAAGGCCATCGAAGCGGCGCAGCAGGACGCGAAGCAAGGCCAAGAAAAGCCCGACCCGGCTATGCAAGAGAAGCAGATGGACATGCAGATGGAGCAGACCAAACAGCAGGGCGAGCAGGCCAAGATAAAGGCCAAGACCGAGGCAGACGCCTATCTGCGAGAGCAGGATTACAATTTCGACCTGAAGCTGGCGCAAGAGCAGCACAACATGAAGATGCAGCAGGTAAGCTCCGATATGCAGCGTTCGCTGGCCGAGACCGAGGCGAAGCTACAGGCAGACCTGTTGCTTGAGCAGGTGCAGGCACAGGCCAACATCCAGCAGACCAACGCCACCATGCGGGGGGAGATGGAGAAAGACGTGTTGGAGACCAATCTTAATCTGGCCAGCGAGGAGACCAAGACCCGTAACAAGATTGCGGAAATTCGCGCTAGTGCTATGACAAAGATTACCGAAGGGCAGGCCAAGGTGGAAGAACAGCGGCAGATTGAAGACCTGAAACCCACCCCTAAACCTACCGGGGGCAAAGATGAACAATGACGCCTACAAAGAAGGGTACGAACGCATTTTCGGCAACCGCACGAGAGCGCAGACCGGCAGTTGGGTATGGCATCCAATAACCATGGAACTTGTGCCCAAGAGTGAGTATGTGCGTCCCAACAACATCCGCACCCCCATGATCCTCAAGGGCTTGGAGGAATTTAGAAGCCCGATAGACGGCTCGGTAATCAGCGACCGCAGCAAACTCAAGGCGCACAACGCCCGGCACGGCGTCACCAACATAGCTGATTACGGGGATCGTGGCGGGTCGGCGTATTTTGAGCGAAAAGCAGCAGAAAGAGAGTCCGTACTGGCCGGTAACACGGAGAGCGCCAGACGTGACAGGCGCAATGAGATCAATGAAACCCTGAAACAGCATGGTATTTAAACGGCAGAGGTAACAGTTATGCGTGGTATGAGAGATGATTTGTCCGAAGCGATGAACGCCCTTGGTGACGAGCAATCCTTCGAGGAAACCAGACAAGAGGTTATTTCCGACGACACTCCCGAACCGGAAGCAACCGAGACAGATGAGCAGGACACTGGCGAGACCGCTGAGAGTCCTGCCGAAGAATCGGGAGAGGCCGAGGCAGCCGGGGAAACTGTCTCTGCCGAGTCTGAACCGAAAGCCAAGGCTTCTCCCGACCCCAAAGAGGCCAGCCAGAGCCTGAAAGCCCCGGTGGGCTGGGCACCGAAAGAGCGTGAACAGTGGTCGAAAGTCCCCCGGCAGCTACAAGAGCGCATCCTAGCCCGCGAAAAAGAAATGAGCGAGGGCATGTCCAACACCAAGAATGCCCGCGCTCTGGAAAGCTATGTAAACAAGATGGGCGACCACTACGGCGAATTGCTGAAAACAGGCGGGTTTAACCATCCGCTGGACGCAGCCGGTGCGGCCATGAACTCCATGAACGTGCTAGCCCAAGGCTCACAGGAGCAGAAAGCCACCGAGCTAGCCCGTATTATCGGGCAGTTTGGCGTGGACATCGAAGCACTGGACGACGCACTGTCTGGCGGCGGTCAAGGCCAAGGCGGCGGTCAAGGCCAAGGCCAAGACCCGCAAATGGCGCGTATTCAGCAAATGCTGGACGAGCGCCTTGCGCCGGTCAATCAGCTAATGACCCAAGCGCAAAAGCTGCAAGAACAGCAACGCCAGCAACAAAGCGGGCGGGCGCTCGACGCGGTTAAACAGTTCGGAGCGCAGGCTGAATTTCTTAATGACGTGCGAGAGGACATGGCCGACATCATGGAGATGGCCGGGCGGCGCGGGCATGAACTGACTTTACAGCAAGCCTACGACCGGGCGTGTGCGGCGCACCCTGAGATTTCGCAGGTCATGGAGCAGCGCAAGCGCGATGAGCAACTTATGGGCGGCAAAAATACCTTGGACGCCAAGCGTAAAGCGGCTAGTAGCATATCTGGACGGCAAAGCGGGGGCGGCGCAAGCGCCGGTAACCTTAGTTTGCGGGACCAGATTTCACAAGCCATGGACGGGCGCGACTGAGGTTTGCCTGTAATTTAAACATAAGCTACTATGTAAGTACGAAAGACTTTTCGATCCTAAGCCCCAGCCACGGTAGCAGGCCAAAGGGTGTCGAACAGTCGATAAAGCGCACTGTTTCTGCAAGTACACAAAGCGGCGACTAGGTGTTTAAAAACATCCTTTATTGACCTGACTGGAGAGCCCATCATGGCTTTTGCAAACAGCTCTATCAGCGACATCCTTGCTACGACTATCGAATCTCGTACAAAGAAAATCGCTGACAACGTAACCAACAATAACGCCCTGCTGGATCGACTGAAGAAGAACGGTCGAATCAAGACCTTCAGCGGCGGCACCAAAATCCTTCAGGAACTCTCGTTTGCCGAGAACGGCAACGCAGGCTGGTATTCAGGGTATGACCTGCTGCCGGTCGGGGTGTCTGACGTGCTGTCTGCTGCTGAATACGACATCAAGCAAGCAGCCGTGCCGGTCATCATCTCCGGTCTGGAGCAGCTTCAGAACTCCGGTCGTGAGCGTATGATCGACCTCATGGAGTCCCGGCTGGAAGTGGCCGAAGCCACTATGGCGAACCTGATTTGTGGCGGGCTGTATTCAGACGGCACCGCAGCGGGCGGCAAGCAGATTGACGGCCTTGCAGCCGCTCTACCTGTAGACCCCACCGCATCTCCGTATGGCGGCATTGATGGCGCTACGTTTACCTTCTGGCAGAACGCAGTATCCGACCAGACGGCAGCGGATGGCCTCGACCCGACCAAAATCCAAGGGTACTGGAACCTGTTGTGGGCCTCTCTGGTTCGCGGCATGGACCGGCCTGACCTGATTATGGCCGACACCACCGTATGGAACGCCTATATCGCGTCCATGCAGGCGCAACAACGCTTCACCAACACTCAGTCTGCTGACGCAGGCTTTGCGACCGTGAAGTTCATGGATGCTGACGTGGTGCTGGATGGCGGTATTCACAACGGCAATAACGGCTCCGGCGCTCCAGCGGGCACAGCGTACTTCCTGAACAGCAAGTACATCCACTACCGGCCCCACGCGGATCGGAACATGGTGCCGCTGTCGCCGAACCGTCGCTATGCAACCAACCAAGACGCCGAGGTTCAGATCATGGCGTGGGCCGGCAACCTGACCACTTCCGGTCGGCAGTTCCACGGTCGCTTCGACGCCAACGGCGTGTAAACGAACGGGTAACAGGAGGGTAAACTATGTCTGACCCGAGTTATTACCTTGACGGCACGCTGGTAACGGCGCGTGAAGCCGAAGTGCCCAACGCGAACTTTGACAACGGCTGCAATGCAGCCGCGTCTTGTGCGCCGGGCATCGGAATCAACGAAGGCGAGGGAGCAGTGGTAGGCGAACCGCAGCAATTCACGCTGATTGATCAGGCGGGGGTTGCACGGACGCCGCAGGATAGCCAGCACATCGGGGAGAGTGCGACCCCCATCGACATCGGCACGAACGATAGCGGTGGTGACGGCACTATGACCTCGACGGGCTCAGCGACACTGGCAAGCCTTGCAGCAGGCTGGACGGCAGTGTAAACCTGACAGGGCGGCGGTAGCCGCCCTGTCTCTTTCTAAACGGCAGAGATAGCACTATGCAATCAGCAGATTTCAACCATAATGACTTTACCCAAGGCCGGGAAGCCGAAGCCGATGCGCAGCTTCTGGTCAAGTTCTTTATGAAAGAGCGTGAAGACAAGCTGGAGACCCAACAGCAGGGCCGCCCCATTTTCAAAGAACGCGAGTACGTGGAGATTCGCGTTCCGGGTAAGCGCGATGCACTGGCTTGTCGCCCGGCAACCGAGGACGACAAGCGCCGGTTTCCGCGCCACTACCAGATGTTTAAAGACCGTGTAGAGCCGCCTCAAGACGGTACTCCACTGGCAGAATGGCCGCAGATTTCACGCAGCATGGCTGAAGAACTGGCCTTTTTGCGCGTAAAGACCGTCGAACAGTTTGTAAATATGTCGGACGGCGACGCCGCCAGAATTCGCGGCGGCATGGGCCTGAAGGAGAAGGCCAAGGCGTTTCTGAAGTACAGCGATCAGACCAAATTGATCTCTGAAAAGCAGGCGCTTGAAGAAAGGCTGGCCAAGCAAGACGAAGAAATGGCCAAGATGCGGAGTATGCTGGAGCAGATGCAGCCCGAAAACGCAGGGCCAAACCCCGCTGTCAGCCCCCCGCCTGAGATCGAAGGTGAAGCTGACGCACCACCACCGCGCAAAACGCGGAGACGCAGAGCAGAGGGATAGACCATGGCGATTACAGCGCTTAGCTCGGCCAACGACATATTGAACCGCGTGGCGGCTGAGATAGGCGTTTCGCCTGTTCAAGACCCCTTCTCCAGCCAAGACCCCACGTTCATAAAGATGCAGTACCTCTTGAATATCGCAGGAGAGGAACTGGTTGAAGCCCATCCGTGGGAACAACTGCTCAAAGAACACCAGATTGTCACTGCTGACGGCGACACCGGGGACTACCCCCTGCCTGACGACTTCGCCTACATGATTAACCAGACCGGATGGGAGAGGTCGCAACGGGTGCCGTTGGGCGGGCCTATGACCTCGGCGGATTGGGCCTATTTGAAGGGCCGGGACTTCGCTGAAAACACGTTTTACGTGTCTTTTCGCTTCGCTGAAGGGCTGTTTAAAACCTACCCCGCGCCCCCTTCTGTCGGGCTGGACATCAATTTCGAGTACGTGTCGAACAATTGGGTACGCTCAGCGACCACCGATCCTGATTTCACCTACTCCAACAGCGTCACCACTGGGGAGCAGGTGCCGCTGTTCCACCGGACCCTGCTAAGCCGATACCTCAAGGTCAAGATGCTGGAAGCGACCGGTTTTGACGCGACCAAGGCACAGGAAGACTTCAACCAGATTTTCACCTTTCTGACGGGCACCGAAAAAGGCGCACCGGTTCTTAACGCAGGCCGTCGCACTAATTTCCCCTACCTCGGGTTCCGAAACGTCCCTGACACCGGCTACGGAATGTAAAGCATGAGCATCGGCATTGCTGGCAGAAAGGGCAGATCGCCCGGCAAGCGACAGTCATCCACGGTGGCGCGTATGCCCGCGCCTCACAAGGGCGTTGACGACCGCATACCGTTCGCAGCCGGGGCACCTGAAGTCTGCGTTTACAGCTTCAATCTGGTCCCGTCTGATGGCGGGATAGGACTGCGTAAAGGGTTCCGCGAGTACCAGATTGAAGTCGATAATGGTGCGGGGATTAGTGTAAACACCATACTTCCTTTCGCGGGAGTGGCAGCAGACGGTTCGGAAGACCGGCTGTTTGTGGTCACCAACGAAGGTATCTGGGACGTGACCACGGCAGAGGGTACGCCCATCTTGAAAGAGGCGTTCAGCGACCAGAGCGCCGATGCCGGGTACGGCGTATTCACGGCGTATGTCACCGACGCAGGCGCAAAGGTAATGCTGTACGCTGACAGTCTGAACGGGCTGTTCACCTACGATGTGGCTACCGATGCGTGGGCGCAAGCGTCAGGCATAACCGGCCCCACCATCACTGACATCAATTTCATCGCCATTCACAAGGCCCGTATCTGGCTGGTAGAGAAGGACGCCACTAAGGCGTGGTATCTCGACCCCGGCGCTATCTCAGGCCCCGCCGTTGAGTTTTTCTTCGGCTCCAAGTTCAAGGAAGGCGGCGCACTCCGAGGCTTGTTTAGCTGGACAGTAGACGGCGGGCGGGGGGTGTCTGACCTGTTCGTGGCGGTGAGCAGCGCAGGGGATGTGGTCGTATACGAAGGTACCGACCCAAGCTCTGCGGATACGTGGAGCATAACCGGCGTTTATTTTATTGGCAACCTGCCTAAAGGGCCAAAGTTTGGCACCGAACAGGGGGGTGAGTTGTACCTACTCTCCACCTACGGCGTCATCGGCATGACCGACCTGCTTAACGGAGTGGCGGTCGCCAGTGCCCAGCAATCCAACGCTTCAGCGCGGATAGCCGGGCTGTTACGGGAAAGGCTGGCCAGAGAAAGCAATTTAAACGGATGGGCTATCCGAAACATCCCCCCAGAGGGCGGCATTCTTATCAGCGCCCCGGTTGAAACGTCTACCCGCTCAATACAGTATTTTTACAACGTCACGGTGAACGGCTGGGGGTTCTGGCGCGATCTCGACATTTACAGCTTCAACACTTGGCAGAACGCTGTCGTATTCGGTGACGGCGGGCTGCGGGTGCTGCTCATGGATCAGGAACGTGACGAAGTACGCATAACGCCTGAATCCGAAGCCCCTTTTAACGGGCAGCCTATCGACTTTGCCACTTTGACCAGCTTTTCATCTCTCGACGCCCCCTCAGTGTATAAACGGGTCAAGTATATCCGCCCTGATATAATCGGTGTGGCGCAGCCTAACTTTGCGGCAGCAGCCAGATACGACTATATTTTATCTGAGCCGGGCATTCCTCTGGCGGTGCTTAACGCGCAGGCACCCGGCGCATGGGATGTGGCGGATTGGGACCAAGCGGTGTGGGGGGTGGACGTTATTCAAGGCTTCGATTCGGTATATGGGGGCTGGGGGATTGGCAGGAGCGTAGCGGTCGCGTACCGAGGCGAGTCCTATTATTCGTTTACACTGGTTGGATGGGATATAATCTATGACGCCGGGGGGCCGATGTTGTGAAACTGCATTTTCGCGCCTTGCATATCCCGTCTGATTGGCTTTGGGTACGGGCACAAGTGCCGGTTATCAAGGCCGAAGACACCGCAGGCGTGGTGGCCCAAGACGTTGAAACGGGCAATCTGGTGGGCGCGGCGATCTTTGATAACTGGTCCAGAACGTCAGTACAAGGGCACTTTATGATTACGTCGCCCATGGTGCTACGACATGGATTTCTGGAGACTGCGGCGGATTTCATATTTAACCAGCAGGACAAGCGGGTAATGATCGCGTTCATTGCAGGCAATAATGAAAAAGCCCTGAAGCTGAACGCGCACATAGGGTTTGAGGTAATTCACAGAATACCGGATGGGTATGAAGAAGGCGTAGATTACGTTTTAATGCAGTTGACCAAAGAGAACTGCAAATACCTACCGACGAAAGCGAGGGTGTGACATGGGCGGTAAAGGTGGCAGCGGGGCGGACTTAATGGGCGCAGCGCGGGTGGAAGGTATCGAGAACCGCAAAACAGCGCGAGACGCGACGTTTGCTAACCGTCCCGATCAGTACAACCCTTTCGGTGCGATGACATGGGAAAACCAGCAGAGCGTGGACCCCGCTAGTGGCGAGGAGGTAACGAAATGGACGCAGCAACAGCAGCTATCCCGGCCGTATCAGCAGGTACTCAACGACCAGACGGACACTTTACAGGTCATGTCAGGGATGAGGAACAACGCTTTAAATAGGGCCGCGCAAGACATGGCAGGTGGGGCGGATTTTAACCAGTTTGGTGACGCGCAGGGGCTGGAATACGACCCGACAGAGTTGCGCGGTCGGGCTGAAGACGCGGCGTATGGCCGAGCCACATCCCGACTGGACCCGCAGTTTCAACAGCGCGGGAGTGACATGGAGATAAAGCTCCGTAACCAAGGGCTGACGCCGGGCGACGAGGCGTATGATCGCGCCATGGGTAACTTCAACCGGGGGCGTAATGACGCCTATGAACAGGCCCGTATGGGGGCGGTAGGCACCGGCAAAGCAGAAGCCAGTCAGCTATACGATCAGCAGATGGGGTCAACGAATTTCGCCAATGCGCTTCGGGATAAGACCATCGAAGAATATCTGGCAGAGCGAAATTACAACTTTGAAGAAGCGGAGCGGCTGGACCCGATCAGCAAGACCGCTAAAACCATGAAATCTTTTTCAGGGGGCTAAACCATGATCCGTTTTGCAGATTTCCAGAACGCAACAGAAGCAGGGGTGCCGAGCTACTTGCAGGCTGAACTGGAGAGGGCGCGTATCGACAGCGCGAATAAGCAGGCAAAGTACGCCCAGCGGGGGAACCTAATGGCTTCCGCAGCCACGGCCTACGACAAGTTTACAGACGAAGATACGCCTATCCGAGACGGCTTCAGTGACGTTATCGCCTATCTACGGGGGGAGCCTGAAGCAATGGACATGGTGGACATGGCCGGTAACCCTGAAGGCGTAGCAGGGGCCGGGGCGGGTGTCGGAGACGCTGCCGGGCGGGCAGGCATGGTGGGCGGGGGTGCAACCGACATGGCCCCGGCCATCACGCCGGCCCCGGCCATCATGCCGGCCCCGGCCATCATGATGGCCGGGGCCGGGGGCGCAACCGACATGGCCGGGGCCGGCATGATGGCCGGGGCCGGGGGCGCAACCGACATGGCCGGGGCCGGCATGATGGCCGGGGCCGGGGGCTCCGTGAGAGACAGCCTTGAACAGTCCATGAAAGCGGTGGACATGGCGGGCAACACCGCAGGCGTAGCAGGGGCAGGGGCAGCAACCGACATGGCCGGGGCTGGCGGCTCCGTGAGAGACAGCCTTGAACAGTCCATGAAAGCGGTGGACATGGCGGGCAACACCGCAGGCGTAGCAGGGGCAGGGGCAGCAGGGGCCGAGGCCGCAGACACCGCAGCAGACGCCGCAGGCGGGGCGGGACTCGGCAGCATTTTGGGCGGGGTTCAAGGTATAGACCAGCTTCTCCGAGGTGATGTAGGGGGTGCGGCCAAGACCGGGGCACAAATGTATTTAAGCGCACTAGGCCCGGCAGGTTTCGCCGCAGGGCTGTTGCTTGGACTGGTTTAAGACGAGGTGAGACATGCCCCTTAACACGGACCCCAGCGTTCAAAATCTGGCGAAAGCCCCGCGAGGCGAAGCAGCCGCAAA
>Ga0306912_1001000_pt1 | contig 14217 bp, 7 predicted proteins | sample AntRauFillE10628_FD_190443 | JGI IMG/M metagenome (GOLD analysis project Ga0306912, IMG submission 190443) | Saline lake microbial communities from Rauer Islands, Antarctica - Metagenome Filla E10 #628 (v2) (version 2) | ecosystem: Environmental > Aquatic > Non-marine Saline and Alkaline > Saline... | reverse complement strand
TTGAATCAATCGACATCAACCCAGAAAATCCAAAGGAATGTACATTTACCTATAAAGAAGCAAAGTGGGACTTTAACCGACTTGCAACTTTTTACCCCGTCCCTAAACACATTGAAAAAAAAATCTTTGATAAGTATTCAGACAAGCCAGAAGGCTATGAGAAAAACTCTAACTATACAAAAAACCCTACGAGCCCGGCCCTATTTAGTGGCCCTTACCTCATCGAAGAAATCAAACTTGGATCACATGTCACGTTTAAGCGTAACCCCCACTTCTACTCTGAGCCCGCTCACATAAAAAAGATTGTAGTCAAGCTCATCCCAAATACAGGAACACTTGAGGCCAACTTAAGATCTGGAACAATTGATATGATTTCAGCTCTTGGAATGAGCTTTGACCAAGCTCTGGCGTTTAACAAAAAGGTTGAAAAAAATGATATGCTCTACGAGGTCAAATTTCAGCCCAGCCTCGTTTATGAACATCTCGACATCAACCTTGATCATCCCGCGCTAAAAAACCTCGAAGTAAGAAAGGCCTTAGTCTATGCCATTGACCGCGAAGGCTTAACAAATGCACTCTTTGAAGCTAAACAGCCGCCAGCACTTCATAACTTGGCACCACTTGACCCATGGTATACAGAAGACCCCGAAAAAATTGTCGTTTACCGTCACTCTAGACGTAAGGCCAACAGGCTTTTGGACCAAGCAGGATGGAAGAAAAACAAGGAAGGAGTACGTGAAAAGAATGGTATAAAACTCTCCTTTGATCTCATGACTACTGCAGGAAATCGTATTAGAGAGCTCGTTCAAGTCTACTTACAAGACCAATGGAAAAGTATTGGCATAGATCTACAAATTAAAAACGAACCTGCACGAGTCTTTTTTGGAAAAACAACAAGAAGACGTCAATTTGAAGGTCTTGCTATGTTTGCCTGGATTTCGAGTCCCGAAAGTAATCCTCGCTCCACAGTTTCAAGTGGAAGCATTCCAAACGAATCCAATGGATGGTCAGGACAAAACTATCCAGGCTGGTCTAACACCGAAGTTGATAAGCTCGTGGATCAACTCGATCTCGAGTTTGACGAACAAAAAAGACTCCAATTGATTCATAAGATCCTTTATCACTACACAAATGAAGTCCCCGTCATCCCTCTTTATTACCGCTCCGATGTTTCAGTCATTCCAACGAATCTCAAAGGTCACCATATGACTGGCCATCAGTTTGGAGCAACAAACGAAGTAGAAAACTGGTATTTGAAAAAAGGTGAGCAAAATGAGTAGTTTTATTATCAGAAGACTTATCCAGACTGTTGTCGTTATTGTTTTACTCTCCTATTTCTGTTTCACGCTTATGACTCTCATGCCGGGGGACCCTGTAGATCTTATGATCAGTTCAAATCCTAATATTACATCTGAAGATGTCGAGCGTTTAAGAGGACTTTATGGCCTAGATAAACCCGTCTACGAGAGGTACTGGAATTGGGTGAGTACTCTCGTCTCCGGAGATCTCGGCTACTCAAGGACTTATAGAGTTCCCGTAGAACACCTACTAGGACCTCGTCTTTGGAACACCTTCATACTCTCCGGTTGCGCATTACTGCTTTCACTGGCCGTTGCCATTCCTCTCGGAATTTTTGCTGCTTTAAAAAAGGGAAAATTCGTTGATTACTTAGTTAATTTTTTTGCTTTCGCCGGAATAAGTATCCCCTCTTTTTGGTTGGCGATTGTCCTTATTATTGTTTTCGCTGTTTGGATGCCAATCTTCCCTGCCAGTGGCACCAACACCGTGGCCGTCGAAATGAGTCTATGGCAATCCATCCTTGATAGAGCTAAGTATCTCGTGCTTCCCGTTTTATCATTAAGCTTTATGTCCATTGGGACTTTTGTAAGGTTCACTCGCTCCTCAATGATTGAGGCCTTGAGTAATGACTACATTAGAACCGCAAGGGCAAAAGGCCTCTCACGCTGGCGTGTCATTATCTTTCACGCTTTTCGAAATGCACTCTTGCCTCTTATTACTGTCGTGGCGTTAAGTTTCTCTACCCTGTTCTCAGGCGCTGTTATCACAGAGACGGTATTCGCTTACCAAGGTGTAGGCCAACTCGTCCTTGAATCAATTCAAAGTAATGATTTCAATGTCGCTATGGTGTCATTCATGATTTCAGTGTCCATGGTTTTAATAATGAACCTTGTCGCAGACATTCTTTATGGAGTCGCCGACCCAAGAATCACATATTCGTAAGGAAAAGATATGAACTCACAAGATGACCTCAACAAACCTCGCCCGATGTGGAAAATTGTTCTTGAACAGTTCATGGAACATAAAATGGCCGTGGCCAGCGCACTCATCATTTTGCTTTTTGTCTTAACTTCAGCAGGAGCACCACTGATTTCAAAAATCACGGGCCTTTACCCTGACTCTCAAAATGTTTTCGCTCGCTATAAACCTGTGGCCAGCACTGTTAATATCTCCACCATTAACAAAGAAAGATTAGTTGATCAGTTCATCAAAGAAAATCAACCTGACCAGCTGATGACCGTCACAAGAGATGCAAATTTATTTGATTTCGAAGTTCACCCTGACGATGTCCTCCATGAAATGGTCACTCAGTATTCAGTGGCAGGAATCCATCAGATCTTAAATGATCTCCCTAAAGTAGAAAGCATGGAAGAGTTTAAAGATATCACGCAAAAGTTTACCCGCTTTCATATTTTAGGAACGGACGCACTTGGAAGAGACGTTTTTATCCGTTTAGTCTACGGAACAAGGGTTTCCTTGACTGTAGGCCTTATGGTGGCCGTCGCTGCTGGTTTCATAGGCTTATTTATTGGAAGCATAGCAGGCTACTATGGTGGATTTACCGACTCTGTCCTCATGCGCTTCACTGATGCCCTACTCTCGTTACCACTTTTGGTCGTTCTCATTGTCGTCTCTGCCATTGACCTCACCAAAACACCATTCGGCTTCCTTGTAGGTAATGAGAGCGAGAGTATTATTAAGATGGTTCTCATTCTTTGCTTGTTTTCATGGATGCAAGTGGCGCGTCTGGTGCGTGGAAGTATTTTGTCCCTCAAGCAACAAGAATTTATTCAAGCGGCCCGCATCTTGGGGGCAAAAGATCGAAACATCATCCTCGCTCATATCGTTCCAAACGTCATTGCACCACTTTTAGTTGCGGTAACGCTTGGGATTGGAAATTCAATTTTATTTGAAGCGGCACTCAGTTTTTTAGGTTTAGGCATACAACCCCCAACACCAAGTTGGGGAAATATGCTGAACAATGCCCAAGAGATGATACAACATGCTCCGACCCTCGCCATCTTGCCAGGTGTCCTTATTTTGTTAACTGTTATTAGTTTTAACTATATTGGCGATGGGCTACAGGATGCTATAGACCCGAAGTCTATTAAGAGATAAAAAAAGGCCCCTGAAATGGGGCCTTTAGAAGTTTTTTACTATTTTAAAACTTGTGACTGATAGTCTTGTTGACGACTACCAAACGTGTCGCGGTTATAAGGCATATAGAGAATTAACTCTTCATTACCTAAACCTTTTGTCGCAAGCAATTCTTCTGTTTGTCCAGGTGCTACTTCCACGAGATTAGGAAGATCAAGATAGCCTTGCTCTGGAGCGTTCAGCTTAATGCTATGCCACTTATCTGCACCAACTAAGAAGTCATCAGATTGAGGAACATCACTATCTTCGTAAACTGCAGCAACTCGCACATTTAAATCACCGTCTTCAGTTCTTTCTAGAAGAGATGTCTCCACTTCTAAAATGGCCAATGTAGAGTGGTTATATCTTTTAAACTCGGACACTCCTTGAAGAGCAGCTCTATAATCTTCTAGGAACATTCCAAAAAGTGCTCCGAACCCAGTTTGAGCAGTTGCTTCAAAAGTTCTTCTGATCTCTTGAGCTTTCTCTGAATCAAGCAAGAATGTGTACAAATCAGAAGGCAAAACTTGATTGATGCCTGGAAGATATTCACTCGTCACTGCCACTAGCTCTTGATCAGTTTCACCATCTTTATCTGAGTCGATAAGAACTGAGAGAATACATGACTGCCAATCAGTCAAAGGCTCAAAAACCTTTGCTGCAACTTGGAGAACTTCATTTTCTCGACCTGTACTATCCATCTTTTTGATTGTTCTGTACCCAACGGACTCGAGATCACAAGCTCTTGATCGGATATGAGAAACATCAGAGAAGTCTGGCTTTCTTTTGTCTTTAGCAAGAAGGTTAAATGGTAAAACTAAACCTGGGTTTTTTCCATTATTTGTTAAAGAAGTTTTAACAAGAGCTCCGCTCAAGTCAGGGCCATCGGCCATAACTGCAAAGTCTTGTGCTTTTATATCTGAGATCCTTTTCACAACGGCCAATACAGGCATATGCATAAGGTTCTCTCCCTCAGAATCTTTAACAAAGACATAACCATTTAAGTCTTCGCGCTGCTGATCATCTGAGGCCGTGATTGTAAAACTCAAAGCGACCTGTTTCTTTCCACCAGCAGGGATACTAACAGTCATACCTTCTTGATTAAATGTTAACTTCTCATCTGTTTCAGCGGATAGAGTTAGTGCGAGATCTTCTTCTGAAAGGTTATTTAAAGTTACTCGCTCTAGAACCGTTTTAGTTGAGCTGATGTTAACCAGCCCTAATGAAAGAGCGGGAGTCGTGCTAAAAACCTTGGCCTCAATAGCACCTGCGATATCAACGCGACCGGCCCCTTGAGCGGCAACTGGGTAGCGGACATCTTTTTTGTCGGAAATAATTTTTGCTGTCCCCATAGCAATGGCCTTGTGCTCAAGGGCCGTCAACTTAGGGTAACGTTGTCTTAGAAGAAGCATAACACCGGCCATATGTGGCCCAGACATTGATGTCCCGTTTTGCTTCACTCCTTTGTCACCTGAGCCTGCCGCAGCAGAGAGGATCATTTCACCTGGTGCTACAATCTCAGGCTTAATCATACCGTCCTCAGAACGGGGTCCCCATGAAGAAAAGGCCGTCAGAGTGTCAATGCGGTCTACTCTATCAACCTTTATCTGCCTTGAAAGAGTCGCCTTTACTGCACCTAAAGTGAGGGCGTCTTTGACTTGCTCACCTATAGCCTGAGAGATCATCACACCAGGAATCCCGGCTTTTCCCTCTCCACCCATAACAATCGGCTCACCTGGTGCATTGTTTACTACGATAGCTGCAACTGCACCCGCGTCTTCTACTGCTTTAATTTTTTGAACAAAACCAATACCACCACGATCGATAAGCGCAGTTTTTCCTTTAAGCTTGGCCTTGAGCTCTTCTGAAAAAGCTTGATCGGCTAATCCGACATAGACTAGCTCTTGGTCAATATCTTCGAGCTCATCGAGTTGTTTCGTAAATGCACCTTCTACTGCCAATGTCGTGACTTCTCCTTCTGGTAAAGAGAAGGCCACACCGTTTGATCTCCAGTTCCAGCTACTATCATCAATACTAGCACCAATTGAAAAAGCATCAGTTGCGGTACTTGGAGCTCCAACAATATAAGCAACAGGGCCAGAGTTACCGGCCGATGCCACAACAGATACGCCGGCCCGCAAGGTATTCATAACCGCTTCGTTATAGTTAATAGAAGGCTTACCAAAGTTGCCACCAAGAGAGAGATTCACAACATCAAGTTTGTCACTTAAATCCAAATCAGAGTTTGGGTCCAACGCATATTCAAGAGCGGCGATCACTACGGAATCACTCGTCCCGCCTGCTCCAAAAACTTTAATAGCGTATATGTCCGCAGCTGGTGCGACTCCATCAAATGTGTTCTTACCGTTACCAAACCCCGCTATTGTCCCAGCAACGTGAGTTCCATGCCCTTTTTTATCTAAAGGGTTTTTATCTGGGTTAGGAACCATGGATTCTTTAATGACTGACCCTGGAGAATAAAGCTCACCGACAAGATCAATACCACCTGTTACTTTAGCGTTTGGAAAAGCTGGAGTTGGAGCATTAGGATCAATAGCCTCGTAAGCTTCAGTCGTTGCAGCTCCACCAAACATCGCGTGAGTATAATCCACGCCTGTGTCAATCACACCAATTTTTAGGCCTTGACCTCTTAGATCGTAGCGCTCACGTGCAACGTCTGCACCAATAAAAGTGGCAGAGTTTCTGTCCTGTAAATCTTTGATGACTGAGTTTAAAGCGGCTTTTGATGCTTCAAGGTCTACTTCCGGAGGGGCCTCAAAACTTAAAGGTTGATCGGAAGCCTGACTGACCATAGGCAATGAACTAATTTTCCCTAATGCACCCTTAGGAGCTGCCACAGTTAAAGCGTTCATAATGAGCTTCATGCTGTAGATGACTTCTATACTCTCATCAATTTTTTTAAGCTCTTCTATAAAGTTTGCTTGTTGCTCTACAACTAATTTTTTAGCATTAGGGTCAACTACGACTTGTCCTCCAGGTTCTACCTGAGCAGATTCCATCAATGCAGGCTCAGAAAGCCGCACTAAAAAAACGGAGGTGTTAACATTGACTGCTCTCGTTGAGAATAGTTCACTGTTGACGAGCTTAAGTTGACTCTCACTTGATTTTTGCGGCTTTGGACCACAAGATAAAGCAAGGCCAACCAAGACGATAGATGTAAGAAATTTGTGAGTCAGTTTTGACATAGAACCATCCTTTTTCACTTTAGTGATGCGGAACCTACCCTAAATCACAAAAAACAGGCAAGACCATGAAGTCTCTACAAAAAATAAGAATAATTTAAAATGATCTAAGTCACTGATTTAATGTAATGACAGAAAAACGTTACATAGAAATGTAAGTTTTTGTAAGTTTGAGCTATTCCAGATTCGACAAAAACCCTTTAATTGCCGCCTGACCTTTGACTAACTGTGGACAGTTTTTCCTCACAAAATCTAAATCAAGCTTCTCTGCGCCAGTTTCAATTGCAGCCTGATAAACCTTAGGTCCATCAATATCTACAGCAGCAACTCGAACTGCAAAAAGCTCATCCGGATAATAAAAATCGCTACCGGGCAACACGGCGACGGAGTAGTTTTTTAACAAATGCTCGGCTAATTCTTTGCTGCCGTTTATGCCCAAAACTTTAAGCTTCTCTTCAAAATTTTGAAAATCTGGAAACAAGTAAAATGCGCCTTCAGGTCGAGGACAAGACAGTCCCATATCAATAAATGACTCGTATAAATACAAAGAGCACATTTCATGGATTTGCGTGTACATATCAATCACAGGGCCGAGCTCATCGGAGTACTCATATGCGGCTAAAGCGGCGTATTGAATCGGTGAACTTACAGCACTAAAAGTTTCCGAGATCATTGCACTTAAGGCCTTCACGACAGTTTTCATTGAATGGGGAAAAGCAATGTAGCCAAAACGATATCCACCGGCCGCGTGAGACTTACTTAAGCCTTGCGTGACAATAGTTCCTTCAGGATAAAAATCCAAAAAGCCTTTACTTTTTCGACCAGAAAAATCCACAAGACGATAAATTTCATCTGAAATGATGAGAATGCGTCTTCGACGACAAACTTCACTGATGGCCTTGAGTTCATTATCTGTATAAACAGAACCTGACGGATTGCTAGGGTTATTCAAGATCAGAATTTTTTGTTCATCGCCAAATTCATAAGCCGCGTCTTCAAGATCTTTGCCCGAGAGCTTATAAGAATTCTCTCGCTGAGTGATAACAGGGACCATTTCTTTTCCACGCAAGTTGAGTTGGGGCCCGTAGCTAACCCAGCTAGGAGCGGGCACAAAAACCGGTCCCTCTAAGGCGTAGAGAGTTTGAAAAATTAACTCCTTACTTCCTGGTCCAACTAAGACCAATTCGGGGTCCAACTTACTATCGTAAAGTTTTTCATAAGAAGATGAGATCGCCTCACAAAGTTCTGGCAAGCCCCGGGTAGGCAAATAATCTTTTTGATGCGTATTCCTTGCGAGCGCATTTTGGATGAGCTCAGGTACAGCAAAAGGAGACTGCCCAAAGCCGAAATGTGCAACGTCTACTCCTTCACGGCGCATTTTTTTGGCCTGCATATTAATCGCCAGCGTTGACGACTCGCGCAAACCAGTTAAATAGCTGTTAATTTCGGGAGTAAATGCCATTCAGTTCTTCCTTGTCATAAATAGTCCTATAATTCTCTACTTTAGCTCTTATGTTTTCAAGGGCCTATAAATTAAATTGGTCACATGGCCGACAGTTGTGTATATAGAAAGGGCCTCACAATATAAATCTGGGCCTATAGAACGCGTTTGCAAAAAAACCCAGCAAACATTCAAAGCGTACGGCCTTCAAAGGAATTAGGGAGACTATGGAAACGACAAAAGCATTCACAGAATTTGAACTAAAAGACGAACTGGTAAAAGCTCTAGAAAACATTGGTTTTAAAAATGCCTCTCCAGTTCAAGAATTAACCATCACACCCATTCTTGAAGGAAAAGACATTTTCGCTCAGGCGGAGACAGGGAGCGGAAAAACGGGCTCATTCGCTATACCTATCATCGAGCAAATTCTTCGGCTGCGAGAAAAGAATGCAGAGGGAGAAGACGCTGACCTGGCGGGTTATGTCGTTTTGAGTCCCACAAGAGAGTTAGCGCAACAAACCCACAAGACATTTAATGATATCGGTCAATCTCTTGGTATCAACTCAAACTGCCTTATCGGCGGCGAAAACATTGACAACCAAAAAGACCTGCTCAAAAAACTTCCCCAAGTTCTCGTCGCTACTCCTGGTCGACTTTGTGACCTCGTCAAACAAAAATGCGCGGATCTTTCAGAATGTAGGGGTATCGTCTTCGACGAAGCCGATCGACTTTTTGATATGGGCTTTAAAAAAGAAATCGAATTTATTTTAAATAAAATCCCAACAAGCCGTCAGCTCATCATGGTAAGTGCCACAAGCAACATGGATGTGTTAAACACGGCCTATAAATTCAAATCTGATCCTCTTGAACTCAAGCTCAATGAGGACAATCTGCTCGTCGAAAACATTGATCACAAGATCGCCATGGTTTCACGAGAAGAGAAAATGCCACTTCTTACAAGCCTATTAAGAAACCACGAAGACACATATGCGTTGGTATTTTGTAATACTCAAGTACAAACCCACCTTGTGGCCGAATGGCTTAAGGCCATGGACTTCAAATCTATGCCTATTTCTGGGGCCATGCCTCAAAACAAAAGAACACGACTCATGGCCGACTTTAGAGAAAAGAAAGTCACCATTTTAGTATGTACAGATGTTGCGGCCAGAGGCCTTGACATAAAAGACGTCAACCTCGTCGTCAACTACGACCTTCCCCAAGAAGCGGCAAGCTACGTCCACAGAATTGGACGAACAGGAAGGGCCGGAAAATCTGGCCAGGCGATAAGCTTTTGTGCATTTGAGGATAGTGAGTTTCTCGATCCCATCATGGAATTAATTGGAGAGCGCATCCCAAAGATGGAGTTAACTAACGATGACTTCGCTAAGGACTTAGCCCCTAAGCCTTACCTTGATTTTAAAACACTCAAGGTCGTTGAGAGAAATAATGACCGGAACAAAAAACGGGATGACAATAAACGACCTACTCACAAAAGTGATAAAAGTGAGAGAAGTGAAAAAAGTGCAGAAGCTCCTAGAGAGAAGAAAGAAACGCCTCCTGCACCAAAACGTGAACCACTTCAACTCTTTCCTTTTGTTGCCAACGAATCTAAAGGTAAAGATAAAAGAATCTTCATCTACAATACATCAGATGAGGAGAGGCTTAAATTTGCAGCGCTTGGCTACTTTCGCATACTAGACGATGGTCTGCTTGAAACAGAAATGATAAAAAAGGGACGCCCAAAGTTTTTCTTTTTTGGGCCACGCGTGAACACTTATAAAGTCACACTTAAACCCATATACAAAAAACTCTTAACTCCTTTTCTTGAAGAGATCCTTAATCACGCAAGGATGAACCTCGAAGTCCGCGTAGGCTTTAAACACAATACCCTCACTGTCCACTTTACAGGTGAAGACCAAGGGCTTGTGTTGTGCAATAGAAAAGAGCTTCTCTTCTCATTTGAACAACTCGTTAAGGTCTATTTGGCGCAAAAAATCCGGCTTCCAAAAGAGCTCAACTGGAATTTCATATGCGGTGATCAAAAAGACAAAGCAGCTGGAGCGAAGCGTTCTAGACCTGGACAAAAAGATGGCAGATCTTCGAATAACAAGAGTTCACGTCCTCGACGCGAAGGTCCAAGTGACCAAGAGCTGATCGAAATGGCCAACGGTATTAAAGAGAAAGTTATCGACTCGCAAAAACCTATTCGACTGAAACCCCTCAACTCGCCTCAAAGACGAATTGTGCATCAACACCTCAGTGAAGACTCAAGAATCAGCACTTCCTCTATAGGGGAAGGTCGCTTTAAAGAGATCGAAGTCTCACTTCGCTAATCAATTGGCCCTAGACGGGGTGTGAAACACTGCTTAAAATTTTAAGTATGTACACACCACTTCGGGGCCTATTAGCGCTTCTCATCTTTTTTACCCTCCCCCACTCTTATGCCCTAGATTTAGGCGATGGGACTGATGGGGCCTGCAACTGGGACGGCGTAACTCCTGCATCCGTAGAGATTCGCCTGTGGCAATGCCAATCTCTTAACATAACTGGAACACCAAACTTTGTTGATTCTTTCAATAATCAAACAGGAAATGACTTTCTTGATATTAGAGTTCAGCAAGACGTTCTTATAGACGGAGAAATAAATTTAAGTGCCACTGGCACAACGCCAGGATTTGGTGGCCACTCAGGAGGTTCTGGGGCAGCCGGATTTGATGGAGACCCCGGCGGAGCACCTTCCGGAATAGATGCGAACGGAAAAGGAGGACTAGCTTCCAGTGGAGGTTTTTCTGGTTGCGCTGGAGCAGGTGGCTCAGGAGGCCGTCACTCGGGGTTAAATGCACCAATATCAGGCGTAGATGCAGGACCTCTTGGGGGAGGATGTTCTCCAAGCCCTACTGCAGCAGGTGGCCCAGCTCCAACGGCAAGCTATAGTAATCCAAACAACCTCAATAACGAAATTTTTGGTGGTGCCGGTGGAGGTGCAGGAGGAAGCGCTTATGATGGAGCAACTGATATCAAAGGCGGCGACGGTGGCGGTGGCGGTGGTATCCTTCGAGTTCTGGCCGGAGGAAGTATAGAGATAGCGACCAATGCTTTTATACATGTTGATGCTGATAATGGGCAAAATGGCGTTATCGATGCAGGCTCAGACGGTGACAGCGGCGGTGGTGGCGGCGGTGCTGGAGGGACTATCTATCTCTCAACTTTAAGGGATATGACAGTTACAGGAACCCCCTCTTTAAGTGCTACTAACGGAAGTGGGGGGACAACTGAGTCGCCGGGTGGGAACGGAAGTGACGGCGACGTCGGAATCATAAGACTTGAAGATGGGGATGGTGACATTCCAGGTGCTTCAGGAATTTCGTCTCCATCTGCATCTGTATCAACGAACCCAACGGTTACTTCTCAATCTCAATTAAGCCTTGAGTCTGATATCTCTGCTGGCTGTGCAATTAGGTCAGTAATTCCATCAAGTTTAATCAATCTAAGCTCGCTTTTTGGGCTGGCCTTAGTATGGCTAATTTTAATTAAGTTCGGTCGTTTCATTAAAATCAATAACTCCTCTCTCTAATGGAGTAAGAGCTCCATTGTCTGAGGTGGAAACTGTATCGCCGTAACCAAGCTGACCAAAGCGATTGCTTCCCCAGCACATTACTTGACCTTTAGCTTTTGTGAGAACACATGCATGAAATCCCCCCGCAACAACTCTCTCTACTTGGTAATCACCTAATTCTATAAACGGGATATCCACAAGAGCTGTACTCTCTCCAAGTTGGGAGTCTGGAGTCTTATATCCAACTTGTCCGAACCGGTTATCACCCCAACACTTGACTTGGTTAGAGGTTGAAATAGCACAGTTAAAATAATTTCCTGTCGAAAAACTTGAGATACTTGTCCCAAAATCTATTGTCGCATAATCGCTGGGTTTATCTCCATCAGCAGCAAGCTGTAATAGCGGCTGCTCAAACATATTGAAAGTGTTTCTTCCCCAACATTTCATATTCTGATTATCAAGTAAGACGCAAGTGTGTTCATTTCCAGTGGCAACAAATATTGGATCTGCATTGTTGTCGACAGAAATAAAAGGGACGTCACTTAGAAGCTCATTATCTCCTCTATTATCTTTGTCTCCTAAACCTAACTGACCTCTTAAGTTATCCCCCCAGCATTTCTGTGCACCATCAACAAATAGAGCACAAACATGGTTACTTACTGTTGAAAGGTCAAACTGCGAAATCTCTTTACTGAAGGTAAGAGCGGGAACATCGGTTGGTAGCTCATTATCTCCTATAGGCTCAACATGGCCAAGCCCTAGTTGACCAGAACGGTTCAAGCCCCAACACCTTGCGGTGTCGTTCTCTAATATCGCACATGTTAAAAATGTACCCGCATAAATCTTTTTGGCCTTTTGACCCAAAGAAACGGGTGATAGGCTTGTTGCTAGCTCTGTGACTCCACGATTAACAGTATCACCATATCCAAGTTGGCCGTAATCATTTCCTCCCCAACAATATACATCCCCAATTTCATCCAAAGCGCACGTGTGAAAACCACCTGCAGCAAGATTTGTAATCTTATTTTCAAAAAATATAGGTTCAGCACTATAAATGGGTTCATCGTCTCCAATATTCTCTGTATGTCCAAGTCCTAACTGTCCTGCAGCATTCATCCCCCAGCAACGAATCCCATTGTCCCGTTGAAGAACGCAACTATGATTCCCTCCAGAAACAAGGGCGACATTTTCAACCTCTGCTTCTTTTCGTTCACAATATTCAACTTCCACACGGGATGCAGAGCTTCTAGACTCATTCAAGTGGACTTGATTAAGTTCAGGGATAAAGCTGAAATCGATATCCTGACCATCGACTTCCACATCAATAGTAGAGGCAAGAACAGTGTTAGTTTGAAGGTTAAACTTGTCGTTTTGGATCACACTGGCCGAAGAAACGAGCCCAATCTTAGTCAAGGCCTCGTCGTAGTTCGAGCTGGCCAAGTCATGAGTTATGCCACCAGCTTTTTCGATAAGATCAATGTACCCATATCCATACTCTTTCCAAGCTGTATGAGGAACTGTGGCCTGATTATTATAAAGGATACCTGAAATATTCAAAGCTCCAGAGGTATTCTCTTTGAGTTTCTCATAGACGGTATGAACATCGAGTTGAATACTTTCGCCCAGATCATTTTCGATAAAACAGTCTCTTTCAAATGCCTTATTTCTTGAAGTTAGATGCGTAGATCTAAAGCGCCTATTAAATGTATCAACATTGTCTGGATAGCGAGCACAAACATCTGCTTGATCCGTAATCTGGAGAACTAAAAGAGAAGCTTCATCTCTAAGTAGACCCTGAGACTGAATCTCGTCTACATTGTCCTCAAGTCCTTTATATAGAGAATATAGCCCCATACTTCCTCCACCAAAAAGTGTTTCAAGAACAACCTCGAAAACAGGTGGATTGAGTTTTTGATTGATATGAGACTTCATTTCCGAAACATCCATAGAGTCAGATCTCAAGACATACGGCTCTGATGACCTTTGATAAAGCTTTCCTGACTTGCTTGAATGAGAACCAAGTCCTGGCATAACTGCCACACGGTAATCGACACCGTCTGGAATTTGCGCAAAGAGATGATGAATATTATCTGATAGTCTTTTTCTATGAGGTTTGAGATTTATTGAGTTGTACGAAACAATGAGAATGTCTAGCTTGGCAACATGATCATCTGGCGTAGGTTCATAAGTGTCTTTATAGCATGCACCAAGATTTTCAATAGGATTTTCATTATCGTCTTCAACTACAGTCTCGTCCGGTACCGCTGGTTGCTCTTCGTCGTCTGAGGCTTGGCAACCCAAAAGAACAAAAGTGATCAATAGATAGAACCCAAAATTTAAATAAACCTTCATGCTAATATTATAATCTATTAAAAATACGAGATATTATCTATTGGCGTGTAACACGGCTTTAACTATACAAAACAGGTATTTAGAGCAACGAAATGAATGTCAACATAATCTGATTACAGCAGAACAAATATCGCCCTTTTCTATAATTTTGCCAACAATATACGGCAGAAGCAGATACTTACTCATTCCCAAGATAAACGCTTACCTAGGCCAACACCAATCAAGCTCTG
>Ga0306912_1000996_pt1 | contig 14245 bp, 9 predicted proteins | sample AntRauFillE10628_FD_190443 | JGI IMG/M metagenome (GOLD analysis project Ga0306912, IMG submission 190443) | Saline lake microbial communities from Rauer Islands, Antarctica - Metagenome Filla E10 #628 (v2) (version 2) | ecosystem: Environmental > Aquatic > Non-marine Saline and Alkaline > Saline... | reverse complement strand
TCGCGGAGCCAGCGTTGGATCTTGCCGGGCCGGCCGTCCTTCAGATTCGGGGTGCTTAGGTCGGACTTGATCAGCTCGAGGTCGGCGACTGACTTGTCGGCATCGGAGGTGATGTTTAAGACCCGTCGGCGGTCCACCCGAGTGATGGTGGAAAAGCCATCGGTGATTGCCACTTCAGCCACTTCATTAAAGGGCACCTCGCTCCCGTCCGGTGTTCGGATGCGGAGCTCCTCGAGGTCCTCGACGGACTCGCGTTCGTTGCGGGGGTAGCGCACCATGACCTTGATATCGTCGCGGCCGCGCTGGATGCGCTGTGCCTCCACGCCGTAGAAGGCGGCGCGCACTTGGCTGCCGAGGTCGTCCTGGCGGAGGCCGAGGGCGAGGGCGGTGGGCTTGAGTTTCAACTGGATCTCGCGCTTGCCGCTGCTGAAGTTGTCGCGGATGTCGTAGAGGCCTTCGTAGGTGGCGAGCTTGTTACGAATCTCCATCGAGGCGGCCTGCAATGTGTCGAAGTCGCGCCCGCTGAGCTGGATGTTGACCGGGTCGCCGCCTTGTCCGGCGGCGTTGGCAGTAAAGGACAGTTGCTTGACCCCGGCGATGGGGCCGATGAGCGCGCGCCAGCGATCGGCCAGGTAGGGGGAGGAGAGCTGCTCGATATTGCCGCCATCGGCCAGGTCCTCGCGTTTGATCAGTTCGACGGCGATCTCGGCCTGGCTGGGGCTGACGCGGGCATCCTGTCCTGGGCTCGGGCCTCCGGCAAAGGGTTGGCTGCCGATGGTGATGACGACATTCTGGAAGGGATTGCCGAAACCTTTCGTCTTGGTTTCTTCGACCAGCTTATCGAGGCCCGCCTGCATCTTCTCGATCGCGGCCTCGGTCAGCTCGACTGGTGTGCCTTCCGGCATGGCCAACCGGGCCACAATATAGTCCGAGGGCACCTTGGGGAAAAAGACGAAGCCGATGTGCTTCCCTCCGATCGCGGCCATGGTGACCATGAGTAGGCCGATAAAGACGGCAACGGTGCTGTAGCGGTGGGCCATGGCAAAGTTCAGCACTGGCCGGTAGCGCAGTTCGATGAAACGCTCGAGCCCGTCGGCGATCTTGCGCTGCTGGCGGCGCAGCCAGCCGATTTTATCGCGGTCGCCCGCACCCACGTTGCAGAGCGTGAGGTGGTAGGGGAGGATAAGCTTCGACTCAATGAGCGACCAGATCAGGGTGGCGATGACGACGACCGGGATGGGGTAGAAGAACTTGCCGAGAAAGCCGGGGATGGTGAGCACGGGTATGAAGGCGACAATGGTGGTGAGCACCGCAAAGGTGACCGGGATCGCGACCCGGTGGGCGCCCTCCACCGAGGCGGCCACGCCAGGGCCGCCGTGTTTCTGAAACTGGGTAAAGATGCTCTCGCCCACGATAATGGCATCGTCCACCACGATGCCCAGCACGAGGATGAAGCCAAAAAGCGAAGCCAGGTTAATGCTGATGCCGAGTCCCGGAAGGAAGAGCATGGCACCCAGAAAGGAGATGGGGATGCCCAGCATGACGAAGAAGGCCAGCGACGGGCGCAGGAAGAGCGCCAGAATCAAGAAGACCAGGAGGAGCCCGTAGATGCCGTTCTCGATTAACATCTGCAGGCGACCCTTCAGGTAGTAAGTGAAGTCGCGGAAGGGCTCGACCTCGATTCCGGCGGGTAATTGGGTGCGAATTTCCTTGGCGAATGCCTGCACGCGTTCCGAGACATCGAGGGCACTTTCATCACCGACAGCATAGATATTGAGCAGGACGGCGCGCTCGCCGTTGAACTCCGTCTCTAGCTTGTCGTCGACGAAACCGTCGTTGACCTGCGCTACATCCGCGATGGTCAGGACCCCGCCGTCCGGAAGCGTCCGCACCGGCATGGCTGCAAACTCACTTCCCGTGTAGGCCTTGCCCGTGGTGCGCAGCAGGATCTCTCCGCCCCGCGACTTGATGGTGCCGCCCGGGATATCGACCGATGCTCGCCGCACGGCCTGCACGACATCGGTAAAGGTCAAGCCATAGCGACGTAGTGACTGTTCGGATACATTGATCGAGATCTCATAATCGGCGATTCCTTTGATGAATACCTGGCTGATGGATTCGCGTGTGTTCAGTTCATCGCGGACGTATTCCGCCACGTCTTTGAGAATGCGCACATCGGTGTCGCCAAAGATCGCGAGCGAGATGACTTCGTTGCGGATCAACAGTTCCTCGACATTCGGCTCTTCTGCTTCTTCCGGGAAGTTGGTGATGGCATCGATGCGGACTTTGACCTTGTCGCGCACTTCGGTGGCGTCGTAGCCGCGTTCCACTTCGATAATGAGCGAGCCGTAACCTTCACCAGCGGTCGAGGTGATCCGCTTAATCCCGTCAATATCCTGAATGCGGTCCTCAATCAGTTCGACGATACCGCTCTCTACTTCTTCCGGGGCTGCGCCGGGGTAGGGCACCGCCACGCTCACGATGCCGAGATCCAGTTCGGGAAATAGTTCGAGCTTGATGGTTGAGGCCACGAAGAGGCCGGTCACGATGATAATGCCCGCGAGCAGGTTGGCGGCGACGCCGTTTTCTGTGAACCACTTAATCAAGTTGTTAGTTGGTTGTTGGAGTGTTTGAACCTCAGTAATTAGTCATCAGTAATTATTCATTAGTCATTATTCATTAGTCATTATTCATTAGTCATTATTCATTAGTCATTATTCATTAGTCATTAGTAATTACTTCAACCGGCATGTTTTCGACAAAGTAGGCGATCGGGCTGGTGGCCACTTGATCGCCGGGCTCAAGGCCACCGGAGAGAATAGCCTGCTCCGTGTCGGTTTTTACGATTTCAACGGCTTGCGTGACCAGGGTGTTATCCGGGGTGACGAGATAGACGCTCTCACTTCCGCGCAGGGCATAGCGCGGCAGGACATAGACGGACTCCAGCTGGCGACCCTCGATCTCGGCCTGGACAAACATCCCCCGGCGCAGGCTGTTATCAAAAGGTGCCTCAATTGCCGCGACGGCGTAGATCAAACGGCTAGACGGATCGACCGTGGCCTCGAAGCGGACGAAGCGGGCCGACCATTGGCGTTTACCTTTGGGGCCGTCAGCATAGAGCGTAACGGTGCTTTCGCCCTTCGCCGGGTCGTTAAGGAACTCTGCTTCGCGTTGCGCCAGAGGTAGCCGCACTTCTGCCGTATCGGTGGCGTAAATACGGGCGACAGGGTTGGCGGGATTGGCCATCGCATATTGGCCGAGGTCGACCGATTTCGAGAGCACGAGTCCGTCATAAGGTGCCTTTATGCCCGTTCGTTGTAGGTCGCGCTCGGCTCGTTTCAGGGTGGCTTCCGCACTGGCAATGTTGGCCCTTGCCTGGGCGAGCTGGGGCTTACGTAGGGTCAGGTCGCTGGGTTCGCCCTCGCCGAGTGCTGCCCAGTCGGCGGCGGCTTGCTCGGCCAGTGCCTCTTCCTGAGCGATGCTTAGCTCGGCTGTAGCCAGCTCTGCTGCTCGGGCGGCTACCGCCGCTTCATAATCGGCCGGATCAATCCTAAAGAGCACGTCGCCTTTTTTGAAGCGTCCGCCGGCGCGAAAGTTCGGCGACATCTCGATGATGCGTCCGCTCACTTCGACTGCCAGTTCGCTCTCGATCATGGGGAGCACCGTTCCCTGACTGTCCACCATCAGGCGAATGCTTTGCGGCTGAATTGTCATCACCTCGACTTTGGTCGCCGGTCGTTCCGGGGCGACTTGTTTCGGCTCCGGGCGGAGGAGGTAGAGGGCGACGGTGATGCCAATCGCGGCAAACAGGATGAGAATGGGGGCGAGGCGTTTCATAATTCCGGTGTAAAGGGTCCGCCGAGTGCGAGGTAGAGGTCGATTCGATTCTGAAGGAGCGCATTTTCTGCACGGATCAGACGGGATCGGGCGGCGGCAGCGGTGCGCTGGCCGTCGAGGACGTTGAGGAAGTCGATGGTGCCCTTGCGGTAGCGGTCCCATGCTTGATCCTCAGCTGCATCGGCCTCTTCGGCAGCGGTTTTGAGATGGGCGTATTCGTTCTTCAAATACGCTTCAGCCGCCAGCGTGGTTTCGACTTCGAGGAAGGCCCGCAGGGCGGCATTACGGTAGGCGGCCCGCGCCTGGTCCTGAAGCGAGGCGGAGCGGTCGATATTGGCCAGGATGCGCCCGCCCTGGAAGATGGGTTGGCTGAGGTTACCCGCCAGCGCCCAGACAGAGAAGTCGCTGTTGAGCAGCTTGTCGAACTCCTGCGAGGATGTGCCGCCGGAGGCGGTCAGGCTGATCTTCGGCAGGAGGTCCTTTTGACTGGCGCGCAGCTCCTTCTCGGCGGCGGCCAGGCGACGCTCCGCAGCAACCAGGTCCGGTCGCCGCTGGATGAGGTCGGCGGGCAGACCTGCGGGGATGGGCTCCGGTAGTTCGGGTAGCTCCGTGCCGGTGCGCACCGTAGCCTCGGGATAGCGGCCGAGAAGTATTTCGAGATTTCGCTTGGCCGCATCGAGTGCTCTTTTTCGGGTAGCGAGGTCGGCCTCGGCCGTTGCGGCCAGCGTACGGTTTTGACGCAGGTCGAGGCCCTGGGTTAAGCCCCGCTTGAACCGTGATTCCAGCGTCTGGAGATTTTCTCGGTAGGCCTCTACGGTGCGCGCTGCTTCGGCGACCTGTTGCTCAGCCTCGACCAGATTGAACCAGGCCTTGGCGACTTGCGCGGCCAGCGAGAGGCGGGCGGCCTCTAGTTCGGCTTGGCTGACTTCGACGCGGGCCAGGGCGGCGGAGGTGAGGTCGCGGAGGCGGCCCCAGAGATCGATCTCCCAACTGAGGTTCGGCCCGAGGTTGTAGTTTTCAAAAATCACGCCGCCGGTCGAATTTGGGCCGAAAGTGCTTATTTTTTGACGGGCCCCGTCCAGACCGAGATTGGCCGAAGGCATGAGGTCGGCTCCTGCGATACGGGCCTCGGAGAGGCTTTGCCCCAGCACAGCCGTCACGCGTTGCAGGTCAGCATTATGCACCATCGCTTCGCGGATGAGCGCATCGAGTTCGGGTGCATGCAGATCGTCCAGCCAGCCTTGATCAACGCTGCCCGTGGTGGCTCTGGCGGCCCAAGTGTCGGGCAGGTTGATCGCTGGCGCGTCCCTCCGGTCGGGGGCGGTGGCACAACCAGCGAGCCAAAGTATCAATAGACTGTGGAAAAAATACTTCACGTAGGATCAAGCTTGTCTGAAGCCGGCGACAACAAAGGCGGTAAGGTCGTCGCAGAGTTTATCGAGGTTCTTGCCACTCAACTTACCGCCTGAGATATTTTCCAAGCGCACCTGCTCAACGATTGTGCCCAACATGGTGCTGTTTGAGAGATAATAGCGCAGCTGAAGTTCCTGCTCCGAGAGATAGGGGCATGTGCGCTTTAATTCAGTTAGGAAGCGCTGGGAGAGTTCGGCAAAAAACTCTTTATGCATGCTTCGTATAAAGTCGGCTGGTTCGGTCAAGGCGCGCCCGATCATTTGCATTAAAGTTTGGTCGTTTCCTTTGGCGGTGGTGGCGTGTTCGAATAAGGGCCGGAAAAGAGCCTCGAAAATGTGCTCGAGCGGGACCGGATGCGGACTGTGCTCGGCGATGAGTGCATCCAGTTGTTGAAAACGCTCGCGGTTGATCGGCTCGATCCGGCGCTGGATAACGGCGCGCATCAAATTGGTTTTGGAGCCGAAGTGGTAATTGACTGCCGCCAGATTAACGCGGGCCGCCTTGGTGACGTCCCGAAGCGTCGTGGCCTGAAAGCCCCGATCGGCGAAGATCTTTTCGGCGGCTTCCACGATTTGTCCTCGTGTTTTCTCGGCGACTCTGGGTGGTGCGGATGGGTTCATGTTACTTCTTTACTAATACATCTCATAGTGCTCCGATCAATTTTTCAAACAGATGTTTTAAATTTATTATGAGGTCAAAGGCAAGCTCAAGACCACTTGGCTTGTCACTGGCTACAAGGTGGACGGTGAGCGAGTGCGCCGCCGATTCAAAAGCGATAAAATAATGAAGACACTCACACAGTTTAAAAAAGAACTCATTGCCGAGCGGCCTCAGCTGGAGGAGATGATTGCCAACGATCTAGCCGAGCTACGACTGAGCGAACAACTGCGCCAACTATAAACCTTATAGCTTGCGTTGACGCCTGCTCCATCGCCGGTCTTTTTTACGGATCGTTGGTCCGCTGGAGTTGATCCTGGCCCGGCCCGGGAAAAGAGCCAATGCATTTTAGAGGGGCAGGCTTATTTATTTAATTACCTTGCAGCGGGATACAAGCAAGAGCTGTCCGTATCGCCTCCTTGTGCCTACAGAGAAATAAACATAAGCGTCAATTAGCGAACATAAGCGGTTTCCGGCTACGCCGGAGTGCCACACTAGCAATGCAAGAGAATCCAGCAGAGCTGGAGACCGCTTATAGGCCCTTATTAACGCTTATAGAAAACCTGAATAAGGTCCCTTGTTTCATTTTGGGTGTATTCTTTCAGAGTCAATAATTTAAAGGAGAGTTGATCCTGGCCCGTGCCCGGGAAAAGGGCCAAAGCTGGTTGAAAGGGCAAAGTGGTAGCAGGCAGCTCTATCACCGCTCAAAACAAGCCGCATCGGGCGGTGTTGCTGAGCGGGAGCAGCCAAAGAGGACCAAATCGGTAGTGATTGGCACCGATTGGCCGTTGCCGAGCTAAGCCCTCAAACCGGAGCTTTATTTGCCGAGTAAAGTCAAGTTTTAGGCTATGGGCTTCAGGATTGACAGCAGTTTATATTCGTTTGGTTTGGCTCTTTAAAGATATGGGTGTCCTGTAATAAATTAATTTTATAGTTGACTCTGCTAACGAAGAATAACGAACTCTATATAATGGTTAGAATAATACTTTTATTCGCAACAGCCCTATTAGTCGGATCACAAAGCATAAACGCGGCAGTAGTTAATAACTACGCCTACGATACGCTGGGTCGCTTGACCAGCGTTAGCAATTCTCAGGATGTATCGACTGAGGCCTATCGTTACGACGGAGTCGGTAACATTGTGCAAAAAACCATCGATGGGGAAACCTATCGTCTGAGTTACGACACCGCCCATCAATTAAAATCCGCCGAAGGCTCCGAAGGGCTGCGCGAGTTCACCTACGATAAAGCGGGCCGCCTCGTTACTGAGGTCTTAAACGGTCAACCTGCGGTCAATTACACCTATGGCTATTTGGACAAAGTAATTGCAGTGGAGCGCAATGGGGAAGTGACACGATTTAATTACGATGCGCAGGGCATGCTGGTTGGCAAGCAATTGCCAGATGGCAGCTACGAGCACTGGGTCTGGGACGGTATGGCGCTAGTCGCGCGGGGCGAAGAGCGCTACATCAACGAGCGTCATATCACCGGCGGCTTGCCGCTTGTTTCGCAGACCAGCGAGGGCGTTCAATACCACCAACACGATCATCTCGGCACCACAGTTGCTAGTTATTCAACAGATGGCGCGATAATCTCGGCCTACGAGACAACAGTTTTCGGCCAAGGTGAACTAGAGGACAGCCGCACCGCTCGTTTCACGGGTAAACCTTACGACGCGGATCTCGGAGCCTATGTCTTCCCGTTTCGCAATTACGATCCGGAATCGGCTCGCTGGCTCTCGGCGGATCCGTCGGGCTTTCCTGATGGTCCAAATCAGCATTATTACGCGGCAGTGCCGACCATGGGGGTGGATCCGTTGGGATTGTGGGCGGCTGTAGTAAACGCTACGGTCGGTTATCCCGATAATGAAGACTTGAAGCTGCCAACAGGTCACACTTCCATGAATGTTTCGTTAAGTGGAAACTATTCGATTACACTTAACAGGGAAAATGGTGACATCGGGGCAACGACATTTTATTTCCAAGTGCAAATTGGTCAAGGAGGCGTAATTGTGGATTTGCCAGTGTCGATTACTGTTGCAGCAAATGAGAATTCGGAGTCATCTACAGGATTTATATTAGGCACGAAGTCTTTTGGAGTGGGCGATTATACTTTTGGTGTGCGGGTTTTGCAGAATTTAGGGGGAAATAACATGCCCGAACTGGGTCGCGATACTGGAACATTTACAGTTGAAAAATAAAAAGCAATATATTATAATGAATCAGATATTTAAATTACCTATTTTAATACTTTGCTCGGTCATTTACTTGGCCGCTGAGGTAGATCCTTTTGGAGACTCGGAAGCATTAAATATTCATGCAAAAAGCAGCTTCTCAACGATCTCAACTAGTAATTACGACACCACAGCTGCAGGGATATCCGAAAAAGATCTACTCATACTAATCAAAGAGAATTTGCTTTTGAAGGAGAAGGCGCATGACAGCTTGGTCTTTGGCGTTACAGGTAGCGTTAAAGATGAGTTCTTCAGCGTTGCTGCCGAAACAATAGGGATTAGTGAAACAACGATTATCGGCTCGCAGCATGTACGGTTGATAATTGATCCTAACGACACTAGTGATAGGGATAAAATTAATGGATTAGCAGAACTTTTGGATGAAAAAAAGGACACTATATTGCATTTGAAGCTTTCGGCGCGACTTACGGATGGCTTGACCATTCTGGGATTTGCTTCGGAGGACAATGATTGGTATACTATATGGGTATTTCGTTAATAATGAGCTTACATCCGAAAGATGCCCTCGTAGAAAGGCACTAAACCTTTCAGGATTGACGATGTCTCGAAGTCCGAAGCAATCCAAATATTCAAGTTGCGAGACGCCCAAAGTCAACATCAACTGAACGGGGCGGTCATGTCGCAGTATGAACCCTTGAACGGGTTTCGGAGAAACGGAAAGACGTAGTGGGTTAAACGCAAAATATAAAGATCTGATCGCATTTCCCACTTTTAGTTAAGTCGCTAATAGCGATTTGAATGGTTCAAGGCTTCGCGAAGGAGTCATGTTTATCTAGTAACTACTCAGGTCCATTGCAGCCAGGATTAACTGGACGTCCGGGACATAGCCGTGCGCTTTGGAGTGTTGGAGTATTGGAGTGTTGGAGTGTTGGAGTTTAAACATTGGCCACCATTACTCCGCCCTACGATTATCAGGAATCGAACTCCGGAATAAACGGATTGCCATGGAACAAACGGGTCAGGGCATCCATGGCACCAACAGCATTTTTGCGGGCCGTTGAGACGTAGCTTCGGATACGACAGAAGGTTTTTGCGCCGTCCTCAGTTCGGAACGAGCCGGATATTTTCTGTTGCAACTTGATCATGCGCAGATCGCGCTCGGCCAGATTGTTGTCAAAGGGTACGCTAAAGTCATACATGAAGGCAAGCGCTTCGGATCGATGTTGATCCAGCCGTTCCAGCAGGTTGCGCGCTTTGGTCTTTTTGCGCCGTCCGCGTTTCTTCTTGGCTCCGGGGGGCCGGGGCGGCAGCGGATTTGCCGCATAGCCTGCATCCAGGATCTGCTGATAGCGTGTTTCGAAGTGACGCAACTGGCACCGCTCGAGATGACCGACAGTCTGTTTGGCTTGCCGGGCGGCATTTTTGATCTCGAGCAGGCAACCGATCATGTGATCGGCCCAGTCCTGCTGGTGCTGTTCGTGCACAAAGATCAGCTCGCGCAGGTGATGGGCGTTGCACAGACCGTGCAGGCAGTCGTAGCCAAAGTAGGATTTCCAAAAGTCGTGTATGGCTCTGCCACAGAAGTCGGGTAGGATGCCGATGGAGTCGAAAGCTTCGCCGCCGCGTTTTTGATGGACATCGTAGTAGGTGGCCCGGTTGGTCGATGCGGAATGGGTCCACCACAGTTTGCCCTCGACGCGGGAACCGGTTTCGTCGAAGTGGACCACCGGGGCGCGTTCGATGGCTGCCTTGATTTGTTCCACCGGCCCGGCGGCCAACTCATGGGAGCGGGCGATGATGTTGTCCAACGTGCCCTCGCTGATGGGACAACCGAAGAAGTCGCCCAGCAACTCGCTGGTTCGCGCATAGGGCAGATGTTGATAATTTTTGAGATAGACCGCCGCCGCTTGGATTGCCGGACCGTATTGGGCGGGGGCGTTGACGCCTTCGGGAAAAGCGGCTCTGTTGCAGTGGCCACAAGCACAAACCTTGGTCTCGGCCTGATGTTCGGTCACGATCAGCCGCAGGGGCGGAAGGTCGTGGACTTGTCGTTTCTCCAGGCCGTCGGCGAGCTGATCGGCCAGGGAGCGCCCGCAGCCCTCGCAATTTTTGACTGGATGCACCTGGGTATGGTCGGGTTCGTCCACCCGCTTGAGTGTGTGGCCGGTATGGCCGGGCTGTCCGCCGGATTTGCGTTCCCCTTTTTTGCGCAGGCTCTTCGGGGCGGGCTTTTTATAACCGTCGCTGGAAGGTGGTTTACTGCTGTTGCTGGAGTTCTTGGCGAGTTGCTCCTGCAACTTCCGCACCTGCTGTTCACTGGCATCCAGACGCGTGCTCAGACTCTGCACCTGATGCTCCAAGGCGTCGATACGCGCGTCCATCATCAACAACACCCGCACGACAGTTTCCTTACCGGCATTGTAAATGGCCTCAGCCTCTGGACGTGTCATCACCTGCCCACCCTCCCTTCGGTTTGGGAGCAGGCCGGTCGGCACAACTCCCGGCGGAAGTGGGGGGTGAGCGGATACAGATAGATGTCTTTGACGCTGGTTTGAATGCTGTGGTTGCGGTCGTTGCGGGTCCGTCCTTGTGTCGAGCCCAGTCGCAGCCAGTTCGCGGCGCGGTAGCAGGTTCCCCGGAATCGGCTGCGGTCTACGAACGTCTCCAGCGCATGCACCGGATGCCCATACTTGGCCTGCCAGTCGCCACGAATCCGCCGCGCGATCAGCCCCAGCACATGACTGGCCAGATGCGGAACCTCCACCCACGGCAACAATAGAAAGCGGGTGTTGTTGGTGAGCCATTGCAGGTTGCCTTCGCGCACGGGGCGGTCCCAGCCGAGGAAAGCGTCGCGGTCCGCGCACTTCCATGCCGCCGAGCCAAACAACAGGCAAGCCACGGGACGCCCCTGCCGCTCACGCACCAGATAACCGAGGTTCTCTCCCACTGTATTGCGGTGACCAAGGTAGTGGTGCTGCGCCAGCAAACTCTTGAATAGTCCTACATCCGGCGATCCCGGCGGGACGATGCTTACGGACAAGGGCCGCAAGTCGGCCAAGCTGCCGCGAATCGGTTCGCTCGCATGCTCCACCAGTAGCACTTGGTGATTGCGAAACCCGTTGGAGGAGGGGCGTTGTCGTGCAGGCAACTTGATCAAACCGCGACGTTCCAACTTCAGCAACAGAGTGCGGGCCGCCATATCCTTGATCCGCCCCTGCGCATTGCGCCAGTCCCACAAAAGGCAGATTTCCTCGCTCAGCCGGGTGCGCCCCCAGTCAGAATGATCCACCATCAGATCGCGGATCAACCCGATCTCGACACCCGTGATGTGACGTCCCTGAATCATCCTACCCTCTACCATGAACAACACCGTTCATGGTCACGCCGTTCGAGTCCAGCAAAAAATGCAGTTTTTTTGTTTTTTCTATTGTGCTCAGGAGGCGGCGGGGCCACTATCCTCAGTTCAGTAGTCCCACAGTGGGGCTACCTGAGTAGTTACTCTTTTACAACCTAAAGTATCGTTGATTATTGGTTGGTCGATTAATAGAATTAATTATTTTGTTTTTTCACATTAAATATTCTTATGCGACGCTCGTCAACTAAGATAGTTGACGATACCGCAGCGGCGCGGGCGTTACGCATCGAATGGGACGGAGTCGTTGACTACTTGACCCTGCGTGGAATAAACGGCATTGCCCAGCGTTCTCCGGGGTGACATTGTTATTCAGATTTCAGTTTTACCGTTTCTTTACTGTTTCTTTGTTGTCTGCATCTTATGTTACGGCTTAAATGAGTTTTGATGCATTTGCCCTGATGCGGACTCTTTGGCGTGCCCCGTCTTACCTACTTATCATACCTACAAATCCATGAATTTAAAATCCTCTGTATTCAAGCAGTCGAGCCTGTTCGGCCGTCTCGCACTCACGGCCTTCGCGGCACTCACGCTCACGGCCGTCTCGCTGCCCGCCCAGCAGGCGGGTGACAGCCCGGTGAAAATCTTCATTCTGGCCGGTCAGTCGAACATGGTTGGTATGGGGGAAATCAGCCCCGTCACCACACCGGGGACCTTGGAATACATCGTCGCCAACGACCCGGACTACGCCTTCATGGGTGACGGCGCCGGGGGCTTCGAGGTGCTGAATGATGTCTGGATTCGCTACGGAGACACTGGTGGCGGACTCACCGCAGGCTATGGTGGTTCAACCACTCATATTGGACCGGAGCTGGGCTTTGGACACGCGGTCGGTGACCTTTACGAGGAGCAGGTGCTCCTGATCAAGTATGCTGTGGGTGGTCGCAGCCTGGGCAACGATTTCCTTCCGCCGAGTTCCGGACCCTATCCCGCCCCGGTCAGCGACGGCGACCCCGGTTATCACTATGCGCAGATTCTGGCAATGGTCAGCGACGTGACCGCCAACCTAACGACCTACTTCCCTGACTACGACGGTGCCGGCTACGAGATCGTCGGTTTTGCGTGGCACCAAGGATGGAACGACCGCATCAGCGCTGAATTCAGCGCCGCCTACGAGACCAACATGGCGAACTTCATCAACGACATTCGCAGCGACCTCAGTCTGCCGAACCTGCCCTTCGTGATTGCGACCTCGGCGATGGATTTCAATTTCGATTACACTCAGGTCGAACAGGCCCAGCTGGCGATGGCAGATGCCTCCAAATATCTGGCCTTCGCTGGTAACGTCAAGGTTGTCGACGCGCGGCAGACTTACAACGGCCTGACATTTTGGCAGCTTACTGCCGATTCCCCACGGAACGAAGGTTTCCACTGGAACCGCAACGCCAAGACCTACACTAACCTCGGCTTGGCGATGGCAGATGCCGTTTCGCTCATGGTTCCCGCCCGCTGCCCGTATCGCCTCGTAGCTACCGGCGATGCAGCGGGCGTGACCCTGAGCTGGAGCGAGGGCACCGAGGCGCCTAGCAACCTGCAGATCCTGCGCGATGGCCTCGAAATCGCCGCCTCTGCCCCGCTCGGCTCGCCCAGCTTCCTCGACGCCAGCGCCGAACCCGGCCCGCTCGAATACCAACTGAACTTTACCATGCCCGGGGAAGTCTGCCCGCCGCTGACGCTTACACTCGATGCCGGCATCACCGATGTCGAAGCCTACCGACTCCAGAGTAAGGTCAAGCTGACCTGGACCAACAACCTCGACTACACGGCAATCGAAGTCAGGCGTGACGGCGTGTTAATCGAACCCGCGCTGGACGGCAGCGCCACCAGCTATATCGACATGGCGCCGCCTAAATCCGGAATCCCGATCTACTCCCTGGTGCCCACCAATGGCTCCGCCACTCCGGCCGAAGTCAGTATCAATCTCGACGGACTCTCGCCGGGCAATGCCTACATTTACGAGCCCTTCGAAGATCTCGATCCGTCATTGGTTGAAAACCCAACAGGTGCCGGTCTTGACAAGCGCTGGGTCGGCGGCCTCAACGTCGCCGCTGGCAGCATGATCTTCGGCACGCTGCCGACCTCAGGGAACCAGACTTTTAATGGCGGTAGTAACACGAGTGCCGGTGCCTTGATCCGGCCCGAGTTCGCGGAGGCCGGCCTGCTCGACCACGGTAGGGAACTCTGGTTCAGCTTCCTCACCAATAATTCCACTGGCAGCAACACTGCGGTCTTATTTTCATTGGGAACCGACCGAAGCGACTTCTTCACCGGCATGCCGACTGGCGGCGAAGGCATTGGCGTGAACATCAGTAATGGTTCTTCGCCGCAGGCCTCCACTTGGTCGCCTGGACGCTCTAACGCATCCAGTAGTGGTAGCATAGCCAGCGACACCACTGCCTTGGTCGTTGGCAAAATCACTTGGGGTGCGGACGCTACCGCAGCCGACACGATCGAGATTTACCTGCCGGCAACCGATCTGATTTTGCCCGGCACCCCGGTCTCCACCCAGTCCGCTGTGCTGGACCAGTCGCAGTTCGACATCGTGAGCTTCGGCGGCAAGTTCGGCGGGTCGCCTAAGATCGACGAGATCCGCTTCGCTGAGACTTACGACGATGTCGTTGCCCTCAGCCAGATCGTGGACGACACCACCGCACCCACGCCCGACCCCATGACTTGGGCCAGCCCGCCCGCCGCCGATGGCGACAACAGCATCACCATGACGGCCACCACCG
>Ga0306912_1000993_pt1 | contig 14268 bp, 12 predicted proteins | sample AntRauFillE10628_FD_190443 | JGI IMG/M metagenome (GOLD analysis project Ga0306912, IMG submission 190443) | Saline lake microbial communities from Rauer Islands, Antarctica - Metagenome Filla E10 #628 (v2) (version 2) | ecosystem: Environmental > Aquatic > Non-marine Saline and Alkaline >... | reverse complement strand
GCCGGGGGCTACGCCGAGGTCGTGTTCCAGGGCGAGACGCTGCGCCTCGAGGCGGACGAGCAGTTCGGGTGCTTCATCACCGCGGACGGTGGTTCCGACGGGGCGGTGAACTTCTCCGGCCGCGACGAGGCCGGCAACGAGGTCTCGCTCGGCTGGGCCGGGGACACCCCCGAGCTGAGCACGGGCGTCAGGCTCACGCTGGCTGACGGCAGCGACTGGACGACCCCGGCCGGTGCGGGAGGCGACCTGCAGGTGACGATCAGCGGCAGCAGGTCGGCCGTCGTCTCAGGCACGCTCGTCGCGCTGGACGGCAGCAGTGACGAGGCCGACGTCGTGGTCCGCCCCATCTGCGGCTGACCGCGCACGCTGGGCGCACTCGACCTCCCAGGTCACGACTGACCGGTCGGTTTGCTGACGAAGTGCTTTCAGAACCAATGAGATAGTGCCGAACCCCTGCCGTCGGGCCACCGGCCGGAAGGACTTCGGGGCGTCGGTCGGGACGTCCGGCGGCGGCCAGGGGTTCCGCCGGCACCACGGTCATCGGGACGGCTGTCTGGTCGGGGCGTTGTCGTCACCGTGGATCAGCACCAACGTGTCGGCCATGTTCACCAACACACGCACCCAGTCCATGCGACGCGCAAGCGTCGCCCTGCTCGCAGCCGCAGGTCTCGCCCTTGGAGGCTGCGCCGCAGATGACGACCCCGAGGCTCCCGGTGAGGACGTGACCGTGGAGGACGAGACCGATCTCGAGGAAGAGGTCGAGGATGGCGCTGAGGAGATCGAGGAAGGCGTCGACGAGCTGGAGGAAGAGGTCGAGGGCGAGGAGTGACGGCACGCGCCGTGCCTGCCTGACCACCTCCTGACGCCTTGACCGCGTCGACGGGTCCGCCCCCACTGGGCGGGCCCGTCGTCATGCACGGCCCACGGTCCTCATGCACGGACTTCGAGGGCGGCCGGGTCCACGCCCCCCGTGCGGGGGCGGAACGATCGGCGTAGGTTCGTGCCGTTCCAGCGCCTGGTACGGGGAGACGCGATGTCCATCACGCCCACGACGGTCATCCGCGGAGGCACGGTGTTCGACGGGCGTGGCGGCGAGGGCCGCATGGTCGACGTCGTCCTGCGAGGCGGCGTGGTCGCCGAGCTGCTCAAACCGGACGCGCCGGTCCCGGACGGCGAGGTCGTCGACGCCTCCGGCATGTGGGTCACGCCCGGCTTCGTGGACCTGCACACCCACTACGACGCCGAGGTCGAGGTCACCCCGGGGCTGTCCGAGTCGGTGCGCCACGGCATCACCACCGTCCTGTTCGGCTCGTGCGGCCTGTCGATGGCGGTCGGCGACCCGACCGACCTGGCCGACATGTTCTGCCGCGTCGAGGGCATCCCGCGCGAGACGGTCCTGCCCCTGCTGGAGGACATCGTCACCTGGCAGGACCCGCAGCAGTACCTCGAGCACCTGCGCACGCTGCCGCTCGGTCCCAACGTCACCGCGCTGCTGGGGCACTCCACGATCCGCGCCCACGCGATGGGCCTGGAGCGCAGCCTGTCCGAGGACGCCCGCCCGACCCGCGACGAGCTGCTGGCGATGGGCGGCATGCTCCAGGACGCGCTCGACGCCGGCTACCTCGGCCTGTCGATCAACACCCTGCCGTGGGACAAGATGGACGGCCCGCGCTTCCGCTCTCGCCCGACCCCGAGCGTGTACGCCAGGTGGGACGAGTACCGCTTCTTCACCCGCATCCTGCGCGCCTACGACGCGGTGTGGCAGGGCGTGCCCGACGTCTCGACCAAGCTCAACGTCATGGCGTTCCTGATGGAGTCCGCGGCGCTCGGCAACCGCGAGGCGCTGCGCACCATGGTCATCAGCCTCGCCGACCTGAAGTTCGACCGGACCGTGGCACCGACCGTCGGCGCGCTGGCGCGGTTCTTCAACACCGTGATGGGCGCCGACTTCCGGCTGCAGTCGCTGCCGGTGCCGTTCGACATGTTCGTCGACGGGCTCGAGGTCCCGGTGATCGAGGAGTTCGGTGCCGGCACCACGGCGCTGAGCGAGATGGAGCTCGACGGGCGCAGCGAGCTGCTGCGTGACCCGGAGTTCCGTGCCCGCTTCCGCAGCGAGTGGACCCGCTGGTTCCCGGGCCGCGCGTACCACCGCGACCTGGACGAGGCGACGATCCTGGACTGTCCGGACGCCAGCGTCGTCGGGCGCACGTTCGGCGACGTCGCCCGCGAGCGCGACCAGGACCCGGTGGAGTGCTTCCTCGACCTGCAGGCCGACCACGGAAACAAGCTGCGTTGGTACACCGTGATCGCCAACGACCGCATCGAGCGGCTGCGCTGGATCATGGACCACCCGGACGTGCTGATCGGGTTCTCCGACGCGGGCGCGCACCTGCGCAACATGGCGTTCTACAACTTCCCGCTGCGCATGCTCAAGCGCGTGCGTGAGGCCGATCAGGCCGGCGAGGCCTTCATGACGCCGGGCCGCGCCGTGCACCGACTGACCGCCGAGATCGCCGGCTACCTCGGCATCGACGGTGGGCTGATCGCACCGGGTCGGCCCGCCGACGTGGTGGTCCTCGACCCGCAGGCGCTGGACACCGACGCGGTCGAGCAGGTCCACGAGGCCCCGATGGAGGGCTTCGGGGGGCTGCGTCGCTACGTGCGCCGCAACGACGACGTGGTGCGTGCCACGATCGTCAACGGTCGCACGGTGTGGCGCGACGGCGCGGCGACCGAGGCGCTTGGCAACGAGACGGCCGGCGAGCTGCGGCTGCCCGTCGACCGGGTGCTCGGTGCCGAGGGGCGTGCGACCGCCCGCGGCAACCGCTGAGCGGCTGCCCGGCTGCCGCAACGGCCGGGCTGCCCCGCCGCGACCGTCGGTGCGTGCGCCTCAGGCGTCCGAGAACGCGAGTCGCGCGAGCGTGCCGACGAACAGCACCACGAGCACCAGCAGCCAGCCGCGCCGGGTCAGCTCGGGCGTGTCGTCCCGCACGACGGTGGTGTTGGCGATGCGGTCGTGCAGGCCGCGCCCGTCCGGGGCCCGCGCGATCGACGCGGCGACCACGAGGACCAGGACGCTGGTGAGGATCCCGACCAGCGGGAACACCAGGCCGATGCCGATCAGGACCGGCCACGGCCGACGGGCGAAGGCCGTGCGCACGTCCATGCGCGAGCGGTCGCGCACAGTCACCCGCAGCCCGACCAGCGCCTTGCCGGGGGTGCGGGCGCTGCGCCCCTCGACCACGACGGTCAGCGCGATCACCAGCACGACGGTGGCGAGCGCGCCGTAGAGGTCCTGTCGTAGCAGTGAGACCGTCCCGGCCGCCGAGAACGGCAGCAGCACGTTGTCGACCACGGCGGCCGCGAAGCGGCGCTGGTCGAGGCCGCGGCCGATGGTGGCGTCGTCCCCGTTCTCGCCGGGGCCCCCGAGCCCGTCGTCGTCCCCGCCGACGGCGTCGTCGGAGCCGCCCCCGGGGGGTGGTGTCGGGCCGCCACGGTCGTCGGGCGGTCCCGGGGTGGGGTCGTCGGGCAGCACGCTGGCCTCGGGCGTCGGCGGTGTCCCGCGAGGGTGCCCGGAGGCGCCGGCCACCCGTCGGTGCCGGACCGGCCGGCGCTACGCTCGTCAGCCGTCGGACGCAGCGTGACCGGGGCGTCTCGCAAGCACCGCCGGAGCGTCAACGGGAGGCCAGGTCGATGGCAGGGCACAGCAAGTGGGCCAACACCAAGCACCGCAAGGCGCGCCAGGACCAGAAGCGCGCCAAGGAGCACGGCAAGGCGATCCGCAAGATCGAGGCGGCCTCCCGTGAGTCGGGCACGTCCGACCCGGAGATGTCGCCGTCGGTCGCGCAGGCCGTCCAGGACGCCAAGGACATCTCGGTCCCCAAGGACAACATCGAGCGCGCCCTCAAGCGCGGCGCCGGGGAGCTCGACGAGGGCGTCGCGTACGACTCCGGGACCTATGAGGGCTACGCCCCCGGTGGCGTCGCGGTGCTGGTCGACATCCTGACCGACAACCGCAACCGCACGGCGGCCGACGTCCGCTCTGCGTTCACGCGCACCGGCGGCAACCTCGCCGAGCCGGGCTCGGTGTCGTTCCTGTTCTCCCGCCGCGGCCGGGTCGTGCTCCAGGGCACGGGCCTGGACGAGGACGAGCTGATGATGGCCGGCCTCGACGCGGGCCTGGAGGAGATCGAGGAGCAGGACGAGGTCACCCTGGCGTGGTGCGCACCGACCGACATCGGCGAGTTGCGCAAGGCCCTCGAGGGCGCCGGCCTGCCGGTGAAGTCCGCCGGCTCGACGATGGTCCCGTCGACCACGGTGCCGGTCCAGGAGACCTCCGAGGCCAAGCAGATCCTGCGCCTTCTCGACGCGCTCGAGGACAACGACGACGTCCAGGAGGTCTACGTCAACGCGGACTTCGACGAGCAGATGCTCGAGACCCTCGACGTCTAGCTCCCCGCCCGCGGAGGACCCGTCGCGACCGGCCCGGCTCCTCGCCGGGCCGGTTCGCGTCGGGCTGCCGTTTCACTGTGCAGTTGTCAAGGATCGTGCTGTCGGCCACCGCACCATGGGGTGGTGGGTGGTCAGCAGCGGGGTTCGGCGGTGACGGTGGTGCCGTCGGGGCTTGTCCAGGTGACGGTGGCGGTGTCGTGGTCGAGTTGGGCGGTCCAGCGGTGGTGGTGGACCAGGTCGTGGCAGGGTTTGCAGAGGGACAGGGCGTTGTGGATCGAGGTGTTGCCGCCGTTGCGCCACCAGTGCAGGTGGTGGAGTTGGGTCCAGGCCAGGGGCCGGTCGCAGCCGGGGCCGCGGCAGCCGCGGTCGCGTGCGAGTGCGGCGGTGCGGATGGCGGTGGGCCAGACGCGTGTGGCGCGGCCGACGTCGAGTGGTTCGGCGTTGCCGTTGAACACGATGCGGCTGATGGAGGTGTCGCAGGCGATCTGGCGGACGGTCTGGGGTGCGAGTTGGAGTCCCCAGGTGGTCTGTGCGACGGGCAGGTCGCGCCAGACGGGGTCGGTGGGTGCGGGTGCGGTGCCGTCGGGTCGGGACAGGTCCGCGGACAAGGTGGTGAGGTCGACGATGACGCAGAGCTGTGGGACGCGGCCGGCGACCTGTGGGGTGGCGCGTGAGGCGAGCTGCCGTCGCACCAGTTCGGCGAGGGCGTCGGCGAGGCGCTGTGGGCGGGTGCGGCGCTCGTGCTCGGGGGTGTCGTCGGGGTCGGGTGGGTTGAGTGCGTCAAGTGCGGTGGTGAGCATGTCGCCGACCACGGAGGGGATCTGTCCGGTGATGGTGACCATGCCGGAGGGTTGTGGGGTGACGATCAGGCGGCGGCGTGCGTGGGCCTGGTCGTGGTCGCGGGCGATGGCGGTGGCGTCGGCGGCCTGCTGGCGGCGGCGGATCCGTGCGCGCAGCTTCTCGGGTGGCAGGCGGGTGGCGGCGTCGGCGAACGTCGCGTCGATGGTGCGGGGTGGGCCGAGGGTGGCGTCGTCGGCGGTGCGGGCGAGGGTGTCTGCGGCCTCGGCGCCCATGTCGCCGTCGGCGAGGCGGCGGGCGGTGTTGGGCATCGCGTGGAGCTGGCGGCCGATGCGCACGGTGCGGCCTGCGGTGCGGTGGGTGGTGCCGGTGCGGGTGGCGAGCCAGGACGCGGCCGAGGACGCGCCGTCACGACGGACGGCACCTGATTCCTCGAGGCGGGTGGTGGCGCCGGCGAGCAGGGCGGTGGCGATCCCCGACAGCCGGGCGGCGTGGGCCACGGTGGCGCGCAGGGCGGTCTCGTCGAGTCGGTCCAGCGCGTCGGTGGTGGCCAGAGCAGCCAGACCGTCGACCAGCCCGGCCACGTCGCTGACGTCCGAAGGCGGGGCGGCGGCGCGGGCCGGGGTGTCGTACGGACCGTCGCGGTCGGCGGCCAGCCGCAGCCAGCGCCGACGGCTCCGGTCCGAGGCCGGTGCAGGCGGGGCCACGGTCGTCGGACCAGGTCGGCCGCGCCGGCTGGACGGGGAGCCGGTCGTGTACGTGCCGGCGGTGTCGCACGTCAGGGACACGTCGAGTCGCGAGGGGCGCGATGCGTAGGGGGTCGTCGCGGTCATCGGGCACCTCCTGTCCCACGGATTGAGTAGAACAAATGTACGAGTCAGGTGTGACGAGGTCAACGATCAGCCCCACGAACATGTGGAAACGTGCGACGTGGCAGAGGGACCGTGCAGGCAGGGCACAGGCAGGGGAGGCGCAGGGGCGGTGCAGGGGCACGGTGCCGAGCCGGCGCAAGGGCGGCGTAGGGAGCGGCGCAGGGAGCGGCGGTAGCGAGCGGCGCGGTGGTGCCCGAGGGATGGGATACGCCCACAGCCGGCGCGCGGCAGGTCCGGCGGTTGCGCGCCGGGTCCGGCTACGGTGCGACCGCACGGATGTTCGTAGGCCGAGGGGGAGCACGTGGCGACACGCGGCGGGGTGCGTGTGCTCGGGGTCGACCCCGGGCTGACCCGCTGCGGCGTGGGCGTGGTGGACGGACCGGCGTCGAGGCCGCGGATGGTCGCCCACGCCTGCCTGCGCACGACGACCGACACCCCGCTCGAGCAGCGCCTGCTCCAGGTCCACGACGCGCTGGTGGCACTGGTCGAGGAGCACCGGCCCGACGTGGTCGCCGTCGAACGGGTCCTGTTCGGTGTCAACGTACGCACAGCGATGGCCACGGGGCAGGCGGCCGGCGCCGCGCTGCTCGCTGCCGCCCGCGCCGGCGTGCCGGTGGTCGCGTACTCGCCCAACGACGTCAAGCTCTCGGTCACCGGCGACGGGGGCGCGGACAAGGACGGTGTCGCCCGCATGGTCGTCGCCCAGCTCGGGCTCGCCGAGGCGCCGAGGCCGGTCGACGTCACCGACGCGCTGGCGGTCGCGATCACGCACCTCGCGCGCGCCGGGGTCCCGGGCGCGCCGACCGCGCCGTTCGCCGGTCCCGACCGTCCCGGCGGCCGCGGCGGGGGAGCGGCCGACTGGGAGAGCGCCATCGCCGCGAACCCCCACCTGCGTACCGTCGGCGGCACCTGACCCCCGACCCGCCCCGTCCCGTCGCCCCGTCCCCGCGCCTGCGCCCGTCCCGTCGCCCCGACCCGCGACCGTCCCCGCGCCCGTCCCACAGGAGCACCCCGTGATCGCCCACGTCCGCGGCACCGTCGCGCACCGCGACGCCGGCACGGTCGTCGTCGACGTCCAGGGCGTGGGCTACCTGGTGCACGTGCCCGCCGGGGCGGACGTGCCGGCGCGCGGCCAGCAGGTCGAGCTGGCCACCTCGCTGCAGGTTCGTGAGGACTCGATGACGCTGTACGGCTTCCCCGACCCGTCCGCGCGCACGCTGTTCGAGCTGCTGCTGTCGGCCAGCGGCGTCGGCCCGAAGCTGGCGCTGGCGATCCTGTCCACCCTGCGTGCCACGACCGTGGTCACGGCGATCACCAGCGGTGACCTCGACCTGCTGACGACGGTGCCCGGCATCGGCAAGAAGTCCGCCCAGCGCCTGGTGCTCGAGCTGCGCGAGAAGCTCGGGGCGCTCGGCGAGACCGACGTGCTCGGCGCCGGGGGCGTGCCGGTGGTCGGTGCCGGCGGGGCCGAGGGGCCGCAGGCCGAGGTCCGCGAGGCGCTGGTCGGCCTCGGCTACGGGCCCGCCGAGGTCGCCAGCGCGATGGCCACCCTGCAGCAGGACGCCGACGCGGCCGACGACGACACCTCGACGCTGCTGCGCCGCGCGCTGCGCCTGCTCGGCGGTGCGTCATGATGCACGAGCGCGACCTCGACGCGCTGCCCACGGCCGGGGGTGCGTCATGAACGAGGTGCTGGACCCGGACGAGCTGCCCGGCGAGGAGCCGGAGGACGCCTCGCTGCGCCCGCGTCGGCTGACCGAGTTCGTCGGCCAGCCGCGTGTGCGCCGCCAGCTGGAGGTCGTGCTGCAGAGCGCCGTGCAGCGCAACCAGCCGCCCGACCACGTGCTGTTCTCGGGCCCGCCGGGCCTGGGCAAGACGACGCTCGCCGCGATCGTCGCCGAAGAGGTCGGCGGGCGCTTCCGCACGACGTCCGGACCGGCGTTGGAACGCCCCGGCGACCTCGCGGCGATCCTGACCCACGTCGAGCCCGGCGACGTGCTGTTCGTCGACGAGGTCCACCGCCTGCCGCGCACGGTCGAGGAGGTGCTCTACCCGGCGCTGGAGGACTTCGCGCTCGACATCGTCGTGGGCAAGGGCCCGGGCGCGCGCTCGATCCGCCTCGAGCTGCCGCGCTTCACGCTGGTCGGCGCGACCACGCGCACGGGGCTGATCTCCTCGCCGCTGCGCGACCGCTTCGGCTTCCAGGCGCACCTGGACTACTACGACCACACCGAGCTGACCCGCATCGTGCTGCGCAGCGCCGGCCTGCTGCACATCGACGTCGCCGACGACGCCGCGACCGAGGTCGCCCGCCGCAGCCGCGGCACGCCCCGCATCGCCAACCGCCTGCTGCGTCGCGTGCGCGACATCGCCGAGGTCGAGGGCGAGGGCCGCGTCGACCTGACGCTGGCGCGCCACGCCCTTGAGGTCTTCGACGTCGACGAGGTCGGTCTCGACCGCCTCGACCGGCGCGTCCTGGAGGCCGTGGTCGAGCGCTTCGGTGGTGGACCGGTCGGCCTGTCGACGCTGGCGACCTCGATCGGTGAGGAGCCCGACACCGTCGAGGAGGCCGTCGAGCCGTTCCTGCTCCAGCTCGGCCTGCTGCAACGCACCCCGCGCGGACGCGTCGCGACCGCGGCGGCCTACACCCACCTCGGCCTGCCCGTGCCACGGCCCGGCGAGGCCACCCCGAACCTGTTCGAGGGCTGAGGCCCGCAGCGTGCGGCGCTGCCGGCGTCGCGTGCGACGTTCGACGCCCAGCGGCCCCGGGGGCTAGCCTCACCAGCCGCGTCCGCCCCGTGCGGACGCTTCCCGTGCCCGGCGAACTCTCACGCCGCGGCAGTCCCCAGAGCAGGGAGCAGCATGGAAGGCCTCGGCCAGATCGTCATCCTCGGTGGGTTCTTCGCCGTGATGTACCTGCTGCTGATCCGCCCGCAGCGCAAGCGCCAGAAGGAGCAGGAGCAGCTGCTCTCCGCGCTGGCGATCGGCGACCCCGTCGTGACGATCGGCGGGCTGCACGGGGTGATCATCCACCTCGACGAGCAGACGGTCGACCTGGCGGTCGCCGAGGACGACGACGGCGACGACGTGGTGCTGCGCTTCCAGCGCACCTCGGTCGCGCGCGTCATCGGCGACGAGCCCGGCGACGACCGCGAGGACGTCCTGGCGCAGGACGAGGCCGAGGACGACGCGTGACCGTCCCGCCCGGGCAGCCGCCGGCGGAGGTCATCGCGGCCTCGGCGGACCTCGCGCTGCTGCGCGGGGACGAGCTCGAGGCGGCGGCCCTGGCCGAGAACGCGGCGGCCGGCGAGGTCGCGGCCCAGCACACCGGTGAGCACGTCGACGTGCTCACCCAGCTGCGCGGCGACTCGACGGTCTCGGCGTTCATCAAGCTCGCCGACCAGTTCCTCGGCCAGCTCGGCTTCACCGAGCACGGCTTCCGCCACGCGAACCTCGTCGGCTCGATCGCCCACAACGTGCTGGAGCACCTCGGTGCCGACGACGAGCTGTCCGAGCTCGCGGCGGTCGCCGGGTACCTGCACGACGTCGGCAACGTCGTGTCGCGGCTCAACCACGGCCTGTCCGGCGCGTGGATCGCCTACGACGCGCTCAAGCGCCTCGAGCTCGACCCGTACCGCATCGGCCTGGTGCTCTCGGCGGTCGGCAACCACGAGGAGCAGTACGGCTCGGCGATCGGGCCGGTCGGCGCCGCGGTGATCCTGGCCGACAAGGCCGACGTGCACCGCAGCCGCGTGCGTCGCGGCGCGGACACCGCCGCCGACATCCACGACCGCGTCAACGACGCGGTCACGCACAGCTTCCTGCGCGTCGACTCCGACGCCGCCACGATCACCCTGGAGCTCGAGCTCGACACCCAGCGCTCCACCGTGATCGAGTACTTCGAGATCTTCCTCGACCGCATGATCATGTGCCGGCGCGCCGCCGCCACGCTGGGGTGCGAGTTCCGCATCACCGCCAACGGCTCCCTGCTCGGCTGACGAGGTCCCACCGTGAACCGCACCCCCCTGCTCGTCTCGCTCGTCCTGTCGCTGGTCGTCGTCGGCCTGCTCGGCGGCCTGCTTGCCACCGGCACCGTGCCCCAGCTCGGCCTGGACCTGCGCGGCGGCATCTCGGCGATCTACACGCCCGTGCTCGACGAGGGCGAGGAGGTCGACGACGAGGAGTTCGACGTCGTCCTCGACGAGACCATCGAGATCATCCGCAACCGCGTCGACGCGCTCGGCGTGGCCGAGCCGGAGATCTCCCGCCAGGGCGACGACATCCTCGTGCAGCTGCCCGGGCTCGACGACGCCGCCCGCGCCCAGGAGGTCATCGGTGCCACGGCGCAGCTGACCTTCCGCCGTGTCGAGGGGCTGACCTCGCCCGAGGCGCTCGAGGAGGCCGGCGAGGACGCACCCGACTGCGTCGGCGAGGTCCAGGACCTGGCCGAGGACGAGAGCGGGGTCCTGTGCTCCGCCGAGGCGAACGTCGGCGCCGACGGCGAGGAGTCGTACGCGCTGTACCGCGTCGGCCCGGCCGAGATCACCGGCGACGGCATCGAGGAGGCCTTCGCCACGATCGGCAACGGTGGCTGGGAGGTGGCGCTGGAGTTCCAGTCCGACGCGTCGGGCCAGTTCCAGCAGATCACCGCCGACCTCGCCTGCGACCGCGACGCCGGCCAGCTCGGGCTGTTCGCGATCGTGCTCGACGGGCGCGTCGAGTCCGCCCCGGGCGTCAACCCCGGCGTCGCCTGCGGCCAGGGCATCGCCGGTGGTGCCGCGTCGATCACCGTCGGTGGGCAGGGCCAGGAGGACGACGGCGAGGCCGAGGCGCAGGACCTCGCGCTGGTGCTGCGCACCGGTGCGCTGCCGATCACCCTGGAGCCCTCGACGTTCCAGACCGTCTCGCCGACCCTCGGTGCGCAGTCGCTGGACGCCGGCCTGCTCGCCGCCGGCATCGGCCTGGTGTTCGTCGCGCTGTACCTGATCTTCTTCTACCGGACCCTCGGGGTCGTCTCGGTGCTGGCGCTGTCGGTGTTCGGGGTGCTGGTCACCGGGACGCTGGCCCTGCTCGGACGTGCCGGGTTCGCGCTGACGCTCGCCGGCATCGCCGGGATCGTGGTCTCGATCGGGATCACGGCGGACTCCTCGATCCTGTTCTTCGAACGCATCCGTGACGAGGTGCGGCTCGGCAAGACCGTGCGCACGGCGGTCCAGCGCGCCTACACCTCGGCGTTCCGCACCAACCTCGCCGGCAACACCGTCACGCTCGCCGCAGCCGTGATCCTGTACTTCCTGGCGGCGGGCTCGGTGCGCGGTTTCGCGCTGACGCTCGGGCTGGCGACGGTGCTGGACATCGCGATCCTCGCGGCGTTCACCCGCCCGGTGGTCTTCCTGCTGTCCGACACCCGCCTGATGCCGCGCACCTCGCTGCGGGTGCAGGCACCCCCGCGCCGCCAGACACGCAGTGGCCGGGCCGCCGCCGCTGACGCCGGGTCGACCGAGGAGGTCACCAAGTGAGGTCCATCGACTTCGTCGGACGCCGCCGCCAGTGGGCCGCCGCCTCCGCCGTCCTGCTGCTGCTCTCGATCGGGGCGCTGCTGTTCCGTGGCCTGGAGCTGTCGATCGACTTCGTCGGCGGCACCGCGTTCACCGTCGAGCAGGTCGGCGACGTGGACATCAGTGCGCAGGACCTCAACGACGTCGCCGCCGAGGCGGGCGCGACCGACGTGGTCGCGCAGCTGGTGACCGACGGCGACGTGACCATCGGCGCGATCGTGCGCACCGCTGCGCTCGACCCCGGCAGCGACACCGAGCAGGCCGTCGCCGCCGCGCTGCAGGACGCGACCGCAGCCGAGGCGGTGGACGTGACGTTCGTCGGCCCGTCGTGGGGCGAGCGCGTGTCCCAGCAGGCGCTGCGCGCCCTGGTGGTGTTCCTGGTCGTGGTGGTGATCTACATCTCGGCGCGCCTGGAGCCGAAGATGGCCGGCGCGGCGATCGTCGCGCTGGTGCACGACGTGGCGATCACGATCGGCGCGTACGCGCTGCTCGGCTTCACCGTCAGCCCCTCGACGGTCATCGCGATCCTGACGATCCTCGGCTACTCGCTGTACGACTCGGTGGTGGTGTTCGACCGTGTGGAGGAGAACGCCGAGCGGCTCGGCGACCCGGGCCGGCGCTCCTACGGCGAGATGGTCAACACCTCGATGAACGAGGTGCTCGGCCGCTCGCTCAACACCTCGATCACGTCGCTGCTGCCGGTCGGTGCGCTGCTGTTCCTCGGCGCGAACCTGCTCGGTGCGGAGACGCTGCGCGACCTGTCGCTGGCGCTGTTCGTCGGCATGGCGCTCGGGGTGTACTCGTCGCTGTTCGTGGCCGGCCCGTTCCTCGCGTGGTGGAAGGAGCGCGAGCCCGAGTACGCCACCATGGCGCGTCGCCTGGAGGAGAAGATCGAGGCGGGCACGGCCGAGGAGATCACCGCCGCGGAGGCCGTCGCCGACCGTGCGCCGATCACCACCGAGTACGTGCGCGGCAGCGGCAAGAAGAAGAAGCGCCGCTGACCGCGGAGGGCCCGCTGGTGTACGACATCGCTGGTAGCGGCGACGTACAGTCGACGGCCCACCGTCGCAGGAGCCGCAGCTGAGCGATCAGCGCGCCACGGGCGAGTATCCCGCGGTCCCGCCACCCCGCCAGACCGGGGTGCGCAGCGTGCTGTCGCGGCTGCCGGGGCGCTCGCCCGACGTGCCCGCGATGGTCGAGCCGCTGATCCTGGCGATCCGCGCGTCGAGCTCCAAGGTCGACGTGCGCGAGGTGCTGCGCGCGTACGACTACGCCGCCGCCGCGCACGGCGACCAGATGCGCAAGTCCGGCGAGCCCTACATCACCCACCCGGTCGCGGTCGCGGCCGAGCTCGCGGCGCTCGGCCTCGACACCGACACCGTCGTGGCGGCGCTGCTGCACGACGTGGTCGAGGACACGCCCGCCAGCCGCGAGGAGATCGCCGAGTGGTTCGGCGAGTCGGTCGCGCACCTGGTCGACGGCGTGACCAAGCTCGACCGGCTCAAGGTGCAGTCCAAGGAGGAGCAGCAGGCCGAGACGCTGCGCAAGATGATCCTGGCGATGGCGCAGGACATCCGCGTGCTGGTGATCAAGCTCGCCGACCGCCTGCACAACATGGACACCATCCAGTACATGCCGCGCGAGAAGCAGAAGCGCATCGCGCAGGAGACGCTGGACATCTACGCCCCGCTGGCGCACCGGCTGGGCATGCAGACCTTCAAGCTGAAGCTGGAGGACCTGTCGTTCGCCACGCTCCACCCCAATCGCTACGAGGAGCTCGTGGCGATGGTGCAGGAGCGCCAGCCCGAGCGTGAGGCGTTCATCGACCAGGTCGTGCTCGAGATCCGCGAGCAGGTCCGCGCGCTGCGGGTGCGGGCCGACGTCTCGGGCCGGCCGAAGCACTACTACTCGATCTACGAGAAGATGGTCCTGCGCGGCAAGGAGTTCGACGAGATCCACGACCTCGTCGGCGTGCGCGTCATCGTCGACTCGGTGCGCGACTGCTACGCGGTCCTCGGGCAGCTGCACGCCCACTGGCGCCCCCTGCCGGGGCGCTTCAAGGACTACATCGCGATGCCGAAGTTCAACCTCTACCAGTCACTGCACACCACGGTGGTGGGGCCGGAGGGGCGGCCGATCGAGATCCAGCTGCGCACGTGGTCGATGCACCAGACCGCCGAGTACGGCGTCGCGGCGCACTGGAAGTACAAGGGCGACGGCCGGCTGAAGGACCAGCCCGCCCCCGAGGCGGCGACCGACCTGAGCTGGCTCGACGCGATGCTCGAGTGGCAGGAGGAGGTCGACGAGCCCGACGAGTACCTCGAGAGCCTGCGCATCGACCTGTACCAGGACGAGGTGTTCGTGTTCACCCCGGGCGGGGACGTCAAGGCCCTGCCGGCCGACTCGACGCCGATCGACTTCGCCTACGCGGTGCACACCGAGGTCGGCCACCGCTGCGTCGGGGCGCGCGTCAACGGCCGGCTGGTGCCGCTGGAGTACAAGCTGGTCAACGGCGACACCATCGAGATCCTCACCTCCAAGGCCGAGGACGCCGGACCGAGCCGCGACTGGCTGCAGCTGGCCACCAG
>Ga0306912_1000992_pt1 | contig 14283 bp, 18 predicted proteins | sample AntRauFillE10628_FD_190443 | JGI IMG/M metagenome (GOLD analysis project Ga0306912, IMG submission 190443) | Saline lake microbial communities from Rauer Islands, Antarctica - Metagenome Filla E10 #628 (v2) (version 2) | ecosystem: Environmental > Aquatic > Non-marine Saline and Alkaline >... | reverse complement strand
AAGCGCCGGTTACGCTGTCTTTCTATGGCACGGCGGCATGGTCTACGGCCACACGGTTTGCGCTCCTGATACAGTCACAGGCATCACGTGACCTGCAAGAGGCGTTGGGCCTTGGGGTATATCAGGCGTCGGGGCTAACTGATGTTAAGATGCTCACAGGCCAGCAATATGGCGAGCGTCAAGAGCTAACCCTCAATGTTCGGTACGCCACGGCGGCAGATATTGATACACTACGTATCGACACCGCACAAATCGAATTACGAACTGAGCGCGGCTTAGTAATCGAACCCTAACACGAGGATTTACCGTGGCATCACAAATCAGATTGGCACCCAGCGCGTCCGGCGATTCAGTGCAGGCGTTCCCGTTGCGGAAAGGTCTTGTCAATATCTCGACCGGCATTGTAACCGACCCGCTTACAAGTTTACGGCCTCAGCTTGCACATTGCGTTGAGGATGGCTCGCTTACCTTGACGTGGGGTGACGCAAGTACAGCCGTTGTTGCGTTTGTGGCGGGTGATGATTTCTCGATCACTGAAGCCGTGACTGTAGAAGTTACAAGCGGCGCGTTCCATTTTGCCTAGAGGGCGCACTAATGTCCGCAAGTATTGACAACCTTATAAATGTCAACTTTACAAAAGGGAGAAATGACTTGTTAAAATTCGGCCTAATGCTAGGGGGTAAGGGTGACTACAGGCCACCACAGTTTGACGCTGAAAGCCTAAAGTTTGAGTACATAGACGCCAATGAATCTTATGGCATTGACCTAAACGGATCACGGTTTTTGCAGAAGCTCACGTTTGCCGAGTCTCAGGACTTTACCCGCGCCACCACTGGAACCTTTATAGGTTCTAACGGGCTGATACAGACTGCGGCGATTGATGCGCCAAGGTTTACGCATGATCCTGTTACGCGGGAGGTGCAGGGGTTGTTGATTGAGGAACAGAGGACTAATGTTATAACACGGTCACAACCTACTGTTGCAGATAATTACTGGCAAGCTCTCACGGATACAACATTGTCAGATGTTACGTTAGCGGGATTACCTGCTTTAAGGGTAACTCGGGATACTGGAACAGGGGGATTGCAAGCGTTAATAACAAACACCCAAGGAAACTCTAGTAATAAGTGTTTTAGAACAATGATTGTCAGAGTATCTGACCCCGCAAACCAGTATTTAAAGGTTCGTGTAGCAGGGGATGCAGGTAACAGCTTTTATGAGGGAGATGACAGGTATCACATTACTTTCGACCTAAGTTCCAAAACTGTAGTTTACGCGGGCTCGAAAACCGGAACCGCCGAAATAAAAGAACTAAGTGTGGGTGTATTTAAACTTACGTTAAACCAGACTTTCACCAACAGCACGGCGGTGGCGGCCGGGGGCTGGGCGTTTAGACTAAGTGACCAGTCAGATGCAAGTGATTATAATACACCACAAGTTCCACAAGGATCATGGTTTGAGTTCACAGCGTGTCAACGTGAGGAACTTGTTGGCTACCCCACAAGCTACATCCCCACAGCAGGAACACAAGTAACAAGGGCGGCTGACGATTGTGTGAGGGTGTTAGGGGATGAGTACAACGCAAGCGAAGGAACAATATACTGTGAGTTGACATACCCAGTCGGGGCTGGTGGCGGAACTTACGGAAGAAGTGGCGGATTGATTTGTAGGATTCTGCCTCCGAGTGGGGCTAGTTTTACAAACCAGTTTGTAGTTTATCGCTATCTGGATGAGTTGTGGTTGAGCTTTCGTGACGCAGGAAGGTCTGGGTTTGATATACCAAATACGGCTTCTGGGTTATCAATAAGTGAAGGGGTACTCACAAAAATAGCCGTGTCTTGGAAAGCAGGTGTTGGGTTTACTTTTTCTGTTGCAGGGGCGACAAGCGTTTCTGCGTTTAGTGATTTACCCGCGTTCGCGTCAGACTACTTATCGCTTACAACAGCGTATGACGGTTCTGAGTTTTCTGGCATTAAAAAAGACTTTAGAATTTTCCCAACAGCCTTATCAGAATCCGAACTCATCACCCTGACCGGAGGCACTTAATATGAATAACCAAAGCGTAATAGGCAAGATCGTAGACACCCCCGGCACGTATGACGACGAAGGTAATCAGCTAACGGCTCCGACATATCTCACAGGCTGGCATGTGAACACTACAAGTAAGGTTGCAGATTGGGCTGACTATTTGTGCGACCCTCAGCCTAGTACGCCTATGCGGGTGTATGCGGGCGGCGTGTTGCCAGTGTGCTACAGCTTTCCCGATCAGGCTACGTTCGAGGCTATGCACAATGCTGAATAAGACACACGCAGAACACTCTGTCATTGCGGTTGTTATTCAGTTGTGCCTATGGCCCGCGTTCGGTCTGTGGGCGGCTGGTTCAATTTCTATCGCCGTTCTGCTGGGGCGTGAGATAGCGCAGCATGAATACAAGCTGGCCATAGATCTCGGTTGGTCATGGGGCGAAGTCAAACCTGTAAAGTGGCATGAAGGGATCGTTAAAGGCTGGAGTAACGATTCTATTCTGGACGTAATTGTTCCCGCACTGGTCTGCCTGTTCGTTGTAGGTTTAGCAAATATATTTTTTCAGGTATCATAGGCATAGTAAACAGAATACAAAGCACCCAGAGGATTTGATTATGAGTGTAAGCATTAATAACGTCGTCACCGTCACCCTGCTACAAAGCGGCGCACTGGCAATGGCAGACAACCCCAACGTGGTCACAATGATGACCAGCGAGCAACAAGGCCCGTTGTCATCCGCGAGCCGCTACCGTATTTATTCCGAGGCGGCAAGCGTGGCGGCTGATTTTGGAACAGCAAGTCAGGCGTATGATTTCGCACTGTCGTTTTTTGCCACTCAGCCGAATGCCACCAACGCCGGTGGATTTCTGGTTATGGGATATTGGCGTGGCGCTGATGAGGACGTGCCAGCAACCGCAGCCAGCCTGAACGGTGCTCAGTTGTCCGAGGCGACCGTGGTGAGCGCACTACAGCAGGTAGCAGACGGAACTCTTGATGTCTCAATTGACGGCGTAACCGAAAACCTGACGGCGTTGGACTTCCAGGCGACTACTACGCTGGATGAGATTGCGGTCGTTATCGACACGGCATTGACCGGCGGAACGGCAGCGGTGGTTGATCAGCGCATTGTCATTACTAGCGCGACCACCGGAGCGACAAGCCTGATTACTTTCGCCACCGATCCCGGAACCGGTACTTTCATCGGCCAGACCTTGGCGCTGACTACCGGATCCGGCGGCTTCCTTACTCAGGGTGCGGCGGCTGAAACGCTTACAGCAGAAACCAAGCTGGCAGGAATCACAGAGCTTCGCAGCCAAGTTAAATTTCGGGGCGCAATGTTCATCGACAACCCGACGGACGAAGAGTCTAAGGATTTGGCAGAATGGGGCCAGGCAAATGACGTGCTGCAATACGACGTATTCGAAAGCCCGGCAAACCTGCTGGTAGACCCAACCAACGTGGTCTGGGATATCAAACTTTCCGGCCTGACTAATTACAGGATGTTGTACAGCAAGGCGGGCAACCGCAAACTGGCGGCCTCCTACATGGCGCGGGTACATACCGTTAATTTCGGCGCTGAGAATTCCGCGCTTACCATGCATCTCAAAGAGCTCTCTGTTGCTGCTGAGGAATACACGCAGACGGAAGTCAACAACGCAAAGATGGTCGGACTTGATTTGTACACCACGATCAAACTTACACCGGCTATCTTGACCAGCGGGGCTAACGTCTTCACCGATGAGCGCTATAATCTCATTGCCCTTGTTGATTTTATCCAAGTCGATATGTACAACCTGCTCAAGCAGACAGGCACCAAGATTCCGCAAACACGGAGAGGCGTTAATCAACTGATCGACCAGGCCGAGAAAACAACCCGGCAGTTTGTCCGGGCAGGAGTAGCAGCCCCAGGAACATGGTCAAGCCCTGATCATTTCGGCAACCGCGAGACGTTCGAGCAGAGTATCATCAATAACGGCTTTTATTGGCTTGCTGGTTCGCTGGCCGATCAGGCGCAGAATTCCCGCGAGGCGAGAGAATCGCCGGTTCTGCAGGGAGCTGTAAAAATGGCGGGCGCTGTTCATTCCGTAGACATCATCGTCAACGTAAACCGTTAAGGAGCACGCATCATGGCAGGCATTGCATTAGCAGTAGACAGCACAACCGTTGTACTTAACGGCACGGCCATTGTCGATCTGGCAGAGGGGGATTACGTAGTCCTGACCCCGGCCAACCCGGCTACGTCGCATATCAATAGCACCAACGGCGGGGTAAATATCAATGAGCGTTCGGATCGTGGCGTTCATGACCTGACTCTCAGGGTCCAGCGTTACAGCGAGTCGGACGGGTTTCTGAACAACCTGCTCCGACAATCACCCCCGGTCGTCGTAAATGGCAGCGTAAAGGAAAACTTCAATCGCGACGGCACCGACGGCGTGGAGTCTTGGAGCTTGGAGCTTGGCAGCGTAACGACTCAGCCGACAAGCACAAAATCAGGCACTGACGGCAACGCTGTTCAGGAGTACGTGATTCGATTCCGCAACGCATCCCGCAACCTATAAGGTGACAACATGACCGAAGAACCACAATCAGAAAGAAAGCAAGCACTGGCGATGCTAAAGGCCGTCCACGATGATCAGTCGGCAACGCTACCGAGCGGACGAGAATATAAGTTGACTAAGATGACGCATAAGCAGCGGCGTCGTGTCTTTGCGTTCTTCACCAAAAATCAACATGATATCCAGACCGGCGATTTTTCCTTTCTCGACTCGGCGGAGTTCGAGCCAGTCGAGAAGGTCATCATGGACACCGTGCTGTTTGAGGACGCACAGCTTAGTAAATCGCCGAACCACTGGGAAGAGTGCCCAGAAGATTACGTTATCTTTATTACCACCATGCTTGGAGCTATCAGCTACCCTTTTTTGAAAGGCAGCCTTGGCGCCTAACAGTTCCGGTCCCCCTGTCTGAACCGAGCCTTATTGCATACAGCAACTTGTCGAACGAAGTTATGATCGAACATGCCTTGGTTCGGTACGGCTACGGGACCCTGGATCAAGTCAGAGATATGGACACGGGAGACTTTCTGGATGCAGTTGAGTATCAAGAAATTACATCCGCGATTGAACAATACCGGATGGAACAAGCGCAGAGGGAGCGATAATGGCCGCAGTATCAGAAATCATCACAAAATTTTCGTTCCAAGGATCCACCAAGCCTCTCAAGGACTACAACAATAGCCTCGGCGAAAGCATCAAACTTCTCGGCGCGATGGGCGCAGCATTCGGTGCCGCCACCTTTGCGGTCGCTAAGTGGGCGTCTGGGGTTAGTCAGTCCCTTCAACCTCTGTTCGATCTCAGCGAGCAAACCGGCGTGGCTGTCGCATCCCTCCAAGAGTTGTCATTTGCCGCTGAACAATCAGGCTCATCATCTCAAGCCCTGGAATCATCCATTAGCGGTCTATCCGCAAAGATCGGCGAAGCAGCACAGAAGGGCAGTGAAGAATTCTCACGTCTCGGGATTAGTGTCAGGGATGCAAACGGCAACGTAAAAGACGCCGATGCAATCCTGGGAGAGGTCGGCAACAGCTTTAAGCGGCTCGGCCTATCAATGAGCGAGCAACAGGGCTATGCCGAGGCGCTCGGTATTGATCCCAGCCTGATTTCCATGCTCAGCCAGACCAGCGCGGAGACAGATAAGCTCAAGCAGCGCGCTCGTGACCTGGGTATCACGCTATCTCCAGAAGATAAAAAAGGGCTGAAAGAATATAACGAATCCATCTCGGAGATGGATTCTGCAATGAGCGGACTTAAAAACCTAATTGCCGTTGCTATTGTGCCGGAGCTTGAAGGCCTGGCGGAGGGCTTCAGCGATTTGCTCGCCAAAAACAACGAGTGGATTGTTGATGGCGTGGAGGCAACTGTAGAGTTTGTCGTCGACTTGGTTGACGCGCTCAAAAGACTGGCGCCATTTATCTTGGCTGCTGGCGCGGCGTTTGCGATAGCGACAATCGGCACATCCGGCTTTGCAACAGCGCTTGGTCTTGTACTTTCTCCTGCCGTGTTAATTGCCGCCGGGATTTTAGCTATCGCACTCGTTCTTGATGATCTGATCGTAGCTTTCCGAGGCGGCGATTCGGTTATTGCAGACTTCTTCGGGGGGTTCTTCGGGTGGGATATACAGCCGCTGCTTAAGGATATTGTTGCGGTCTTTAAAGAGGTCGTCGGAGGAATCCTTGGCGGCGCAAAGATCATATTCGATGCCTTGGAACCGATAGCGCCGTTGATTGCCGTTGTGGGTGCCGCGTTCGTTGCGGCTACTGTTGGCCCTGCTCTCTTTGCAGGAGCACTTGCCATCATAACATCACCGATCACACTGATAATTGCTGGGGTGGCTGGCATATTATGGGCAGTCAATGACCTGTCGAAAGCGTTTAATGGGGGCGAGTCTGCAATCGCAGACTTCTTTCAAGAGTTTTTTGGTTGGGATATTCTGCCGGTAATAACTGGCATAATTGACGGATTCAAAAAGTTGTTCGAGGATTTGAAAACTCTTGGCATGGGTTTCTTATCAGGATTTATGGATATATTCTCAGGAATTGGCGATATCCTGTCCGGTAATTTTGCGGAGGGTTTTGATAAAATTGGCGAAGGCTTCATGGAAATCATCGACACGTGGGTTGAAGCATTCAGAAGCGTATTTGGTGAGGCTTTTAATTGGCTGAAGCAAAAGGCTTTGGATATTTTGCCGGACTGGGCCGTAAAACTTGTCGGCGGAGCCGGCGATGCAGCATCAGCCGCTGCGGGTATGGCCGGAGATGCGGCATCAGCCGCTGCGGGTATAGCGGGTGACGTTGGCAACTGGGTCGGGGGGCTTTTCGGCGGTAAAGAATCCGGTGAAGATGGAGCTCCAATGCCAACATCAGTATCTGATCCAACATCCCAGTCTCATTCGCAAGCCATGCAGCCGGGCGGCGCTGTAACGAACGTCGGAGGAACGTCGAGCAGTGTCGAACAGAACATAAACATGGAGATCAAAACATTAGATCCCGAGCGTGCAGGTAAGGCCGCGTCCGACGGACTACAGCGGCAGCTTGAGGACGCACGGACCCAAAGCAGACGCGGGGGAATGTAATGGCGCTAATCGGAGAGTTGACAGACTACGCAAAAAACACCGGCGGCATACGTGACTACCTAAATTGGCAGTATCCAAGCGACACCGATTCCGACTCCGAAACTGTTGGCATTGGCGGTTATACCGCATTTGCCCAGGTGAGCGAAAAATTCAGCCGCTCTGCCAAGGTGCCTACCACCTTCCTCGAAGACGGTAGCCATGTTAACGATCACATTATCAGGGAGCCCCTTACGGTCAGCATAGAGGGCAACGTATCGGACGTTTACGCGCAGCCAAGCGCACCGGTGGCCGCATTTCAAGAGGCGCAAACGCAGGTCGGAAATATCACTCAATACGCCCCGGCGCGCACGCAGGCACAGCTTAGCCGAGTATCGGGTCTAGTCAATGACTTTACCAACGCGGTTGACCGGGTGGATGCTGCAATAGACGCAACGCAGGGCGCAGCAAAGTACCTCGGGCTGCAAGACAGCGAAGCCCAAACCAATATCGAGGCGTTTTTGAAAAAAATGGAAGGTCTTCAAGCGACTGATAAGCTAATCAAAATCAGCACGTCGTTCAAGAACTACACCGATATGTACATTACATCGCTTGAGGTCACACGTGATAACCAGAGCAAGGCGATCAGTTTTAACCTGGAGGCGCAGAAAGTGCGCATTGCGCAAACCTCATTCACAAAGACTACAGCCGCTCAGAACGCAGCCATTGCCACTAACGGCCAGACTGACGGCGAGACGGACAAGGGGGCGCAGGAAGGTGAGGAAGTGGAAGAGAGCTTGTCTACCAATTTGGGGCAAATGTTTGGGTGGATTCCAGAATGAGACGACTGCAAAACATAACGGCAGAGCCTATCCAGCGGCACACTATCCTTTTTGAAGAGTCTGAGATCATCTTCACGCTGCGATTTTACCCGCGCACTCAAATATGGATGTTTGATGCGGAGTTCGGCGACACGGTGGTTTACGGTCTAAAATTATCCGTGGGCGTATTGCACATGCTCAGCCAGAATCAGCCCTTTGATTTTATCTGTATTGACCGCAGCGGAAACGGGATTGATCCATTCTCGCGGCAGGACTTCAGCGGCGGACGCTGTAATATTTACATGCTGGAGGCGGCGGATATGGAGCAGCTCCGTGGAGTAGAGGTGCAGTTATGATGACCACTCCAAGATTTAGCCGCGATTATATCCTCAGAATAACCGCCGGAGGTCTCAACATTGAGATAACGCCGCCGATCCAAATTGTCTTCGACATCACGAAGTCTATCCGGGGTGGCATTAACAAAATGAATATACAGATTACCAACCTGGCAGAGTCCAAACGATTGTCTCTTGTTAAAGATGCCGAAGAGGGCGAGAAAGTAATCCCGGTTGCGCTGTTTGTCGGTTATCAAGACCGTGTAGAAATGATTTTCAAGGGCACAGTCCAGACCGGCGGTAATGCACGGCAGGGGCCGGACATCATTACCTCGCTGGAATGCTTGGACGGCGGCAAGGATTCGCTGCATAGTTTCACCGCCCGCACGGTCGAGGGCGGGCGCAGGGCGATAGATGCGTGCGTCGCAGATATGCCACGCACAAAAATAGGCAAGATCACCGAGCGTCCGCCTTTGACGCGACCCAAGGTGCTAATCGGCAACAGTGCGCGGCTTATCGAGGAAATGATGGGACCTAATGAAACGTCTTATATAGACGACGAGCAACTTTACGCCATAAAAGACGACGAGGTTGTGAGAAGATATGTTCCGGTAGTGAGTGCGGCAACCGGGATGATCAGCACCCCGACGCGGGATAGCAAACTGGTGACTTTTGAAACGCTGATGAACCCCTCCGTGAAAATCGGAGGGCTTGCTAATCTGAAAAGCTCAACAGCGCCGCACCTGGACGGCATTTACAAAATTGAAACAATCAACTATCGCGGCGACAATTACGGGGATGAGTGGAAACAGAGCTGCACCGGCACCCTGGCCGCAGAGGCTAAATCGATATGACAGCGAAACGGGAGTTAACAGACGTTTTGAACGACGCCATTGGCGAGGCACTGTCCAATTTGCACACTGCCACCATTGCCAAGGTTACGGCGGTGCAAGCAAAAACGATCAGCGTGCAGCCAGTGATTAACCGCGTGGTAGATGGTAAGTCGATCAAGCTACCACAATTTACAAAAGTACCCCCTCTCTTTATGCAGGGCGGCGGCAGCTATACGGCGCACCCTATAACCGTGGGCGACTATTGCTTGCTAGTATTGACTGAGCGGTGTTTTGATCGATGGTATTCCGGGTCAGATTTCCAAGACCCGGCAGAGTTCCGGATGCACGACTACAGCGACGGAATTGCCATTGTTGGGATCAATCCGCAAGCCGGGGCGCTTACCATTCCAAGCGTTATCCAGCACACCGGCGACACGAATCAGGACGGGGATTATACACACCAGGGGGACCGGACGCAGACGGGGAACCAGACGATAATCGGAGATTTACATGTCGACGGCAACATAACATGCACAGGTAAACTCACCGCGGCGACAGCCACAATCGGCGGCATAGACTTCGGCACCCACACCCACCCGGGAGACAGCGGCGGGACCACAGGAGGGCCGCAATAATGAGAGTTTCAGGACTAGACAGCAACCGTGATTGGAGATTTGGGAAAGGGCGCGCCGTATATAAACGCAACGCTGATGCCATTGCGCAGAACATCCTTACGCGCCTGCGGTCGTTCCGGGGAGACTGGTATCTGGACGTTGACGCGGGAGTAAACTGGATCGAATTGTTGGGCAACCCTGGCACTGAAAAGCGCATCATTCGGGCAGTGGAATCAACCGTGCTGCAAACCGACGGCGTAATCTCAATACAGAGACTTGGCATAATTCGGCGGAACAGTAATAGAGGTGTTACAATCGAGCTGCAATATACCGACGTTTTCACGCAGCAAGATTTGCAGACCCTGGAGCTCACCGCATGACAGTGCCACAGTTTACGCCCGAAGGCATTCAGGTTCAGACGTTCCAGGAAATTTATGACGAACTGGCAGCGGGCTACCGGGCGATCTATGGCGAGGATATTAACCTTGACCCCGACAGTCCTGACGGGCAGCGCGTAGCAATCGAGACGCAGCTTGTCCTAGACGCTCAATCCTTCGGCGCACTCGAATACAACCAGCGCGATCCTGATTTTGCACTCGGGCAATCCCTCAACAGCATCATTAAATTGGCCGGTATATCCCGCAGGCCCGCCACGCGCTCACAGGTAGACGTTGTGGTAACGACCGACCGACCGCTTACGCTTCCTCCGGATTATGCCGTCGAGGATGATTTAGGGCAGGCATGGACTACGCTCAATGCTATCGATATCCCGCCAGGCGAAACAACCGTAACACTTTTTGCGGAAAACTTCGGGGCGGTTGAAGCTGGCCCGGCCACGGTAGTAAACCCCGTGACGGTTGTTATCGGAGTGCTGTCTGTTACAAACCCAACAGCGGCTACGGTAGGCATTGACGAAGAAGCAGATCAAGATCTGCGGGTACGTCGCAACAGGTCACTAGAGACTCCGCAGTCGTCCAGCACTGGCCGCATGTTTACAGCACTTGCAAGCCTGCCAAACGTAACCGATGTGGCCGTGTACGAAAACGACACGGACACGACTGACTCCGACGGCATCCCGGCGCACAGCTTGTGGGTAGTGGTTGAGGGCGGCGCGGTGGCGGATATTATTGAGACGATGACGAAGAACAAGACCGGCGGAAAGGGCATGGTGGGGGCTGTTACTGGGACATTTATCGAGGATTTCAAGCGACCCAACGGAACCACTTTTACCATTGTTCACAGCATGACGTTCGACCGGCCTGTTGATGTGCCGGTACTTGTGCGGTTAGACGCCACCAGAAAGGATGCCGCGAACCCGGTAGACGAAGCGCTTATAAGTCAGGCTGTTGCAGCGAGAACCTTTAATATCGGTGAAAACCTATTGGCTGGCGACCTGTACCGCTTAGCGTTTAACGCCGGCGAAAACTTTATACCAACCAACCTAGAGATAAGCCAAGACGGCGGGGCGACGTACACAGACGGGCGCATACTGTCAGACCTGAATGAAAAGTTCAGCATTGCTGCCGGAGATGTTGCCGTAACGGAGATCATTTAATGAGCTTCGAATCAGATTACGTCAACCTGCTAATTAAGCAGTATTGGGAAAAGCCCAAAGCTAACGCCGAGATAGCATTCAAGGCGGGCGTGTGGCGCAAGACGTTTGAGTGGATTGATTCATTTAGTGAAGAGTTTGATCTTGATAACGCGACGGGCGACAGGCTCGAAATCATCGGGCGCATTGTTGGTATAAAACGAATAGTGCCCTTTGTGGTGCCTAAAATCGCTTTTGGTTTTGACGAAAACGTAAGCGCTCGCGGCTTTGATGATAAGTTTTCGCCGCTGGCAGACCGGGCACCATTTCAAGACAAATTTGAACGTGCCTATACCAGCTTGCAGCTTGACGATACAGCCTACCGTTTCTTTATTCGCGCTCGTATTGCCAAAAACGTCGGCGGGCCTTATATCGTAGATGACCAGGGGCTGTCGATTCAGCTTGCAATTAATACTCTTTTCGACGGCCTAGCGTACGTCATTGATAGAAAGGATATGACGCTTAATCTGTATGTTTCGCCGCAGTTTAACCTTGACCAGTTACGGGCTATAATTCGATTGGATTTATTGCCCAAGCCGCAGGGCGTAAGGTACGGGGTAATTGTGCAAGCAGGTCCGGGCGAGACTTTCGGGTTTTCCGACAACGTAAACGCTTTACCGTTTGCAGACAAATTTGACTTAACCAACCAGCCTGGCGGCAGGTTTGCTAACAAGGTGATTATCTAATGGCAAAAATCGATAGATACAACGGAAACATGGAAGCGTTTGCGGCAGATGCGCTGAGTACTGAGCGCACAATTTTTGGAGATACTGCGCAGTCTGACACGCTTGACGCCAACATTACGGCAGACTTTCTGCGCGGCTGGGGGGTTGTCGGCGTAAACGAAAACCCGACAAAGCAGGATTTTAACGGCCTTGCGTTTACGCTCGGGCAGCTGATTGCCTACCTGCATCAACGTGGCGTGCCGGAGTGGAATGCTGCGCAGGAATATTACGAGGGGTCTGTGGTCACTACGCTGGCCGGAATCTACCGGTTGAAGTCTGGCGGTGTCGGAAGTTCTGACCCCGATACTGACGGCGGGGTAAATTGGGAGCTTGCGCCTACGCCGGTTCAGTCTGACATCACCGTAACTGTCGGCACCGGCGGAGACTATCCGACAATCAACGCTGCTCTTGAGTATCTGAGCAAGCTACAGCCGGTCTATGACAGTGCAGGTATCACAGCAACAATCAATCTACTAACCGGATTCACAATGGCAGAACAGGTGCTTGTTCGAGGGTTGGACCTAGGCTGGGTAACTATAACTGGTGCGGATGCTGAAACCACAATTACCAACACCGCGCTAACCACCGACTTCACAACGGCGGATTATGGTTCCGACTCGTATCCTGCTTTCGGTGTTTCCAAGGGCGGCGTTCTCCCCCGTATTGGTCAGTTGTTTCGATTCGACGTCGCGAACGTAGGCGGCAATAAGCACGGCATCATGGCTGTAGGCGCTGGGAGCTCAGCAGATGTTTTGGCTGGGGCAGGAGTAAATGATGCCGGAACCCATGGCATCTGGGCGAACAGAGGCGCAACCATCAATGCGCACTCAGCAAACGCCTCAGGTGCCGGAACCTATGGCATCACCGCGTCCAACGGCGCAACCATCAATGCAGAAGAAGCAGACGCCTCAGGTGCCGGAGCCAATGGCATCTACGCGTCCCAAGGCGCAACCATCAATGCAGACGCAGCAAACGCCTCAGGTGCCGAAACCCATGGCATCATTGCGATCAGAGGCTCAACCATCAATGCGCAATCAGCAGACGCCTCAGGTGCCGGAACCTATGGCATCACCGCGTCCACCGGCGCAACCATCAATGCAGACGCAGCAACGGGCACACTATCTCAGGCAATAAATACCGTCACCAACAATGGTATTATATTCCAATAAGGATAAAATAATGAGACTATTAACAGTTATTAAAAACGGAAAATTCACCGGCACGCAATACGAGCAGGACAGCGATGCCATCCGCGCTCACCACGCCTCGCAGGGCGAAACGCTTGTATTTCTGGACTATCGACTAACTGCCAATGTCGATGGAGATTACGGTGTGCCGTCAGTTGGTGAGATTAGTCAGGCGTTGATTACCCAGCTAACACAAGCGCGCAAAGAGCAAGAACAGCAGGGCGTAGTTATCAACAACATCCGCTACGCAGGCAACCCCGGCAATCGGCAGACGTTGCAGGAGGCAATCACGTATATTGAAGACGCGGGCTTGGCAGAATTCCCGAGTTGGAAAGACTCAGACGGTGTGTTCCATCAGAATAACCCGCTGGCCGACGTAAAAGACGCAGCTCGTGCGATAGGTGCGCGCCGGTCGCAGCTGATTGCTGCCGAAGGCGAGTACGCTGCGCAGATTATAGCCGGCACCTTGACTGATCTCACAGAGGTTGTGTGGACATGATTTACGCACAGCACTTCTCCGCAGAAGAGTTCAGAGACTGGGCGGACGACATGAGCCCGCGCTTAGTCACCATGCTGGACATTCTCAGATTCCGACTGGGCAGCCCTATCGCCGTATCAGGAAGCGAATACGCCCTTGGCCGCAACCTTGGCCGTGGGAAGATGTCGGAGCATAACATTGATGAATGGGGCGAAGTGCTGGCTGTTGATTGCTTTATCGGCGGAGTCTATAACCGGATCCAAGCCGAAGCGGTTGCGCACGAAGCTGAGGCGATTGGCTTTACTGGCATCGGAGTGTACTCGGACACCCGTAACAACCAAGGCCAAGAGCAGGTCATGTTTCACCTTGGCGTGCGGCCCAATGAGTTAATGGGCTCGCCTGCAACATGGGGTCGCATTAGCGGCAAGTACACAAGTTTAATGGCGGCTGTTCAGTCGCTGAAGGCGGGCTGACTATGAGCGCATGGGATAAGATAAAAGACGTTGTAGGCTCTGTCGCACCCATGGCAGGGTCAATGCTTGCCGGGCCTGCTGGTGGCGCAGTTGGGTC
>Ga0306912_1000987_pt1 | contig 14320 bp, 16 predicted proteins | sample AntRauFillE10628_FD_190443 | JGI IMG/M metagenome (GOLD analysis project Ga0306912, IMG submission 190443) | Saline lake microbial communities from Rauer Islands, Antarctica - Metagenome Filla E10 #628 (v2) (version 2) | ecosystem: Environmental > Aquatic > Non-marine Saline and Alkaline >... | reverse complement strand
GACTTTCATAGGGGCGCAGTCCCGGCCTTAACACTCTATCCCGCCCCGTCATGAAATAGAAAACCGACCACATTGGTCGGTTTTCTTCTTACCTGTCGTTTATGGTATTCTATACAGCACTTACTTACTTTTAACTACTTCCGCATGTACGACCTTATCATCATCGGCGGTGGCCCAGCTGGAGTCTCAGCTGGAGTCTACGCCTCTCGTAAACAACTTAAAACTCTTTTTATTACCTCTGAGTGGGGTGGACAAAGTACCGTATCCCCTGACATCCATAACTGGATCGGAACACCATCTATTTCTGGAACCAAGCTGGCCGAGGATCTCGAGAAACACTTGCGTACCTACGCTGGAGAATGGGTTGATATCCTTGAAAAAGAGCACGTCACTGGTATCGAGCAAGCTGATGATCTATTTACCGTATCTGTTGCTCGAGGGGATTCAGTTCAGGCCAAAGCGATACTGGTTGCAACTGGCTCTAAACGCCGCCGACTGACCGTCCCTGGCGCTGATGAGCTTGAACACAAAGGCGTCACCTACTGCGCATCGTGCGACGGACCAATCTTTGCTGGCCAGGATGTAGCGGTGATCGGTGGTGGTAACGCCGCTTTTGAAACGGCTGCACAACTATTAGCTTACGCAAAAACAGTCACGCTTCTCAACCGGAGCGACAGCTACAAAGCAGATCCTGTCACCGTTGAAAAGGTACTGGCTCACCCGAACATGACCGGTATCGTCAATGCAGATCTCGCAGGCGTACAAGGAGAGAAGTTTGTCGCTGGCTTGACCTATATCGATGCCAATAAAACCGAACAAGCGTTACCGGTGACAGGAATTTTTGTTGAGATCGGCATGATCCCTAACACTGATTTTGTATCAGAAGTAGTTACTCTCGACGAGTATAAACGAATTGAAATTGATCCTTGGACTCAACAGACTGGCACACCCGGCATCTGGGCTGCGGGAGACTGCACCAACATTAAGTATCACCAGAACAACATTTCAGCCGGCGACGCCGTGAAAGCCCTCGAGGATATCTACGTGACCCTCAAGGCGAAGTAACAAAAACACCTGCTATCGAGCAGGTGTTTTTTGTGTTAAATAAGTATTGTACAAGCAACACAAAAGCGCCCGAAGGCGCTTTTGCTTTGTACAACGTAGAGCTTCGACCGATACCCTTTAGTCCGTAGCCTCGGACATAGTATATAGATACTCACCACGAATATCGGTCTACTACTAGGGTAATGCTTATTGCCGGCAGGGTCAATGACTTTTAAAATAAGGCTTAATTCCCTATCTGTGTACAAGTCTGTGGATAGCTCTTGTATAACTGTGGGCACAAACCCTGTGTATAGCTAGGGAAAAGTCTTAGTGAGATCGCTCTTGTCCAACCTCTGTGGCTGCTCGCTTGAGCTGATCCATCAGCGCTTCGTAGTACACCACTCCACTAGTGGCTGCATCAGTAAGCATCTCGTCGTCCATAGCTGCTCCAGCACCAGCGATTAATTGCCAGTGTACGATTGCTCCACCAACAAAGAAACTCATCCATTCAAGCACCTCAGCCGCGCCATCCCAATCATCTCCGACATACATCTCCCCCATCTTGCTAATTTTGGCGGCTGTCTTTTCTACCTTTGGTAACAAAACATCTGACATTTCAGCTGCGTCGCAGATCGCGTGCAAGGCCGCACGTTGTTCTCCGGCAGTGGATACCACCGTACCAGCCGCTGTATCTAACAGTTCTGTCATAACTGCTTCGTTAGCAGCAAAGGTTGTTTCTAAGACTTGGGCAAAGGCATACGCTTCACCAATTTTTTTCGTGATTTTTTCATTCATAGTGCATCAATACTATCATGCTAACAGCCAGAGCAAAAAGACTGGATTTTTTGCGAGTGTTTGGTATAGTAGGCGCACTCAGATTTGCAGAATATGAGTGTAGAAGCATGGCGATTGTCAAAGCTGAGTATAAGACTCAACCGAAACAGTCTCCCAGACCGTCACCCACAATTTAAACAGTCTCCCAGACTATTTAAAGGTCCCATCGTCTAATGGTTATGGAATGAAAAGTGTTTAACTTTTCATCCGGTCGTGCGAAGGAACGAATTGTCGATATTTATTAGACAATAGGTGGCCAGGTTTGAAAACCTAGCCAGGTACAGAACAAACAAAACAAGAAACGACCAGATACACATGGTCCCATCGTCTAATGGTTAGGACGCCAGGTTTTCATCCTGGAAATCGGAGTTCGATTCTCCGTGGGATCACAAATTAAGAAGCTATATTTATCAACGTTTTTAAGAATACCCCACAGGGAGTTCAGAACTATTTTCTATCAAAGCGAAACATCACTATCAAAATAGAGGATATGATAACTACTTGAATTAGTATAGTGGGTATTGACTCAATTATAAAGGCATACGGCAGCCAGAGAAATGGTCCGATCAAACTTAATATCCTGATAGTTTTTGTATCATCAGCCCAGAGTGCAAACGTGGAAGCGGTCACAGCTAGTGCAGGAAGAAGTGAGTGCCAACCCTGCCAGAAATAGATACCTGTAGCTACTAATACTGTAGAAAATACATACGGCCAAATAAAATGATTTAATATCTGATTATCCTTCTTGTGACGGAAGGTAAGATTTCTGATAATCGTTAGTCCATTTGCAATTGCTCCCGCAAATGCTCCAAGTAAAAACTGATGAGTGGCAAGAAACACCATTCCTAATACCAGTAGACCTAAAATGTTTTTTCGATTATTGACTTGAAAAGATACAAAGAGTATAGCCACAGCTATATATCCAAGTATTTGAGTAGTTAAACTATAGTCAAAGTATTCCATTACTGACATTATAACCCCGCCATTGTTATTTCTGCGAGTTTTTTAATACTGTATTGTATTTCGTTTCTATGCGTACAAAGTTCTGAAAGCCACGCTAGTGGGTCATAAATACAAAAATGAGCACGCCGCAAGGTGTGCCATTTTTGTTTGTGATCCCACGAGTAAATAGTCTGGGAGACTATTTACGTGAGAATCGAAAAGCTTTTGAGTCACGATTGGAAGCGAAGCGCACCAATCTGTCCAAAAGGTGTACTGATCCTGTAAGGATCGATTCTCCGTGGGATCACGATTTAGAAGATAAGCACCTTTCAAGGTGCTTATCTTAGTTTACTATTCCTGTAAAACTCTAGAACATATTCATAGAGAAGTTGAATAGCTATTCTGATGGGAAAGCGTCTAAGGACCATCCATTTTCTTCTACAATTTCTTGTAACACTTCGTTACCAAAAATTAGAGATAGATTACTACCGGGTCCTACTGCCGCAGCCCAATGTCCATCCACATTGTGTTGATCGTTCTCAGCCAACTTTGCCTTCACTTCCAACATGACAGCTTCAATTTGCTCAGCTGCCAACTCCCTATTTGTATTTTCTAATTCTGTCTTTTCAACCTTAGGTTTACCATCAAAGCTTTCTTGTCCCATAAATAAATTTTAGTTTTAGTAAGTCAATTATTTATAGCATACAGATACGCTATCAACCCACAAAGAACAGGCCTTCGTAGTACATTATTTGAAACCACAAATCCTATTCTTAATCAAGTTTTTATGACATTGAAACCCTATCCCTATCATAAGGAAGCTCAGCTAAAGATGTTCTTTTAACTATTGATTCCAACAGCTGTTTGTTGCCGGAATATAAATACTGACTACTTGTTACAGCTTGATGGTAGTTAAATTGTCTGACCCACTCACGACCTATTTGTTTATAAAACATAGCTTCTCCTTGGTCCCCCATACACAATGAAACACTATTTGTCAGCGCAACTATTTTCATAGCACCAGGTGTTAACAACCCTTAACCTCTAAATGGTGATTGATTATCAGGTGCAGTTAGTGTGGAAGGATTATCTGAGGTTATAAACTGAGTACTGGAGCCACAGGTAGTAAAGGTCCAATTCATCTGCATAAAATATTCTGCAAAATCAGTACACCTGTTCATCATATCTAAAATTGAATGTTCTCTTGGAATTTTAATCTTACAACGATCACTATGAACAAACTCGAATAATTCATCGGCAGTTATTGTTTCACCATCAGGAATTTCACTTTCATACTCGTTTATGATTGCCTGAGCATCATCAACACTTTGATACTGGAGTTTATTTGTTTTAGCAATTAACTTTTCTTTCAACTCATTTGTTTCCATTTCATATTCGGGTACTCGTAACTTCTGGATCTCAACATACAAGGCCAATTTTTGCTTTTCCAAATGACTTATTGTTTGATTCTTAGAAATTTTTTCAATTACTGGCCAAGCATTACTTTCAATTTCACCTATGAATTTTTCGACCTTGTCAGTAGGTTCACCATTTTTCAGATAAACTCTATAATAATGGCTTTTTACAGCAGTGTTTATAGGTTGTTGTATTCGATATTCGTTGGACGCCCTATCATAGACATGTATTAAATTTGCAGAATCACTAAAGTAAGACAAATACTTTTGTGGCACGTAATGATGACGTTTAGGTGTGGACATATATACATCATACCAAAACCTATTTAGACAAAAAACCACCCACCAAATCGTGGGCGGTTTCGGTGAAGGCGACGCAATTGCCGCGCTCGATAGTAATATGCCTACGCAGCACTAAACACCACCCTACCCCGCCTTAAACTCCTTCTTCGCCACCTTTATATCAGCGAGTAACTCAAGCGCGTGATTGGCTGGATCTACTTTTGGATACACTTTAGCAATCTTCCCTTCGGGATTGATGAGGTATGAAATGCGGGCCGTCCCCCGGACCGGCTTGCCGTACATTTGCTTTTCTACTAACGCACCATATTTGTCGATAGTGGCCATGGTTTCATCAGCTAACAAAGTAAACGGGAGGTTGTATTTTTCAGCAAATTTCTTATGTGACTTAGGAGTATCTTTACTCAACCCAAACACCGTCACCCCCAACCGCTTGAAGTCACCGTAGACTTCGGCAATTGTGCATGCTTCTTTGGTGCAGCCTGGCGTATCGTCTTTGGGATAGATGTACACCAACACCCACTGGCCGTCGTAGTCTTTGAGTGTATGCTTCTGTTCATTTTGATCTAACAGCGCAAAGGCTGGTGCTTTTCGTCCGACTTGTAACATGTCTGGTGATTAATTAAGAAAGATTAATGACTGTAGTATAACAGGCCTATTTAGTTCACTCCTGATTGATCCTCTATGAAATTACAAATCAGATACAGTGCAATCCTAATTACTTTGTACAGGGTTTACGGGCCTAATCCCGCAGAATGACGGTCATTCTGCGGGATTCTTATTTTTATGTACAAACGTCAAAATACCCCCGTACACTTGTACAGGCTGTAAATTATCGCTAGTAAAAAATATTCAGGAGGCACTGTAAAACCAATTATTATGCTAGGATGCCAGTATGAAAATAACGTCGGCAAAATTTATCAAAGGTGTCGTTGGACCAAACGACATTTTAACTGACGGGACACCACAGATTGCGTTTATTGGTCGTTCTAACGCTGGCAAATCAAGCCTACTTAATTCACTCACGAACTCCAAAAAACTTGCGATCACGAGTAAGACTCCAGGGCGAACGCGTGAAGTGAACGTATTTTTGATCAACAACACCCATTACTTTATGGACCTGCCTGGCTACGGGTATGCCAAGGCCGGAGGTGACACGATCAAAAACATCAGCGAGCTTATTTCGTGGTATCTGTTTGAATCGAACAACAACCCCAGGATGGTCGTACTAATCGACTCGGTAGTCGGCCCGACTAAGGACGACTTGGGAATTTTGCACGAACTAGAAAAAGCTGGACGAGACATCGTGGTAGTCGCCAACAAAGTCGATAAGATCAAAAAATCACAATACCTCAACCAACTAAAAAAGCTGCGAACCCAACTCCCTGGGCATACGCTTATTCCCTACTCTTCAAAGACTGGTGTTGGAATAGCTGAGCTAACAGACGAGCTCCTGGGAGAAGCGATGACCGAAGCGGAGTAAAGAACACACACAATAGTAGGTGTTGTATAGCCTTGTGGCACTACTGAGTAACAAACGACCGCAGTTCGCCACACTCAACGAAGGCAGTATCACGGTAGTTGTCATTTTGGTTTTCAAACTCGACACACATGCGCGCTGCGTAGAGCGTACCTGGTAGTAGGTCACGCACTGTTTGTGTATAGGTTTCATTTCCATCAAGGTCAGCATCCATAAACACTCGCTGGAAGCGGTCTTTGGTTTGTCGTAGGCGCTCCATGGTAGTGACTCCTTCTGCTTCTGTAATTCGCTCTAGATCAGAGCCGTAAATAAAGAATACTTTACCATCAATAAAGTCACGCATACTGACTGATCCCGACAAACTCGCAGTCAACCCATCAGCTACTACAGCATCGGTTTGTACCCGTGGACTAGTACCAAAATCTTCATTGTATGTTCGGTATGACTGAGTCCGAGTACAGGTCGTGCCGTCACGCAATCCGTCGTATTCAACACAGACGATGTAGTACAGCAAAGTATCTCCCTCTAGATCATCTACTGTCTTAAAAAACCTCTGTGTCCCACGAATATTGCGAGCAATGCGAGTTTTTTGTAGCAGCTCGTCATCTTCATCAATTGCTGAGTAGGACCGGCCGCTGGCGTCTACAACCATTGCTTGCGATTCGCCATACACTAGATACACATCACCATCGACTGCATCTCGCATTGTCACAGTTAGCTCCAGTACCATTTCATCAGCCGCTGCGGCAGACTCATCATTGATACGAATAGTCGGGATTCGAACATCACCGGGACTATACGCCCCGGGGGTCGTGGTAAAGCTAGTGGTTGTTGAGCAAGATAGCTGTTCACCTCGTTCGGCACAAAGTCGCACGTAGTAGGTCGTATCTGGTGCCAGACTTCTTGCTTGGGTGGCAAATGAGTTGTCTCGATTTAATGAGCGCGCGACTCTAATGACAGAGGCTTCTGCTCGTTTATTAGTCAACACTTGTTCGTAGGTCGTATAAGCGGCGATACTTCGATCGACGTCTAGCTTGTCATAGCCATAGATAAAAAATACCTCACCGATAGTTTCGGTACCGACCACCACCTCACCACGCAGTAGTGCGGCTCCTGATTCTATATTCTGAGTTGCTTTGACTGAGATTGAGGCTGGCACAAAAGTCGGTGTCGTAGGTACTGGATTAGGCTCACTCGTGTTTGGGGTCGTTCTAAAGGTAGGCGTTCTAAAATCAGTCATCGGTGAACCTAGCAACGGGGCTGACCCTCCGTCTGCTTGACTTGCATCAGCGCGATTAGTGGCTGATTCAGGCACGATTTGGAAGCCCGAAATTGACATCAGTGCGACCAATCCAATTACTGCAATAAAGCCGAAAATCTGCATAATAGTTATATAATACAACTATTATACCAAAAGTCAATATATTTCTGTCTTTTCCGCCCTTCTTGTATACTACGTGTATGCAATATCTACACACCATGGTGCGAATCAAAAATCTCGAGGAATCACTTGATTTCTATTGCCATAAGCTCGGCCTGGTTGAATACCATCGCTATGACTCAGAGGCTGGCAAGTTTACTAATATATTTCTGCACGCCCCGGGCGATACAGACGCCACGCAGACCAAATCCCCGGTACTTGAACTAACCTACAACTGGCCAGAACAGGATGGTACGACTGAAGACTATACTGACGGGCGAAACTTTGGCCACCTAGCGTATCGGGTCGAGAACATTTACGATACCTGCAAACAACTGATGGACAAAGGAGTCACCATCAATCGCCCGCCCCGGGATGGTCAGATGGCATTTATCAAGAGCCCAGACGGAATCTCGATCGAGCTACTGCAGGCTGGAGATCCACTCGAAGCCCAAGAACCATGGGTAAGCATGCCAAATACCGGAAGCTGGTAATGGTCAACAAAAAAGCGCCTCAAGGGGCGCTTTTATTTATTTTGGGCGGGTAAATCGTCGCAAGCAAGTCGCAGTATGTCGCCGCTCTAGGCTGTCGCTTGGACTGCGGTGCAATCTGCGTAGTAGCAACTCAAAATGTCGGCGGCGACCAGAAGCTGACATTCCATACCAAATCTGGTCTCTGGTCGGATACAGAACAGTAACTACATGCTGCATAAAGATCTCCTTTGTTTTGAGAACTAACCTACTCCACCGTGACTGATTTAGCAAGATTACGCGGTCGGTCGACATTCAACCCTTTCTCAACTCCGACTTTATATGCCAACAACTGTAACGGAATAGTAGTTATAATCGGCTGTAGTATCGGGTGCACCTTTGGGATATACAGGACGTCATCTGCGACTTCTTGTATCTGCGCATCACCCTTAGTGGCAATAGCGAGAACTGGAGCCATGCGGGCTTTGGCTTCTTCTATATTTGATATCATTTTTTCGTATACATCGTCTTGGGGTGCCATAGCAATAATCGGGAAGTTTTCATCCAGGAGCGCAATCGAGCCGTGCTTGAGCTCGCCTCCAGCATAGGCTTCGGCGTGGATATAGGTGACTTCTTTAAGTTTGAGTGAACCTTCGTAGGCAATTGGAGTATGGAACTTTCGGCCAATAAACATAGCGTGATTGTAGTTAGCGTACTTTTTAGCTACGGCATCAATCGCTGACACGTCTTGTAGGTACTTGTCGACGGTATCTGGTAGCCCTTCGAGCCCTTGCAAGATTTTGATCCCCTCGGCTTGCGAGAGCGAGCCGTTCTCACGCCCGATCATAACGGTGAGCAGCACAAATACCGTCAGCTGTGACAAGAACGCTTTGGTCGAAGCGACGGCAATTTCTGGGCCAGCGTGGTTGTGTACCCCAGCATCGGTCTCGCGCGCGATGGTGGAACCAACCGTATTTACCATCCCGAGTGTCAGCAGCCCAGCGGCTTTAGCTTTACGAATCGACGCGAGCGTATCAGCCGTTTCACCAGACTGTGTGACCGCAAGTACAGCAGTTTTGCCAGTCTGCAAATTATTTTTATAACGATACTCACTCCCAAGCTCCACCTCAACCGGGATCCCCGCGTATTCTTCGAGCATGTACCGCCCTACTTGTGCCGCGTAATACGCCGAGCCACAACCAACAATCACCAATCGATCAAGGTCCTTGATTTGCTTAAGAACCACCTCAAGCCCACCCAATTTGACCAGACCCTTTTCAGCAATAATTCTTCCCCTGGTTGTATTTCTGATTACTTCAGCCGCTTCGTAGATCTCTTTGAGCATAAAGTGTTCGTAGCCTTGCTTTTGCACCGCTTGCGCGTCGGAGGCTATCACCTCTGCGGTGCGATCAACTTTCCCTCCGGCTATTGTACTGATGGTGTACGAATCCTTGGTGACAATAGCCATGTCGCCGTCTTCTAGATACACGACGTCTTTCGTGTGAGTAAGTAGCGCCGAAGGATCAGACGACACCAAATTTCCATCAGGAGCTAATCCAATCACCACCGGACTTCCCATGCGGGCTGCGATAATAGTGCCCGGATCATCGACACTACAAACCATCAGTCCATACGTACCACGGACGTTTTTTAAAGCGGTACGCACGGCCAGCTGTAAATTCCCTTTGTAGAATGAGCCAATTAGCTTGGCAAGAACTTCGGTGTCGGTATCAGATTCAAATGGTAGTCCTTGCGCTACCAACGCTTCTTTAAGGTCACGGAAGTTTTCGATAATGCCATTATGGACAATAGCAATTTTGCCACTAGCATCAGTATGCGGATGAGCGTTCTTTTCGGTTGGTGGCCCATGGGTTGCCCAGCGGGTGTGGGCAATACCGGTGGTACCAGGGATAGCGGTAGTTATTTTAGCTGCTAGATTGTCGATTGGACCAACGGCTTTAATCGGCGCCTGACCGGGGACATAAATTCCAGCTGAGTCATACCCCCGGTATTCAAGTGTCCGCAACCCATCGAGCAAGATTGGCGTTGCTGTTTTGCTCCCTACGTACCCAAAGATTCCACACATAAATAATTGTTATAGCGTATATGCTATATATTACACTCACACAAGCCAGTAAGTTACATGCTGCAAAAAATATCTTGGATGATACTATTACGTTATATGGAAAAGTTCACGCAAACCCAACCTGACCAAACACCGCCACCCCCATTTGAAATAAGTGCACCAGACGGACAAATAGAGAATGGAAATGAGACTGTGACAGAAACATTTTACTTTTTTCGCGAACTCTTGGCGCAGCAAGGATTCACAGAGTATACAGATGTTAATTCAGCTTATAAAAGTCTGCCGCCTGAAAAAATAATGGTTCGTAGAGAGGATCCTCGCAATGTACTTAAATTATTATCTGAAGAAGGGTCGTATGAAGTGGACTTTGTAGGTAATGATAGGTATTCCAACTGTGTAGAATGGAATCCTGCTACAGATGGACCTCGAAATATTTCTAATGCATACTTAGAAGGATACACTAATCTCAATAGTGTAGTGACCCTCATAGGAATGGAGCGTAATGATACTGACGATATTATGAGGCTGCCAGATGCCGTACAAAATTTTCATGGTTTACAGCGAGATGGTGTTCGATCGTTTACTGGCACAGTAAACAAAGACCGGGTATTGTTTATAAATTTGCGTGTCCCTGGTCATCTAATTCCAGAATCCGAGTTAACAGATGATGAGCTAGAAAGACTTGATTTATACCATGAAGCTAAGGAGGCTGGCTCAAAATCTGTGCCAGTTATGATTCATCGATCATACCTTCAGAATAATCTTCAAACTGATGACGAATTAGAAAAAGCGGCGTAACCAATGGTTATCGCCGCCTGACTGCTTCACTTAATGTTTGACATGAGATACATCTCAGCGCTCCAGGAATTAACTCTAGGCGTTCATTTGGAATGCATTCTGCGCAATCGCTGCACAACTGATATGTACCATTGTCAATTTTCTGCAAGGCAATTTGAATCCGCGGAATCACAATCTGCAGCTTGAGTCGCCTATAAGCCGCGTCCCGTTTAGAAAGCACCTCACCATAGTAAGCCAAGTGATCCAACAAACGGCCTCGTTGTTTATCCAGATCAATTCTAGGTTGTTTCATAATGACCTCAAAAACACATTCTAAAGTAGATAATACATCACATATTTACAAAGTCAATATATGCCGGTAATGTGTACACACATATGGCGCTTTTCTATAGACTAAGAAATTGTGCATATCTATGGCAAAATACTAATTTAGCTGAACTATTGATGATATCATGTATACATGAAGTCAAAATGGTCCCATTTAAAACCTGAAGCAATTCGTTTGCGTAAAAAAGGAAATTCCCTCCCCTATATAAACACTAAGTTACAGATCCCTAAATCCACCCTGAGTTACTGGTTCAAAAACATTGAACTTACAGCCTCCCAAAAAGCCAAACTACACCAAAAATGGAAAGATGCACTCGTTATTGCACGACAAGGCGCAGTAAAGTGGCACAATCAACAAAAAGCTGACCGACTAGCTGCAGCTAAAGTACGAGCTATGGGTACTTTAGCTAAAGTTGACATTGCCGACCCGGCAATACTAGAACTCTCACTGGCAGTATTATATTTAGCAGAAGGGTATAAAAAGAATCCTGAGACCGGATTAGGTAGCTCAGACCCAGTTACTTTACGGTTTTTTCTGAAAGGAATAGAGACTATATTTGACTATGATGTGTCCTCGGTGCGTTGTGAACTGTATTTACGAGCGGATCAAGACCCCTTGACACTAAAGGAATACTGGGCAAAGGAACTATCGTTGCCATTAGAAAACTTTAAACAAGTACACAACGACCAACGCAGCGCTGGCAAAGCAACCTACGAAACTTACAAAGGTGTCTGCAGTTTGCGCTGTGGCAATATTGCAATCCGTAGACGATTGGTCTTCCTTGCCGAAGAATACTTTGCTATAATCGGCACGCAAACGCGCGCATAGCTCAGCTGGTTAGAGCGCTCGCATGACATGCGAGAGGTCCCGAGTTCAAATCTTGGTGCGCGTACACGTTCGAGAGCAAAAATGACGAAGGTCGAACCTTCGTCATTTTTTACATCACCTGTGGTGACTGCTACAATATCCACCATGACTGAATCAAACAAAGACATCGTAGTTATTTATCACGCCCAATGTCGTGATGGTTTTGCGTCAGCGTTTGCTGCGTGGAAGAAATTTGGTGACAGTGCCACCTATATTCCCCAACGAACCCAAGTTGCGGTAGATGCTTTTGCCGACAAAGAAATATACGTTCTTGACTATGGTTTGGAAGAAGATGTACAGCGAGCACTAGAGAGTACAAATAAAAGTGTGATGGTAATAGACCATCATCCAGCTAGTGAAGCTGGCGTGACTGCGTTTCCACAGAATATTTTTAATAAAAACCACTCTGGAGCAGTACTTTCATGGCAGTACTTTCATCCTGATACACCGGTTCCAGAACTAATGTACTTTGTAGAAGATCACGATCTCTGGAAATTCGAGATGCCTGACAATCGGGCATTTTGTTCTGCTCTTAAGGAGCACGACTTTGATTTTAAAAAATGGGATGATCTGCTGGGTAGACTAGAAGACCCGGCTTTTCGCAATGCATTCATCAACAAAGGACAGATTATTTCTCAGTTTGAAGACAACTTGGTCGAAGGACTAATGCAGTACAAAGAACGAGTACGATTTGAAGGTCATGAAGTCTGGGCGCTGAACGTTGCTCGTACCTATCGATCTATTCTTGGTCATCACTTGGCTAGTTTAAACAAGGGCACCGACCAGCCCGAATTTGGGATTGTGTACTACCGCAATCACGGTGCAGTCAATATGTCTTTGCGGAGTAATGGTGATGTTAACGTACGCCTAATGGCTGAAAAATATGGCGGTGGTGGGCATAACAACGCCGCTAGTATTAAAGTCGATTCGTTCGCAGACTTACCGTTTGAATATATTGAATAGCTGATATATACTGTCTACAGATTGGATAGAGCCATATCTCTTCTAGGTACAAAGTCAATTTGACTTATATCTTATACAAGAAGAGTTGCAACTCTCGAGAAGAGATATGCTTCTACCCTATACGTTTTTGAACAATAAAAAAACGGTCCATACTATCTATGTAGGCCGTTTTTTGTTTGTTTTACAACGAACACACTCTACTCCCCTCGGCCCATAATCATGAGTCGCATATACAGATAAGCACAGTATCAGCCGCCAACAATAATACGTTTGGCAGGCTATCCAGACAGGGAGCCCAATGGTGCACGCCAACAGATAGTCGATTAAACCGACAGATTTGTTTCTCATTATTCACCTCCTTATAAACCGTAGCATAAAACTACTTTTTAGGTATAGTGTAAACAATGTTAATCCTGTCAATTGAAACATCCTGCGACGAAACCGCTGTTAGTCTTGTGACAGCCGATGGTGAATTTCCTGATGCAACATATCAAATACTTGGTAACGGACTATGGTCGCAAGTGGACGCGCACGCCGAATATGGCGGTGTGTTCCCCATGGTCGCCAAGCGTGAACACGCTCGGACTCTGGTGCCGATGCTTAAACAAGCTGCTAGCGAATCAGATCTGCTCGAAGACCATTCAACTGGTCTATCGGACGCCGACAAGACCAAACTACAAGAACTTCTAGTGCGCGAAGAAGGCTTGGCTGATTTATTGATTGAATTTCTAGCTACTCACTCCTTGCCCAAAATCGATCTGATCGCAGTCACTAGTGGCCCCGGACTGGAACCCGCACTATGGGTCGGGGTAAGTTTTGCCAAGGCGCTTGCACTTATCACCGGCGCGAACGTCATCCCCACCAACCATATGGAGGGTCATATCCTCGCGAGTATCTATAATGTCGAACGTGACGATATGCTCAGTGACATTGGCTTCCCAGCAGTAGCCTTACTTATTTCCGGTGGTCACACGGAACTCATCAACATGAGTAACTGGGGTACGTACGATAAAGTCGGCCAGACCCGTGACGATGCCGTTGGCGAAGCCTTTGATAAAGTCGCCCGGCTACTTGGACTGCCATACCCCGGCGGACCGCAGATTAGCAAACTGGCTGCAGACGCCCGCAAGCGTAACTTACCAGAATTTGCCTCACTACCCCGCCCGATGATCAATTCCGGTGACCTTGATTTTTCTTTTTCAGGCCTCAAGACTGCGGTGCGTTATGCAATAGCTGACAATGAGCTGACCGATGATCAGCGCGCAGCGGTCGCCCGCGACTTTGAAAACGCTGTAACTGAAACCTTACTCAAGAAAACCAGTGCTGCCGTGGCAAATACTGGCGCTCAGACCCTGATCGTCGGCGGTGGTGTC
>Ga0306912_1000980_pt1 | contig 14384 bp, 14 predicted proteins | sample AntRauFillE10628_FD_190443 | JGI IMG/M metagenome (GOLD analysis project Ga0306912, IMG submission 190443) | Saline lake microbial communities from Rauer Islands, Antarctica - Metagenome Filla E10 #628 (v2) (version 2) | ecosystem: Environmental > Aquatic > Non-marine Saline and Alkaline >... | reverse complement strand
ACCCTATTCACAAAGGACATATAGAATACTTTCATGAGGCAAAAGCTTTAGGAGATATACTCTTTGTTATCGTTAACAACGATCATCAACGACAGTTAAAAGGGAGCAAGCCTTTTCAGGACGAAGGAGAAAGATTAATCATTGTACAAAACATCAATCCGGTTTACAGGGCTATATTATCCATAGATCAGGATCGTACTGTATGTAAATCTATAGAGTACCTGGTTAAAGAATATGGTGAAATTTATAACTTCACGTTTGCTAATGGAGGAGATCAAAACAACCAAAGTATACCAGAGGCTGAAATTTGTAATCAACTAGGTGTAGACTTAGCTGACGGTTTAGGAAATAAGATTCAGTCTAGTAGCTGGCTATTAAAAAATAACTAATTATGGAACATGATATAAGACCATGGGGTGAATATTTTGTATTAGAAGATAACGAATCCCACAAAGTCAAACGAATTGTTGTAAAGCCTCACGGCAGGTTATCTTATCAATACCATCACAAACGTTCTGAAGTTTGGACAATCGTTTCAGGGATTGCTAAAATTACATTGGATGGAGAGGTTAAAAATTATAATCCAGGAGAAGTTATTAAAATAGCTCAGGGAGTAAAACATCGTATTGAAAATCCATCTGATCATGAAAACTGCGTTTTTATTGAAGTGCAATTAGGATCTTATTTTGGAGAAGATGATATTGTAAGAATCGAGGACGACTATAATAGAAAATAGAGTATGAAAAAAACAGCACTTATAACAGGAGTTACAGGACAGGACGGAGCTTATCTTTCTGAATTTCTCCTAAAAAAAGGATACAAAGTACATGGGATAAAGCGTCGCTCCTCTCTGTTTAATACCGATAGAATTGACCACTTATATCAGGATCCGCATGTAGAGCACCAAAATTTTATTTTGCATTATGGTGATATGACGGATAGTACAAATCTTATCCGCTTGATAAAAGAAATCCAACCAGACGAAATTTACAATTTGGCTGCTATGAGTCACGTAGCCGTATCATTTGAGATTCCAGAATATACAGGTAATGCTGATGGTTTGGGAACATTGCGTATTTTGGATGCAGTAAGATTACTAGGTTTGGAAAGCAAGACAAGAATATACCAAGCCTCGACCTCAGAGCTTTACGGGAAAGTGCAAGAAGTGCCTCAAACAGAGACTACCCCTTTTTACCCTAGATCTCCTTATGCTGTTGCTAAAATGTATGCGTTTTGGATTACGGTGAATTATAGAGAGGCTTACGGTATGTTTGCCTGTAATGGTATTTTATTCAATCACGAATCGCCTATACGCGGGGAGACCTTCGTGACTCGCAAGATCACCCGGGCAGTCTCAAGGATTGCTTTAGGACTCCAAGATAAATTTTATTTAGGTAATCTTGATGCAAAACGGGACTGGGGTCATGCTAAAGATTATGTAAGAATGATGTGGATGATTTTACAAGCAGAACAGCCTGAAGATTGGGTGATTGCTACAGGAAAAACAACAACAGTACGAGACTTTGTTAAAATGAGTTTTTATGAAGTAGGCATAGAATTAGAGTTTATAGGAGAAGGTGAAAAAGAATATGGGATAGTTAAAGAATGCCATGATCCAAACTATCAATTAAAGAAAGGCCAAGAAGTATTAAAGGTAGACCCTAGATATTTTAGGCCTACAGAGGTCGAATTACTTATAGGAGACGCCACAAAAGCAAAAGAAAAATTAGGATGGGAATGTCAATATGAGTTGTCCGATTTGGTTAAAGAAATGATGGAGAGTGATCTTCAATTAATGCAAAAGGACCAGTTTTTGAAAGAGAGCGGCTATAAAACAATGAACTATTTTGAGTAAGTCAATAGAAAAATCCAGTAAAATTTATGTCGCAGGTCATAGAGGGATGGTGGGCTCTTCGATTTGGAGAGCTTTGGAATCAAAAGGATATATTAATCTTATCGGAAAATCATCAAAAGAACTGAACCTCAAAAACCAGGAGGCGGTTATTAAATTTTTCAAAACCGAGTCGCCGGAAGTGGTAATCGATGCAGCAGCAAGAGTTGGTGGCATTCTTGCAAATAGCGATTATCCTTACAATTTTCTGATGGAGAATCTTCAGATCCAGAACAACCTGATTGATGCAGCTCATCAGTATAATTCAAAAAAATTTATTTTTCTTGGTAGCTCCTGTATTTATCCTAAACACGCTCCTCAGCCTCTAAAGGAAGAGTATCTGTTAACCGGTAGTTTAGAGTCAACTAATGAGTGGTATGCTATAGCCAAGATTGCGGGTGTAAAAGCCTGCGAAGCCATAAGAAAGCAATATGGGAAAGACTTTGTCAGCCTGATGCCCACGAATCTATACGGACCACATGATAACTTTGATCTAAAGACATCACATGTGCTTCCTGCAATGATACGGAAGTTTCACGAAGCAAAACTGAATAACAATTCTCATGTAAAACTATGGGGTTCAGGAAATCCTAAGAGAGAATTTTTACATGTCGACGATCTCGCTGAGGCTGTATCCTTCGTTTTAGAAAATAAATTAGATTCACATTTATATAACGTAGGAACTGGCCTTGATCTTACTATAAAAGAACTTGCTGAAACTATCCAAGAAATTGTGGGTCATGGTGGAGAAATTAAATGGGACAGTTCTAAACCTGACGGCACACCACGAAAATTACTGGATGTCTCAAAGCTTAAAAAAGAAGGCTGGGAATCTGAAATCAAACTCAAAAAAGGTATTTCAAATACTTATGATTGGTTTAAAGGTAACCAAGAGACATTTAAAAAGGTGAAGTTTTAAAAGTCATAAGATCTATATCCGTAAAATGCTAAATTTTATAAAAGATAAAATTACCAAACTAGATATTCATACTCTTGAAGTGGTGAAAAAATCTTATTCTTCCATGATTGTCAAAATGACCGGAATGTTCGCTGCATTTCTAATAAGTGTTATCTTAGGCAGAACTATAGGTCCAGAGGGTCTTGGAATAATAAATTTAAGCACAAAAATTGTAGCCTTTGTCTTGATTTTCATTATGTTGGGGATGGATACTGTTGTTAGAAAAGAAGTGGCGATAGCCTTTGAGCGAAAAGATTGGCAACATGTAGGTAATACGATATTTACTTCCACACGCATAATCTTACCTATAGCTATAGGCATTAGTATTGTTTTAATAATGATGGCATCTTGGCTTTCTGAAAATGCTTTTAAAGAACCCAAATTATACTTGCCATTATTGGCTTTTTCAGTCTTATTGATTCCTCAAGCTATTTCTAGAATATTTGAATCTGGTTTAATTGGCTACAGAAAAATTTGGCAAAGTAATTTGTTAAATGAAACATTAAGCTTGATTGTTGTTGCTTTAGGACTAGGAGTTATGTTTATTTTAAATGTAAAAATTACTATTCCATTCGTACTTTTACTTTATGGTATAGGTCGCATAACTGTATTGATTTCAGTATTGGTTTATTGGTACTTAATTTTTCAATTCAGGGGTAAACGGATTAAAAAAACTAAATCAATGCTGAGAGTAGGACTACCTTTACTTATAGTTTCATCTACTGCTTTAATTGCAAGTAGTGCTGATACTGTTATGCTTGGTTTACTTAGTAACTCTCGAGAAATTGGTTTTTATTCAGTGGCAGCAAAACTAGGAACATTAACAAGCTTTTTTCATTTAATATCAATCTCTAGTTTAACTCCAAAAATAGCTTCTTTATTTCATGAAAATAAATTAAAAGAACTTGAAACGATGGTTCAACAAGTAACAAAAGGATTAGGAGCAATAGGTGTTCTAAGCGTCTTAATTTACTTTTTTCTTGGTAATCAAATTTTGAGTTTATGGGGTACAGAATTTAAAGAAGCTTATTGGATATTAATCATAATTGCTTTCGGCCAATTGGTTAATCTTGGAACTGGTGCTACAGGCATGATTCTTCAGATGACAAACAATGAAAGAGCTTTAGGATATTTAACGTTAAGCACAGCAATCTTAAATGTGTCATTGAATTATGTGCTTGTACCACTCTATGGCGGCTTAGGTGCCTCAATAGCAACAGCTATGACTTTAATTTTGCAAAATGTAATTCAAATAATACTTGTTAAAAAAAAGCTAGGTATTTTAACTATAAACTTTCCATGGTAATAAAAATAATTACAAATTAAAGTTTACTAAAAAGAATATGAATGATAATAATATGTAACGGAATGATGCGATCAGGTTCTACTTTACAATATAATATTGTTAAAGAACTGCTTTATCAAAATAAAAAAAAATATGCTAAGTTAGGTTACTACAATAAAGATAAAATTATTCAAGATTTTGTCGATCTTGAAAATTATGCAACTGACAGAAGTACTATTTATCTTATCAAAACACATGATTTCACTAAACTTAATGAGCTAGATAATGTATTTGTTATTTATTCATATAGAAATTTACTTGATGTTGCTGCATCCCTTAAGCGAAAGTTTAATTCAGAAGGCGATGATTTAATATTAACAATTAATGACAACATTAATAACTATTATAAAATAATAAATTCACCCAAAATTTTAATACATTCTTATAAGAGCCTATTAAATTCACTATATAACTGTGTTGAAGAAACAAGTTCATTTTTAAAATTAGAAACAAGTAATGTAATCCTGAATGAGATTACTTTAAACAATTCACCAAAAAACATTATAAAACTGCAAAATAAAAAAAAAGTCATAAAGTCAATAAAAAAATCTATCCTCAGTTCATTAACATCAACCAGTTCCAATACGAAAAAAAATATTAAATCTTTTTTTGGTGTAAAAGTTACAAATAGATTAAAGCATAAATTGTTCCCACATGATCAAGATTCATTACTTCATCTAAATCATATTTCAAAAGACTTTGGGCAAAATGGTAACTGGGAAGAAATCCTGAGCGATAAAGAAATCAAGAGGATTAAGTCTGAATTTAAAAACTGGACAAATGAAAACAAGTTGGAATTTTGATAAAATGTAAAATTCATAAAAATAACAAATTGGAATATCCGAATATCTTAAAAATGAAAAATATTATAAATATTGCTTGGGAGGTTAAGAAGTGAATGTGGAAATAATATTTTAAATGGGTTGATAAGAAAATCAAGTTAAAACTCTAGCAAATGCTTGTTTAATTTGAGTATGAGCACCTTCTAGAGCTAATGCAGGAACGTGAAGGTGATGGGCAATGGAAATTGGTTGTTTTTGTATGTATTGCAAGGCTACTACAAAAAAGGTATTTCCGGTTCTCGGATACGCTGCAATAACTAATTCAGTGTCGTTTTTAATGAATAACTTCTTATTTTTTTGCTTTAGACCGTACAGATTGAAAAATAAGAAAGGATAATTGCCTAAATAGATTCTCAGTTCAAAAAGAAGACTTCTTAACAATTTCATTTTTATGTAAATTAAAGTGCAATACTAAAGATTTTTATTTAATATACTGCTTCATCTATTGAATTGAACGCCTTAAAAATATATTGATGATTTTCAATATTTATAAATTTCAAAAGATTTATTAGATAATAATTCGTAAAATTGCAACATTTCTGATGTGAAGTTTTAAGATAATAAAACTTGCCAAATTCTATAGAATGAACCTATTTATCAAATTCCTATTAGCTGCAGTATCCATTTGTGTTTATTCTCAGAAAAATTCACAATTGAATTCTTTAAATGAATTTGAAGGTGTAAGAATTTATAATTTATACAGTGATATAATATATGGAGGTGGCGTAATTTATAATGAAAGCTTGAAAGAATACCCAACTCAGTTGCATACTGGTTTTTTAAAATTAGGCTTTGATGAAAATTTAAACCAGGTTTCAAAAAAAATAATAAAACATGCTAGGTTTAATAAAGGGATTAGCATTAATAGTGAGGCTGGTTTATTTTTGTCAACAAAATATTATGGAAAACTTACTAGTCCTAGTCAAATGATAATATCGATGCACTTTCCAACGGATTATTATAAGGAAAGCAATAATTACTCTTTAGGTTTTTGGGTCAATGTTAAAAAACTGAATGGAAATGGGTTAGCTTTTTCAAAGATAAATGGTGCTTTTTCCTTTTTTTCGCACCAAGATTTAAAAACATTAGGAGCAAGGGCTTACCAGCAAAATAATAAAGTCCAAAACTATATATTTGAAATTACAAGAGTTGATGGTGATTATAGCTATTTAAGGTATAATCCTGATAATATATACATTATAAGATTTTTTATCTCAAAAGAAAGTGGTGAAAAAGTTACTGAACTCGAGATTTTAAATCCAGTTTTTCTCGATGGTGATAACCATAAAATCAACCCATATTTCGAATACAAGAGTAAATCAGAATCGCTTAATAGTGATAAAATTGGTAAAAGGGCTGTGGTCATTGGTGATAGCCAGCATCAGGATAGAGAATTGCACAAAGTCATTGCAAGGCAAACTGGTTTAAATATAATATCGATGGCTAGAGGGGGACACTCAATTAAATATAAGAGCATGAATAAAAACAAGGCCAATATGTTTTGGTTTTACGAAAAAAAGTTAAGGGAAAAAATCTTGAAAATTGAAAATGTTGATTATTATATATTACCATTATCTACAAACGACACTAAAGGCGGTGGCGAGCTTTCAAATGAGACTATTAATGCTGTAATTGAAAATTATCCATATTATACTGATAACCAGAAGTTATCACAAGAAAAACTTAAGATTTTTGAAAATCTAAACGAAAATGAAAAGGAAAAAATATTTGGATATAAGCAAACCTTTGCTGCTTATATAATGCAATTAAAAGAAGTAAATCCAAATGCACGATTCTTACTGTCTTCAATACCAATTTCACCATCACATATGACCGGGAAAAAAGACAATCAAGGTCACGGAATATGGGCTGATGGCTGGAATGCAAAAAAAGCAAAAGAAGAAAGAATGCCAATTTATACTAGTATGAGGAGGGACAGCAGAGAGCTTGCTGATTGGTTTGGTGCTAATTGGGCTGATTTGCAAAATAAAGTGAATTTAAATTTTGAAAATGCTCCAGAATATACAACCGATGGTATACATTGGTTTCCTGAAATTAAAAGAAGAATAGGCAAAGTCTTTAGTGATGAGTTGCAGGATATGTAAAAATATAAAAGCTAGTTTTAGGAAATATATATAATAAATACCAATAAATTGAACGAAATTATCAGTGTAATTACTGCATCATATAATAGTGAAAAAACGATCTCCAATACTTTGGACTCCCTTATTAATCAAACTAATAAAAATTTTGAATTTATTTTAATCGATGGCAATTCTAAAGATAGTACTCTGAAAATTGTAAAACAATACGAGCAAGCATTTCATCAAAAAGGAATTAATTTTAAATGGATTAGTGAACAAGATTCAGGTATTTATGCTGCCTGGAATAAGGGATTAAAAATGGTGAAAGGAGAATGGGTTTCTTTCTTGGGTTCGGATGATATTTTGATGCCAACCGCAATTGATGACTATAGCAATTTGATACAAAATCAGAGTTCGAAACCTATAGATTTAATTCATTCAAAAGTTGAGGTCGTAAAAAATAATAAAGTAATAAAAGTAATTGACGGTCTTTGGTCTTGGAAAATTTTTAAAAATCATATGAATATTGCTCATGTGGGAGCTTTACATAATATGAAATATTTCAATACATACGGCGTTTTTGATGAGTCATATAAAATTACGGGCGATTATGAACTTTTATTAAGAGCAAAAGATCAATTGAAATGTTTATACCTTGATAAAGTCACAGCCCAGATGGCTTATGGAGGTATCAGTACTACAAATGAAAGGAAAGTGTTTTTAGAAACATTAAGAGCAAAAAGAGAAACAGCTCAGGTTAATGCATTAATTTGTTGGTTTGATTTTTATATAGCGCTTTTTAAGTTTAAAATTAAAAACGTAATTAATTAAACTTAATTCAGTAAAATTTTTATTGATGCAGTTACAGTCAAAGATTCGGACTAAGTTTTCTTTAGTGAAATATCTAGAATTTACTTCTGTACTGATGGTTTTTTTACAGGGGTTTGTTTTACGAAATGTTTTTTTTATTGATTTGAAGCTGTTTTATTTTTTTTTAATTCTTAATAGTTTACTGATATTTACCACATATGGGATTCAATTACATAAATACCTTTTAGGTTTTGTTGTTTTTATAATCTTCCACGCCTTAATCGTTAACACGTTATATAACATTCCTTATAATTTTTTTATCAAGCAAACTTTAGGTATTTTACTTGTTGCAGTCTATTTTTATAATGTGTTTGTATTATGTGATAAAGAGAGAATGTTTAAATTATATCTCAATCTAACCATAGTATTCTGTCTGATTGCTATATTATTTTACCCAACAGGTCTTCTGGATAAAGAATATAATAGACTGGATGGGCTGATGACAGAACCTTCAAAGTTTATAATAGTTAACGTTCCAGCCTTGTATTATTTTTTTAAGAAGAAAAAAATAATACAATCATCAATTTTATTAATTGGATTTATAATGGCTCAGTCATCCATAGGCTTTTTAGCAATTTTAATAATGCTTGTTTGTCTATTTTTAAGAAAAAGCACACTAAAATATTTTGGTCTGGCAATCTTACCCTTTCTATTTTTAATACCTTATCTTCAAACTAATGAAAACTTTCAATTACGTTATGATCAAACTTTGGAGAATCTAGATGTTTTTGTGACTAAATCATTTGATAATAATACTAATTTGAGTTCATTTATTTTATTAAAAAGTGCATATATATCAATAAATAATTTTCTGGATCATCCTCTAGGTACTGGTATAGGATCATTTGCTTATCAGCATGATGTATATATAAAAGATCTTTCGGTGCCTGATTATGCAGAAATCTATGGTACTAAAAATCTTAATAAGGAGGATGCAAACTCTATGTTTTTAAGAATTTTATCCGATTTTGGATTTATAGGTTTGTTTGCAATAGGTGCTTTTATATTTATCGGAGGTTATGTTTTAATTAAAGATTATGATTCTGAGAAGAAGACTATTTGCATAGGTGTTTTTATTTATTTTTTATTAAAACTTTTAAGGATGGGACATTATTTTCCAGAAGAAATGTTTTTCTTTTTATTTATGTTCTTCTTCAGTTTGCCCAAAATAACACTTAAGTTAAGTGATAATAAAGTTTTAAAAATATTAAAATAATGAATATTTCTTTTAGTCATAAATTTTTGGCTTTTTCATTATATGTAATGGCAGTTTTTCCATTACTACCCAAGAAAATTTTAGGTCTACCTGTTATTTTACTTATTATTTCTAGTTTTATCAATTTTATTCTTACTAAAAAAAGTAGCTTCAATTATAAGAAGTTATTAATTGGAATTATTCCGTTTATTTTATTTTTGATTTCTGCTTTTTATTCAGATGATTTAAGCTCTGCGTTTAAAAAAGTTAGTGGTACAAGATTATCATTATTAATAGTCCCATTAAGTTTTTTTCTATTAAGCAAAACCGCAACAGCTTTTTTAAAATCTCAACTTTATAAGTTTCAAATAATTTTCAGTCTTTCATCATTTATATTGTGCATACTATATTTAGTTTATTTACCTTTTTTAGAGGCCCCTCAAAATCCACATTTCGCCTTCCCTTCAGGCTTCTTTTTTAAATCGGCTACAGAAAAAATTCCATTCTTTCATCTAGAGCCTGTACTCTTTTCTTTCTTAATAGTTTTAAGCTTTATCAATACAGCATCTTTATATTCTAAGAAGCATTTTAAGCTAGTTCATTTTTTAATTATTAGCATATTTTATATGTGTATTTTATTAGTAATGGTAAATAAAGTAGCGCTCGTGTTTATAGCACTTTTTGGCACTTGGTTTGTTTTTTCAACTCTCAAAAAAAAGAGTTTTAAACTGGTATTTATTATATTAATACTTTTTAGTTTACTCCCACTAATCCAAATCCCATCAATTAAATATGAGATTGAAGAAATACAATATTTCCTAGAGGGTAATAAAAGAGCAAAGGATGATAGTACTCAAAAAAGGTATAGGATTATATTAAGTTCTTTAGATTTAGCAAAACAAGTTAACCCTATAATTGGAACGGGTATTGGGGACGTACAACAAGAATTAAATGATATTTATATTCAAAATAAATACAAAGAGTTATTGGTTAAGAAATTTGACCCACACAATCAGTTTTTAAGTATGTTTTTGGGAACGGGCTTAATTGGCTTAATTAGCTTAATTATTCAATTGATGATTTTAATAATTCTAGTGATAAATAAAAGATTCATATTTGGTTTTTGGGCTGTTTTATTATTTATATTACAAATGTTTACTGAAACTTTATTAGAAAGACAAGTTTCTGTAATTATTTACTCATTTTCTATTTCAGTTATTTTATTTTTACCTCAAAATAATCCTAAAAATTAGTGTTTAATGAAAGAGTTTGTTAAGACATTTCTTAAAAATATTTACTATAAATTAGTTAAATTGAAAAATTTATTAAAAAGACTAATTTTCAAAATACCAATTCAAAATACTTATGTTTTTATATTAAGCCCTCCTTTTACGGGGTCTACTATGCTGGCAGATATTCTTTCAACTTCTAGGCATGTTTCGATAAACAACTATCTTGGTACTAAAGAAGGACAGACCTTACCAGAAGTTAAAAAATTGATGTTTGATAGTCCAGACAGATGGGACCAAAGGATTGATTTCAACTGGCCATATATTAAAAGCGTATGGTTAAAGTATTGGGATATAAAAAAACCAATTCTAATAGAAAAAAGCCCAGCAAATATTTTAAGAGCCAAGTCAATTTCTTCTTTTTTTAAACCTAGTCAATTTATAATTTCTTACAGAAATCCATATGCTCAGTGTGAGAGTATTATTAGGAGAAATAATGATACACCAGAATATGCAGCTAATTTTGCAATATTTTGTCTGAAATATCAAAAAAAAAATATAGAGCACTTTGGAAATGAATGTCTGATTATACCTTATGAAAGCTTAACAGAAAGAGTAATTGATTTTAAAAAATCTATAGTTCAATTCTTACCAGAAATAAAAGATATATCTGTCAATCATAAAATTAATGCGCACAATAAAAGTGGAAAGCCATTGAACGTACAAAACTTAAATAATAATAAAATAAAAAACTTAAGCAAAAGTGATTTAGAAATTATTACCAATATTTTTAAGAAACATGAAAAATTAATGAAATATTTTAATTACGAGATAATTGAAACTGAATAATAATATGAATATTCTCCACATAACAGAAGATTTTAGTAGTAATAGTGGTGGGTTACGCACAGTAATTAATGATTTAAACAATCACCTAAATTGTCTTCAAAATACTAATTCTTACATTTTATCATCTCAACAAGAAGAAAAAGATAATATAATGATTGTAGAAGCCGCAATTGGTAAACCATGGCTTTATTCATGCTCATGGAATAAAAAAATCAGTAATCTTGTAAAAAATAAAGAAATCAGTGTAATTCATATCCACGGGGTTTGGATGTATCCTCAGTATATAGCAGCCAAATTTGCTGTAAAAAATAAAATACCATTCCTTATTTCCACTCATGGAATGTATGAACCATGGCTCTGGACAAAAGGAAGGATCAAAAAAAATATATACTTTAATTTTTTAATTAAATCACTATTTTCTAAAGCATCGAAAATTCACGCAATCACACCAGCAGAGAAAAATAATTTAAAAAAATTTTTCTCGTATTCCAAGCTCATTGAAATCCCTAATTTAATTAGTTTTAAAAAACCATTTGATAAAACAGTTAATTCAAAAGAAAATTATGTACTTTTTTTAGGCAGATTGCATGAAAAAAAAGGCATAGAGTTATTAATTATTGCATTCTCTAAGTTAAAAAAAGGTGATTTAATTTTAAAAATTGCTGGAGAATTTAATCAATATAAGTTTATATTGGATAAATTGATAGAAAAATTAGGCTTGCAAAAAAAAGTCCAGTTTCTTGGTTTAGTCACTGGAGAGGAAAAGATAAAGCTTTTCAAAAATGCTTATCTGTTTGTGGCTCCATCATATTCAGAAGTAATAGGAATGGTGAATCTAGAGGCAGCATTACAGAAAACACCTGTAATTACTACCTTCCAGACTGGAATCAAAAAGGAATGGGATGAAAACGGAGGGATTTTAATAAATCCAAATGAACTTGAGCTTATTGGCGCGCTCAAAAAAGCGCTCTCATGGACGAGGAAAGAGAGAGATGATTGTGGTGAAAAACTCTATAGCTTTGTAAAACATAATTACTCTTGGGAGTATAGGCTAAAAGATTGGATAGCGTGTTATTCAGATATAATTAAGGAAAAATGATTTTTCAATTAGATAAGTTTCAACTTCCCCCAAATTTCAGAGGAAGGTCAAAATGGGTTGTACAGTTTTGGTGGATTGTCTATGCGTTATTTTTTAAGCCATCACCACAAGTATTCTATGGATGGAGGCGATTTTTATTGCGAGTATTTGGTGCAAAAATCGGCAAAAAAGTTATTATAAGGCCTTCTGTTCAAATAACTTATCCTTGGAAAGTTAAAATAGGCAACTATAGTTGGGTGGGTGATGATGTGGTGCTCTATTCACTTGGGGAAATTGAAATAGGATCCAATACAGTAATTTCTCAAAGAAGTTATATTTGTACAGGTTCTCATGACTATAATAAATTAGATTTTCCTATTTATGCAAAAAAAATATTAATCGAGGATGGTTGCTGGTTAGCTACGGATGTTTTTGTGGCTCCTGATGTGACAATTAAAAAAGGAGTAATTGTTGGTGCAAGGAGTTCGGTTTTTAAAGACTTGGATTCTTTTTCAATTTATTCAGGTTCTCCAGCTAAATTAATAAGAAAACGAAAGATTGAATAATAAAATCGTAATTATAGGCATTAACTATTACCCAGAGGATAGTGCAATAGGATTATACACAACCGAGAAAGCAGAATATTTAGTTTCTAAAGGTTTCGATGTCTCCGTTATAACAGGCTTTCCATATTATCCACAATGGGAAATTAGGCAAGATTACAAAACAAAAAACTACTTAGTAGAAGAAATTATAAACGGTGTAAAAGTCTATAGGAGTAAGCAGTATGTTCCTAAAAATCCAACATTTCTTAAAAGAATTATTCATTTAACCAGTTTTACTTTTGGTAATTTTATTAACCTTTTTAGGGTTGATAAGCCAGATATAGTCATATCAATAATTCCGTTCACAACGTCGTCTTTATTAGGATGGTTCTTAAAAAAAAGATATAAGGCTAAACATTGGGTGCATATTCAAGATTTTGAATTTGATGCTGCCATTGATTCTGGTCTCCTTAGAGGAAACGCCAAACTTGTTATTAGATTTCTTCAACGTATTGAAAAATTTGTATTGGATAGGGCTGATATAGTTTCTACAATAAGTTTAGGTATGATTAATAAATTAAAAGCAAAGACAGACACTAATACTTATTATTTTACAAATTGGATTGATGTAGAAAAATTCAATAACAACAAATTACAAACTCACAAGTATTTAAATTCTAATACCTTTAAAATCTTATATTCAGGAAATATAGGAGCAAAACAGGACTGGAATTTTTTTTTAAATTTTGTTAATCAACTCGTAAACATTGAGAATATAGAAGTCATTGTGGTTGGTGAAGGCGCAGAAAAAGATAAACTTTTACAAGAAATAAAAGATTATAATTTTGTAAAACATTATAATTTGATCCCTTATTCGGAATTACCATCATTATTATCAAGTGCTGACTTGCATATATTATTTCAAAAAACTGATGTTATTGATACTGTAATGCCCTCAAAGATTCTAGGTATGATGGCTAGTGCAAAACCATCAATAGTTACAGGGAATTTAAAAAGTGAAGTAGCCAAAGTTTTCGAAGATTCAAATGGGGGATTTTATTTTGATGGCACATCAATAGAAGAACTTATAGATCAAATCCTACTACTAAAAAAAAGTAAGCAGATGAGATATGAGTTAGGACAGAATGCTAAAGCGTATGTTGAAGAAAAATATTCCAAAAATAAAGTACTTAGTCATTTTGAGCAAGCGATTCAGAATATGTCATAATTACCTTTTTTTTTAAAATTCAAATAAGTATAGTTTTTGAACTCAATAATATTTTAAAATCCATATTTTTAAAATCTGAAGTTTAATCCATTACATTGAGTATTATAAATAGTCACTCAATCAAAACTATTAAATAAAACCTTATGAAAATAGCTGTAATAGGCACAGGCTACGTAGGTCTGGTTACTGGAACATGTTTAGCGGAAAATGGAAACGATGTTCTTTGTGTAGACATCGATAAAAATAAAGTTAAGCAAATGAAAGCGGGTA
>Ga0306912_1000978_pt1 | contig 14434 bp, 10 predicted proteins | sample AntRauFillE10628_FD_190443 | JGI IMG/M metagenome (GOLD analysis project Ga0306912, IMG submission 190443) | Saline lake microbial communities from Rauer Islands, Antarctica - Metagenome Filla E10 #628 (v2) (version 2) | ecosystem: Environmental > Aquatic > Non-marine Saline and Alkaline >... | reverse complement strand
GGCAGCTAAAGAGAAGAGGATTTTTAAAACCGTTAATTTACATTAATTTACCCTTTTAGGCGTTGCGGACATGCCACTCCTGTTCGACGCCGGGTATCTGAGGCGCCAGGTCCGGCATCTCGACTTCGCCGCGTTCGAAATCAATGGCAGCCGGAGACAGAGAGAGGTTATAAAATTCTGAATCGGCATTTTCCGTCAGGTCGGACCAGCGCACAAGCTTGCCGGTGTAGGCCGAGATCCGTCCGCCGATGGCACAGAGTGTGGCTTCAGCCACTTCCCGCGAACGATTGAGCGGCTCACCCTTACCACGGATCCCTTTGAGGAGATCGACGTGTTCCTGGACCATACCGGCGGAGTGTTGAACTTTTACAGGTTTGATCGAAACGTCTTTGCCGAAAGTCCTTGGTCCGTTGGTGTAACCCTCGGTGCCGCGGAAGGTTTCGCCCACACGGTTATAGCAATCCGCAATTTGGCGGCATTGGCTATGGATGTGAACACCTTCGCCATAATCAAAATCGACATTGAAGAAATCGAACTGATTGCCACCGGCGATCTCGCGACGCGCACAGCCCCCATAACCGATCAGGGCCCTGGGCGGACGGCCCATGATCCAGTTCATCACGTCCATCTGGTGCACGTGCTGCTCAACGATGTGGTCGCCGGACAATTCGGTGAAGTTGAGCCAGTTACGTGCGAGAAACTCACGGTTGCTCATGGCGGGCTTGCGCACTGCCTTCCAGAGCACACCCATATTCCAGTAAATCGCTCCACCGACCACCTCGCCGATGGCACCGGCTTCGACCTGGGCGATCATTTCGAGGTAGTTTTGCTGGTGACGCCGCTGAGTGCCCGCCACCACCGAAAGTCCTTTTTTAGCGGCGAGTTCTCCGGTCTCCAGAATGCTACGTATTCCCGCCGGATCGACGGCAACCGGCTTTTCGATAAAGCAATGCTTACCCGCTTCGATGCAGGCCTTGAAGTGGACTGGGCGGAAGTTTGGTGGCGTCGCCATAACAACCACTTCCGCATCCGACTCAGCCACTTTATGATAAGCATCAAATCCGTGGTGCCCGATCGCCGCATCGAGGTTGAAGCGCTTCAGTGCGCCGTCGAGCTGATCCTTAAAGGCATCGGCCACAGCAACCACTTCGACCTGGATGCCGAGCAGTTCGGCAGCTTGCATGAAGTTCTTCAAAGCTCCGTTGCCACGACCACCACAGCCGATCAGACCGACTTTGATTTTACTGATGTTCAGGCCGCTCATTGTTTGGGCGCCCAAAATATTGAAGGCGGGGATTGCGGCGCCAGTTATGGTGGCGGCTTTAACAAAGTTTCGACGGGTGATGTTTTGCATAGGTGACTTGGGTTTATTATTATTTTTTATCGGGTTTTGGGTAATCTTGATTCAATTCTAAATCTATTTCGCTCAGCGACCGCGAAGGCACGCCATCGACGGGGATTTCCCCTTTTGCGGTCCAGAGCAAGGCATTCAGGACGACCTTGCGAAAATCATCCTGCTTCCAGTTTTCATGGTAATGACCGCCAGTGAAACCGAAGCCACGCCCGCCGTCAGGCCGCTCGTAGGCCCAGGCGACATGCTGGGGCTCTCCGGCCTGCACAGCCGCCATCACCGTGGGGTTGCTGCCACGGTTTTGGTCTTTGGCGCGGGAGGTGAGCGTCCGCAGTGGCGGGACGGTGGATAAAATCGGTGTGACTCCTTTCATTCCGGGTTGAAAGCGCATGTGGTAATACCATTCGTCCCGTATGGTGAAGGGGCGGACGCCCCGCGCGATCGGGTGGTCAGGGAACTCATCGTAAGTCGCAGTCCAGATCGGGTTCACGGACCAGCCAATTTCAAAATATCCGCCAATCCACTCGAGGAATTGCTCCCCCAGTTCATCGGGGTGGACCTCCGTGCCGAAATGCAGGCAGGCCACGCCGACCCCGGCCTCAGTCAGTTTTTGTATCTTATCCTGATGGTCTTTGGCCATGTGGCGCTTAAATCCATCGCAATACATCACGACGCTGTCCGGTTTATCATAGCCGGCCCAGGGCTCCGGCCATGCGGATTCCGGCTCCACATGGGCGATCACATCGGTGCCGCTTTCATGGAGACTACGGGCCAGTAACTGGCAACCGGCATTGTGCTCGTGAGCGCCGTAACCGTGGCTTTTCGTGCCAGCGAGGAAGAGAATCTGTTTCTTATCGCCTGCCTCTAGTTGGCGCAGGTGGATGTTGCGGAATTTGACCTGCATGGGTGAGCCTTGGTGTAATTGCAAGCCGATCAGCCCGGATTGAAGCCGGTCTTCCGCTTTTTCATAAAATTCGGAAACGACTACTCCATTAATCATCTGAATGCATTGGTTGCCGTGGGCAATGATATGATACTCGTTCCAGCCATCCAGATCGATTGCGGAAAGGATTTCATCACTATCGCCCACCTGAGCGAGCACTTCGACATTTCCTTTCCCGTCACCGATAACCGTCTTCTGGCCCCGGTGGGCGAGAATGCCCTTGTGCCGCTCCCCGAAGGCGATGCCCATATACTTGGGATTCTCCGCAATATCTGCCTGGTAGCCGCCGAGCACCCACTTCTTGCCCTCGACGGGGAAGCTACGATATTGGATGCCGCTATTATGGTTGCGCAGCTTAAACTCGACCTTCAGTTCGAAATCGGCGACATCGCCGCCTTCCCAGATGAGAAAGGTATTGGATGCCGTCTTGTTGTCCTGGGTGGTTTCGCCAACAATCGTGCCATCTTCGACCCGCCAGAAGCGGGGGTCGCCATCCCAGCCTTTGAGAGTCTTACCGTCAAAAATTTCCACAAACTCTGATTTCGCATTCAGCAGTTGGGCTGAGAGGAGCAGAAGGAGCGCAGCAGCGAACCAGCGGCCAAGGTAAAAAAATCCTGTTTTCATCATAGAACTAATAGCTCCTTTTATTAGAAATTACTCAGCGGACATTGACCACTATTAGAGATTAACAAATTGTAAACCCTTGATTGCAATTGTTCCGGACTATCGTTGTGGCCTTTAAATAAACGATTTAGGAACCAATGCCTCACCTTGACCGCTGGGTTAAAGGAAAAAATCCCCTGCCATGATTGTTTTTTTTCAAATTCGGCTTGTCAGAACATGAGGTGACCGGATATTTATATTCGGAAAACTTATAGTGGTATAATTAATGCTAATTTTGGGATAGGCTTTCGTCTGTGCTTTTGGCGTATAGGAATTTTTGGAAAATTGATAAGAATGAATAGGATGCCGACCCACGATTCTCTACCCTTTGTAGGTGCTCTTGCCCGTAAGCTGTTATTGAAGGCCCCTGTGTTTTTTATGGCGCTTCCCGCACTGCTGACGGCGCATATTGATCCCGGGACCCAACCCGGAACGCACCATCACGCGGATCCTGTAACGGTCGGGGAAGGGAATTACCGATATCAAACGGTCCCTGACTGGGGCGACTTGCCCGGTGGTAAACCAATTGGCCCGACGCACGGCGGAGTGGTGGTCGATCCCGAAAGCGGCAGGGTCTATGTTTCAACCGATGCTGAACATTCCATCCTGGTCTATGAGGCGGACGGAAGCTTTGTCGGGTCTATTGCCCCGCAGTGCCGGGGGTTTCATGCTATGGATATTGGCACGGACAACCGGGAGACGGTCATCTACGGTGCGCAACTGCAAGAGACGCTCAGGGTCTGCAAAATCGATACCGATGGGAACATCCTTCTCGAGCTATCGGAAAAAACGCACCCTGATTTACCGGGCGGCTGGAAGGGCGTGACCGGGGTCGCCGTGGCACCGGACGGCAGTATTTTCTGCTCCATGGGTTATGGCTCCAATCTGATTCATAAATTTGGGAAATTTGGCAACTATATCACCAGCTTCGGCGGAAAGGGGGAACCGGAAGAGGGCAAAGTGGTCACCCGCACCAGCCACGGTCTGGCAGTCGATACCCGCTTCGATCCGCCCCGCCTGTTGGTTTGCGACCGCGAAAATCGGCGACTTTTTCACACCGACCTTGACGGTCAGTGGATCGGTGAAGTTGCGACTGGGTTAAGGCGCCCCTGTGCGGTATCCCTGTTTGGCGATCTCTGTGCGGTTGCGGAACTCGAGGGTCGGGTGACTCTGCTTGATAAGAAAGGCAAAATATTGACTCACTTGGGTGATAATCCGGACAACAAACAATGGGCAAACTTCAGGGTCAAATTGCCGGAAATCAAGGAGGGTCTGTTCACCGCACCCCATGGCTTGAGTTTTGATGCGGACGGAAACCTTTATGTGCAGGACTGGAATGCGGCCGGGCGCATTACAAAACTGAGAAAATTTTAGCGCATGCGCTTTCTAAAATATTGAATATGTGTATCTTATGCGAAAATGTTTAGCGCGACCAAAATACGAATCGGTTTTGCTTTTTTTGCAGTGGTTACTTTGTGTCTCGTTTTCTGGTTTGCCAACAAGGGGCCTTCAATTTCGGGTGAGAGTGTTTTAGTTGAACCGACTGCTTCGGCAGCTTCAGGAGTCATCAAACCACTGCAGTTGGCCGCCGATGCGGCGGTGGATTACAATTTTCACGTAAAGCCTATTCTTTCGAATAATTGCTTCGCATGTCATGGGTTTGATTCGAACACCCGTGAAAGTGGCCTACGTCTCGACACTCGGGAAGGGGCGACGACCAACTATGCTGCAGAGGGTGATTCCCCCATGTTTGCGGTGGTTCCAGGTTCGCCTGAAGCGAGTGAACTCTGGAAGCGTATCAACCACCACAACGAGGACCTGCGTATGCCTCCGGTGGAGTCGAATAAGTCCGCTCTCGATGAGCAGCAAAAGTCCATCATCAAGCGTTGGATCGCTCAGGGTGCAGAATACAAAACGCACTGGTCATTTATCCCTCCGGAGAAGTCAGAGATTCCCAAGGTTGAAAATGCCGACTGGCCACGTAGCAAACTCGACTATCATATTTTAGCAAAATTAGAGAGCCTTGGTGCAGGCCCTTCGTCCGAAGCCGGCAGGGAGACTCTCATCCGCCGTGTGTCGCTCGATCTAACAGGCTTGCCGCCGACACCGGAGCAGATCGACGATTTTCTACAGGACGACAGCTTGGACGCTTACGAGAAAGTCGTCGACCGTCTCTTGGATTCTCCGCACTACGGCGAACGCCTAGCGTTGGACTGGATGGATGTTTCTCGTTACGGTGATACCAATGCGCACCACGTTGATTTAGTTCGAACCAGCTGGCCTTGGCGGGACTGGGTGATCCGGGCCTTTAATGAGAACAAACCTTACGACGAGTTCATCGTCGAGCAGCTTGCCGGTGATCTGCTGGAAGATCCCACTTTAGATCAGGTTCTGGCAACGAGTTTTAATCGCAACCACCCGATCACCAACGAGGGCGGGGCCATCGACGAAGAATATCTGGTGGAGTATGCTGCGGACCGTGTGCACACCATTAGCACCGCCTTTATGGGGATGACCATGGCCTGTGCCCGCTGCCACGACCACAAATTTGACCCGGTCTCAATCGATGAATACTACAGCTTCTTATCCTTTTTCAACAGTATCGATGAGGTCGGGCTGGAGGTGCAGGATGCCAAAAAGGCTGAGGGCTACCGGCCTTATATTTACATCGCAGAGGAGGAAGAGGATCAGCTGGCATTGGATTCGACCAAGGAATCCCTCGAGGGTCTTAACGACTTGATTTCTGAGGTAAAATGGCAGGAGGAATTTGAGAGCTTGGTTGAAACGGAGGAACTGGACTGGGTGCATCTTACGCCAGCTTACAAGCATGCGTTCTGGAATGGTGAAAAAACGGATGGTCCGAATTACAAATACCTGCGCGTCAAATCCACTCTGGAGAAGTTGGAACGACTTCGTAAAGAATCAGCTCTATTGGAATTTGATATTTCTCTAAAAGATGTTCCTGAAGGTGCCGATCTATTGATGGTTCACTTTTACGACCTCGAATTTGACCAACTCGGCCACAGCCGGGATCTTCATGCTGCCAAAGGAAAGTCGATTGTCTCAGAAATCGAACTTCAGATGGTTAAAGGCCCGGAGGAAAAGCCGGAGATCGTAAAATCAGTTGGCGTTCTTGAACATTGGTCCAGTGATTCAGGACTCGGGACGTCGCATCCGTCAAGTTATGCCCTTGATCAGGATCCTTCCACTGTCTGGGTGCAGGAACCGAGCGACCGCGCACTGGTATTAATGCTGCGCCTTGAAGAAACTTTGCCATCCACGGAGGACGAGGGGCACCTCCGGCTCGCTTTCCATCTCGAAGAAGATAGCTTGCTGCCAGTGCAAAATAACATGGTCCATGTTTACGCCTCGAAAAGTAGTGGCAACTTAGAGCAAATGGCTGAACGGATGCGTCCGTTTTCGCTGACAACTACAGCACCGAAAAGAGTCCGCGATCGCCACAAGGATCAGTTTGCGCTAGAGTGGGCAGTCACCGAAGGGGGGCGCCCAAGGTCGTTGTTTGCGGAATGGGTGCAGACCAAAGATAGCCACTACCAGCTTCATCAGAATTCAGTCCGGGTCGCGGTGATGCAGGAGAAAGAGGAGCCTACCCCGACCTTTGTTTTAGATCGTGGAGCCTATGATTCTCCACTCAAGGATAGGCCAGTCGAGCGTATCGTCCCTGAGGCTCTTGGTGAGATGGACCCCGAGTATCCGAAGAATCGACTCGGCTTGGCTTATTGGTTGATCGAAGATGACAACCCTTTGACGGCCAGAGTAACGGTCAATCGTTACTGGCAGGTCATTTTTGGCTCTGGGCTTATCAGGACTTCCGAAGATCTGGGATTCCAAGGAGAGTTGCCCAGTCACCCTGAATTACTGGACTATCTTGCGGTGGATTTCATTGAATCCGGTTGGGATGTGAAAGCTTTGATGCGCAAGATGGTGACTTCCGCGACCTACCGTCAGCAGTCGGTTCGTCGTTCAGAATTTGAACTGGTAGATCCGGAGAACCGTTATCTCTCCTGGTTCCCACGTCGTCGACTTCCGGCCGAGTTTATTCGCGATAATGCGCTGGCGGCATCCGGTTTGTTGGTGGCAAAAGTTGGTGGGCCCAGTGTGAAGCCTTATCAACCCGATGGCCTCTGGTTGGAGAAAACCATGCGCCCGAACAGTAATACCGGGAAATTTGTGCGCGATCAGGATCAGGGCCTTTATCGCCGTGGCATGTATACTTTCTGGAAGCAGGTGGCACCGCCGCCGCAAATGGAGGCTTTCGACGCTCCCTCCCGCGAAGTCTGCGTCATCAAGCGGACCAATACCAATACCCCGATGCAGGCACTCGTGTTGCTCAATGACGAAACCTATCTGGAAGCATCGCGTGCCATGGCTTCCCGCGTGATCAATGAGCTCCCCGGCGAATGGGAGACGACACTCAATGACCGTCTGGTTCGAAGTTATCGCTACCTCACCGGTCGTCAGCCCTCGGAGAAAAGTTTGGAAGTATTGAAGAACCTGACTGACGAATCCTACGAAACCTTTTCCGCCGACAGCGAAAAAGCCGATGGATTCCTCTCTTACGGCGAAAGCCCGCTGGATAAGGATATCGATGCGGTCGAACTGGCGACGCTGGCCTACACCGCTTCGGCAATTTTGAATCTAGATAAGACCATAACCCGTGATTAGGACTGACTAAAATGGACCCGATTGAAGAGTATTGCCGAAATATTACCCGCCGCGAATTTTTTAGTAAAATGGCCGTTGGCGCCGGGGCGATGGCTTTCGGCGATCTGCTCACCCGTGAGGGCTTGGCCGCAACACCTGCCGATGCCAACCCTCTGAAATACGGACAGATGGGCGCCCCCCACCTTGCCCCCAAGGCTAAGCGCGTCATTTACCTGTTCCAGAACGGAGGGCCTTCGCAACTGGACATGTTCGATTACAAACCGGGCCTGAAGGACAAATTTAATCTGGATCTGCCCGATTCGGTCCGCCAGGGGCAGCGGGTCACTGGCATGACTTCCGGCCAGAGCCGTTTTCCGGTCGCACCGTCGATTTTCGAGTTCAAAAAGTATCCTAACAATCAGGACGGGCTCTGGGTGAGCGAGCTCTATCCGCACACGGCGAGTATGGCGCACGAATTGTGTGTGATGTATGGAATGAATACCGATGCGATTAATCACGTGCCGGGGATTACCTTTCTACAGACCGGCCACCAGCAGTCGGGCCGCCCCGCGATGGGCTCCTGGATGAGTTACGGCCTGGGTAGTGCCAATGACAATCTTCCGTCCTATGTGGTCATGATCAGTCAGGGCTACGGGAACATGCAGGCGATTTCCTCAAATCTGTGGAGCTCCGGCTTTCTGCCAAGCGAGCACCAGGGGATTAACTTTCGCGGTGCGGGTGATCCGGTGCTCTACCTTTCCGATCCCAAGGGCGTAAACCGGCATGATCGCCGCCGGATGCTTGATGCCGTGGCCGATCTCAATCAGGAAGAATACCACAAGGCAAAGGACGACGAGATCATGGCCCGGATTGCCCAATATGAGATGGCCTATCGTATGCAGGTGTCGGTCCCTGAGTTGACGGATCTCAGTGATGAAGACGACGAGACGCTCGCCCTTTACGGCCCCAATGTGCACACGCCCGGCAGCTACGCTTACAATTGCATTATGGCCCGCCGTATGGCGGAGCGGGGCGTGCGCTTTGTTCAACTCTACAACCGGGGCTGGGACCAACACGGAAATCTGCCGAATGAAATCCGCAAGCAGTGTGAAGCATCAGATCAGCCACAGGCCGGTTTGCTCAAGGACCTAAAGCGCCGGGGTATGCTCGACGATACTCTTGTGGTCTGGGGTGGCGAGTTCGGGCGCGGTGTTTACAGTCAGGGCAAGTTAACCGAAGACAACTACGGTCGCGACCACCACCCGAAGTGCTTCACGATGTGGATGGCCGGAGGCGGGGTTAAGCCCGGCATCACCTATGGCCAAACGGATGAATATTCTTATAACATTCTGGACGGAGGTATTCATGTTCACGATCTCCATGCCACCATGTTCAATTTGTTGGGTATTAATCACGAGAAATTGACCTATCGCTATCAGGGACGCGATTTTCGTCTGACCGATGTTCATGGTAAGATTGTGAAGGATATTCTTGCCTAGTCCGAGTTGCCTTAGGATCACATGGATTTAGTATCTTTTTTCGGGCGGCTGCATCCGGTTGTGCTGCACCTGCCGATCGGGGCGCTTTTCACTATCGCGGTGGCTGAGCTTTGGCTTTTACGTTCCTCTGAGCACCGGGAGCAACGACTGCTGCTGCTGTTGTATCTCTTCGCATTTGTGACGGCTCTCCTCTCGATTGCGACCGGACTTATCCTGCATGAAGAAGATGTCTATGGTGGCTCTACTCTAGACCTGCATGAAAAGCTGGGCATTGCCACTGGGGTTGCGACCCTACTCATCTGCGGGCTGGCTTACCTGGCGGCGCGATGGGCTCAGCGGCGGACGGGGTCGAATCATTGGGTGACCGCGCGTCGATCCGGGCTGGTTTTGACCCTGGGCCTGATTACCGTGACCGGGCACTACGGAGGAGAGATGACCCATGGAAAAGGATTTTTGACTGAATTCGGGCCCGCTTTTCTACAGAACAAGGAGGAGGAATCAGCTCCCGTCGAAATCGAAGTCGATACGACGGTATTCGAAGCTGCGATTTATCCGATCATCCAGAATTATTGCGTTTATTGCCACGACGATGAAACCACTAAAGGCAAGCTGCGCATGGATAGTCCTGAAGCCATGCTGATCGGCGGGCGCAGTGGTCCACTCTTTATCGCCGGGGAGATTGAGAACAGCCTGATGCTACAGCGGATCCATCTCCCTATGGACGATGAGGAACACATGCCTCCAGCGGAAAAGCGTCAGCCGAGTGAGGAGGAAATCGCTGCCCTGGCCTGGTGGATTGAGGGCGGCGCCTCTTTTGAAATGAAGTTGAGTGATGCGCAGTTGCCGGAATCGATCCAGGCTCTGCTGCCTTCTTCAGCAGAAGACGAGCAGGTCCTTATGCCTGAAGGTGAGCTGAATTTGCAAGTCGTTCAGGATCTGCGCGAGCAGTTGCTTACGATTCAACGCATCCAGCAGGGCGACGACCGACTTTGGATCAGCTTCAATGCGGTTGCCACGACTGCGGGGGACGACTTCTTGCGGCAGCTCCGACCCTTGGGCAATTTTGTGGCGTGGCTCGATCTTTCCCGCACTCAGATTACCGATGCGTCCATGCCGGTAATCGCGACCATGCAGAATCTGGAAGAGCTGAACCTGAACGCCTGCCGGATCAACGACGCGGGCCTGGAGCAACTAAGTGGACTCAGCCAGTTGAAGCGATTAAACCTCGCCGGAACGCAAGTCAGCGAAGCCTCTCTGCCGGTTCTGCTGCAGCTACAGTCGCTCGAAACGGTCCACCTCTTTCAAACCCAGTGGAGCCCCGAGGGCGCCGGACTCCTCCGGAAAATCCGGCCGGATATGGTCGTCAATTTCGAGGACACGCATCAAAATGAAGGTGAGTGAAAGCAACTTTTCTAGAAGGGCCTTTCTGAACACTGCGAGAGCGGCAACTCTCAGTTTATGTGCCAGTCCGTTATTGAGCACGATGGCGAATGCCTCGTTACGGGAAAAAAAGGGCGCCAAAATCGATTTCGATACCGGCCCGGCAAGGACCGGATTTGTTAGTGATGACCGCTATCTTCTGCACACGCAGGGTGCTCGCCATCCCGAATCGCCGGAACGCTTGAGGGCGATTCATCGACAGCTTAAAAGCTCGGGTCTGGATAAAAAGATCACTCCAATTGCGCCCGTGATCGATCCGCTGCCCTACATCCGGTTGGTTCATTCTGAGGCACACATGGATCGGGTGAGGAAGCAGGCCCACGACGAAGCCATCTGCCGCCTGGCGGTATCCGGCGCACTGAGCGCGGTGGATGCGGTTTGTTCCGGCAAGGTGAGGAACGCTTTTTGTGCGATTCGTCCTCCGGGGCACCATGCCGCCAACAATGGGGAATTCGGCTTTTGCTTTTATAACAACATCGCAGTCGCGGCACGCTACGCCCAGCAGAAACACCAGCTAGCGAAGATCCTGATTGTCGATTGGGACTACCATCACGGGGACGGCACGGAGTGGGCCTTCTACGAGGATCCCTCGGTATTAGTCTTTTCCACTCATGCCTTATACGCCTTTCCCGGTTCCGGTGCGGCCGATAAAACAGGCAGTGGCGACGGAGAGGGTTTTAATATTAATGTGCCGCTGCCGCGTGGTGCCGATGATCGGGCGATCATTCGTGCCTTTACCGAGCGGCTCGTTCCCGCTGCAGAAAGCTTTCAACCGGATCTGGTCTTGATTTCGGCTGGCTTCGACGCGCGCGAAGACGATCCGCTGGGTGATTTCAACATCACCGATGCAGGATTTGCCCAACTGACGGAACTGATGATGACCATGGCGGCGACTTATGCCAACTCACGCGTGGTCTCGATTCTGGAGGGCGGTTATAACACGAGGGGGTTAGCCCTGGCAGTGGAATCGCATGTTCAGGCATTGCTGGGCGCGTAATCTTAATTATCACTAGGCATAGACCATGCGCGCGCACTGGTCGCAGAAGTGGGGCTCGCCCACGTTCATTGCGCCGCGGGCAACTTCATTTGAGACACGCAAGTGGCAGCCGCCGCATTTATGGTCTTCGATAGGCGCCACGTAGGGTGGGCGGTTGGTCAGTTTTTTGACCCGATCATAGTGCTCGATGTAAGTGGCCTCCATGCCTGAGCGGGACTGGTTCAGCGCTTCTTTTGCCGCTTGGATTGAATCCTTTAGATTTTGTTCCCTGACGCCAAGCTGTTGGATCTGTTGCTGCTGTTCAATGATGCGTGCTTCGATCGCCTTTTTCTCGGTTTGGAAGGCTTCTTTCGTATCGTCGATTTCAAGCATGAGCCCGATTTCGCTTTCTTCAAGTTGAGCAATTTCGGCTTCAGCCTGATCGATTTGTTGTGTGAGGGCGCGGTATTCGTCGTTCTTTTTGACTTCGAGTTGCTGATTTTTGAAGCGGTTTACATTTGCTTCCTTGCTCTTGACCTCGTGGTCGAGCTCGTTGCGCTTCACTTCCTTCTCTTTCAGCGACTGACTGGCCGCCTCAATGTTTTGTTTTTCAGTTTCGATTAGGGCTTCAATGGTGGCCCGTTCCTGAGGAATGCGGGTCAGTTCTTGCTTAATTTTCTGCAAAGCAATGTCGCGGTCCTGAACAATAAGAAGTTTTTCGATTTGCGGATCAGCCATATTTGTAATTAGTCTAAGTGCATTCAAGTCTCCGGCCGGAGCAGAGCAACCTAAAACACCCGATGGATCAAACTTACCTGCAAGACCAAGTGGATGACGCCACTCTCGATTTTACTCTAGGCGATAGCGATGGCGCGATTGCCAAGCTGCGCGCGATTGTTATCGCACATCCCGATGCATTCGCTGCCTGGCATGCCTTGACGGAGGTCTATTTCTCCGAGGCCGACTACGATGCGGCACTCGAGGCCGCTGATACTGCGCTCCGATTGAATCCGGAGGACGTGCATATCAACACCAGCCTCTCCCGTATCTGGGTGGAGCGGGGCGACAAGGAGAAGGCCGAGCACTACGGCGCCCAAGCCCGGATGCTGGGCTGGAAGGATGAGTTGAAGTCGCCACCGGAAAAAGACGATATGTAATCGTTTCACTACTGAATTCAGCGGCATTGACAGCACAGACTCGTCAGCCCTAAATCGTCGCCTATATGGAAGATGCGACTTATACGCTGGAATTTGAAAAGCCTTTGCGCGAGCTGGAGAAGCAGCTGCATACCCTAGAAACTCTTTCCGAAGAGTCGAAAGTCGATGTGGGTCAAGAAATTGATGCCATTGAGGCAAAGATCGAGCGCACCAAGGCCGATATCTACTCAAACTTGACTGCGTGGCAGCGCGTTCAACTCTCGCGCCACCCCAAACGCCCTTATTCAAGGGATTATATCGAGCGCATCTTCACCGACTTTGAGGAGCTGCACGGCGACCGGCGATTCCGCGAGGATGCCGCTATTGTCGGTGGCCCCGCCTTTTTTGACGGCCAGCCGGTCATGGTCATCGGTCAACAAAAGGGGCGAAATACGAGGGAAAATCTTAAGCGTAACTTCGGTTGCCCGCACCCGGAAGGCTATCGTAAAGCGATGCGCTTGATGGAAATGGCAGAAAAATTCAAGATGCCCATTATCACCTTGATCGACACCCCCGGGGCCTATCCTGGTGTCGGGGCGGAAGAGCGTCATGTGGCCGAGGCTATCGCGGTGAATATCCGGGATATGAGTGCGCTGAAAGTGCCGATCATCGTCATTGTCATCGGTGAGGGCGGCAGTGGTGGCGCACTCGGCATGGCAGTGGGCGATGAGGTGATGATCTTAGAGAACGGCTATTACTCTGTAATTTCGCCCGAAGGTTGCGCGGCTATTCTCTGGAAAGATCGCGCAGCTGCTCCAAAAGCTGCAGAGGCCCTGAAATTTAGCCCCAAGCACCTCTCCAAGTTTGGTGTGGTCGATCAAATTATTGCTGAGCCTACGGGCGGTGCGCACCGCGATTACGACGCAGCGGCGAAAATGCTTAAAGCAGCCATCACTAAATCCTTGACGAAGCTCAAGAAGAAGAGCGTCAGTAAGCTACTTGAGGATCGCTACAAGCGCTTCCGCAACCTGGGTGAATTTGCCGAGGAGGATTAATCCCTACTACAAGTGCTGTTCCGAGAAGATTTAAACGACACCCATATATTTTCACTCGCGTCGCATCGCTACCCAAATCATCCGTAGCGAACTCGCGCCAGCGAGGTCTCCCACGTCACGCCAAGTCCTACGCCAAGACGCGACTCGCGTCGCATCGCTACGCAAATCATCCGTAGCGAACTCGCGCCAGCGAGGTCTCCCACGTCACGCCAAGTCCTACGCCAAGACGCGACTCGCGTTGTGAGCGCTACCCAAATCATCCGTAGCGAACTCGCGCCAGCGAAAGCCAAAGCACCAGTCCAATTTACCTTGTTTTTTGAATCTTTAGTCGCCTCTCGTTTAAATAGAGGGCCTGCATAGGTAATGATTGACTGTGTAGCAGAGCTACTCGAAAATTAAAAAATAAATAATAATAAAGAATCTGCAGTATGATAAATTATACGCAAAAATTACGGTATGCCTCACTATTTTCTTAACCATGGCAATAATTAAAAACAAGGTAAATTGGACTGACCCCATCGGACTCGCTTTTTCCGAGCCCTGGCCCAGAATCAACTCTCCTTTAAATTATTGACTATTTTTAACCTGAAAAAATACACCCAAAATGAAACAAGGGGCCTTATTCAGGTTTTCTATAAGCGTTAATAAGGGCCTATAAGCGGTCTCCAGCTCCGCTGGATTCTTTTGCACTGCTAGTGTGGCACTC
>Ga0306912_1000969_pt1 | contig 14539 bp, 13 predicted proteins | sample AntRauFillE10628_FD_190443 | JGI IMG/M metagenome (GOLD analysis project Ga0306912, IMG submission 190443) | Saline lake microbial communities from Rauer Islands, Antarctica - Metagenome Filla E10 #628 (v2) (version 2) | ecosystem: Environmental > Aquatic > Non-marine Saline and Alkaline >... | reverse complement strand
GGTCGTGCCGGAGGTGTAGTTCAGGCTCAGCAGCGACAGCTCGTCGGTGACGGGCTCGTCCAGCGGCTCGGCGGCGGCAAGCTCGTCCTCCCAGTCGAGCGCCGCGACGACCTCGATGTCCGCCGCGGTGCGCTCGGCCGCGTCGCGGGCGGCAGCGAGCAGGTCCGCGTGCGCGACCAGCAGCCGTGCGCCCGAGGCGTCGAGGATCGTGGCGACCTCCGCGACGGCGAGCCGGGTGTTCAGCGCGACGAGCACCACGCCGGCCTGCGCCGGGCCGGTGTGGGCCTCGAGCAGCAGGTGGGAGTTCGGCGCGAGCACCGCGACGCGGTCCCCACGGGCCAGCCCGCGGGCACGCAGTGCCCCGGCCCAGCGGGCCGAACGCTCGGCCAGCTCGGCGTAGCTCAGCTGCAGGTTGCCGTCGACCACCGCGACGCGGTCGGGGAACACCGCCGCGGAGCGGCGCAGGAACGTCACCGGCGTCAGTGGCGCGTACGCGAACGGTGGCAGGTCGGTGGGCTGCACGACGCTCTCCCGGGCGGCGGCTGTCGGGTGACCGTACGTGTCGGTGCCGTGCCCGGCGTCCGCCGAGGACTAGTAGATGTCGAAGTACTCCCGCTGTTCCCAGTCGGTCACCGCACCGAGGTAGCGCTCGACCTCGGCCCGCTTGATCGCCAGGTACGTCTCCATGAAGGTCGAGCCGAAGCGGCGGGAGAACAGGTCGTCGGCCTCGAGGGCGTCCAGCGCCGCCATCAGCGTCCCGGGCAGCCGCGGGGCGTCGGCGTCGTAGGGGGACTCGGTCGGGGGTGGCGGTGCGAGGTCCTGCTCGATGCCCTCGAGGGCGCAGGCCACCTGCGAGGCCATGTACAGGTACGGGTTCGCCGCCGGTTCGCCGACGCGGTTCTCGATGCGGGTGCCCGGGTCGCCGGGGAGCCCCACGACGCGCAGCATGGCGCCCTTGTTGTCGACGCCCCACACGGCACGGTCCGGCGCCAGCGAGTTCGGCTTGTAGCGCCGGTAGCCGTTGACGGTGGGCGTGGTGAACACCGATGCGGCGTCGGCGTGGGCGAGCAGTCCGGCCAGGACCTGTCGGCCGACGGGGGAGAGGATCTCGTTCCCGTCGTCGTTGGCGAAGGCGTTGCGGCCGTCGCGATCGCGCAGGGACTGGTGCAGGTGCCAGCCGCTGGCGAACGTGTTGGGCACGGCGGGGCGGCACATGAACGTCGCGTGCAGCCCGTTGCGGCGGCACAGCTGCTTGACCGCGCTGCGGAACAGCATCATGTCGTCGGCGGCGCGCAGGCCCTGCTGCGGGGCGAAGGTCACCTCGACCTGGCTCGGACCGAGCTCGAGCTCGAACGAGCGCACGGGGAGGTTCAGCGCGTGCATCCCCCGGTACAGCAGCTGGACGACGTCGTCCAGCTGGTCGAGGCGGTCGTCGGCCAACAGCTGGTAGCCCTGCGCGAGCATGCTGACCGTGGGCGGGTGACCGGGCCAGGTCGTCTCGGTGGGGTCCAGATGGGCGTCCTCGAGGCGGAAGACGTGGAACTCGACCTCGAGCCCGACGACGTGCTCGTAGCCGTGCTCGGCCAGCTCGCCGAGCAGGCGCCGGTAGAGCTGGCGGGTGGACACGGGGGCGGGCGTGCCGTCGGTGAAGTGGATGTCGCAGAGCACCCACGCGGTGCGCGCTGCCCACGGGAGCATGCGGAACGTGGTGGGGTCCGGCACGAGGACGAGGTCCGCGACGTTGCCGGCCTGCTCCATGCCGAAGGCGCCGCCGGGACGGAAGACGGGGACCACCGTGCGGCCGGACGTGTCCTTGAGCACCAGTGTGGAGGGCACGCTGTAGCCGCCACGACACGCCTGCTCGTAGGTCTCGCTCGTCAGCGTCTTGCCGCGCAGGATCCCGTGCTGGTCGGCGAAGACCACGCGCACGAGGTCGACCCCGTGCTCGTCGATCACCCGCCGGGACTCGTCGTGGGCGGCGTGCTGGGCGTCGCCCCACAGGCCGTGGCGCGCCACGAAGCCCGCTCGTCCGACGCTGCCGTCGTCGACCACTGGCGTCGTCACGCGTCGTCCTTGCCCGCCGCGGTGACCCAGGGCGACGCCGCGCGCCGGTGGGTGGCCCGCTCGCGCCAGTGCTGCTCCCACCCCTGCGCCGGGGCCACGACGTCGACGGCCTCGGGCGGGGCGTCGAGGTCACGTCCCGGCACGGGCTTGCCTGCGGCGTGGTCGTCGATCGCCCGCAGCAGGATCCGGCGGTAGGCGGTCACGGCACGGTCCGACTGGCCGAGGTGCTCCGCGCTGCGGTCCTGGACCCGACCGATGCTCTCGACCGCCCACTGGTCGTGGACGTTGATGTCCAGCCCCATGCCGGTGTAGGTCAGCGTGTTCTGTTCCGAGGGGTCGAAGCCCCAGTCGTTGTCACGGTTGCGCGTGGAGCGGTAGTCCGGGAGCGTGACCCCCTCCAGTCGCTGCCGACGCAGCGTCTCGGTGTCGGTCTCGTCCTGGAAGTCGTGGAGCACCATGAACCACTGGTGGGTGACGTCGTCGATCGGCACGTGCCACTGGGTGATGACCTTGCTCGCGCCGAAGGGGATGACGAAGGCGTTGGGGAAGAGCAGGTTGGTGATGCGCACGTGCAGTTGCTCGTCGTCGAGCGGACGCGTCGCCAGCACCCGCAGGCCGTACTCGGTCTGCTCGACGTCGATGTCGGGTCGCGAACGCTCGCCGACCAGGGCGGACAGCGTCTTGCCGGTGCCCTCGACCTCCTCGCGGAACTGCTGGCCGTAGGCCTCGCGGGGGTCCTCCTGGAGGAACCGGTGCAGGAAGGACACGTGGCTGGGGTCGATGCCGCCCTCCAGCCCCTGCAGCCAGTTGCACTCCCACAGGCCCTTGAACGCGAAGGTGTGCGACGACGGGGCGTTGAATGCGTCGTGGTCGGGGAAGGGCGGTGGATCCCCGGCGCCGAGGTAGGCGAACACGATGCCGTTGCGCTCGCGGGCGGGGTAGCTCGGGTGGCGGATCTTCTCGTGGAAGCGACTGCCCTCGGGCTCGGCCGGCTGCTCGAGGCAGCGGCCCTCGTGGTCGTACAGCCACCCGTGGTACAGGCAGCGCACCCCACCGTCCTCGATGCGGCCGAAGGCCAGGTCGACGCCCCGATGGGAGCACGAACGCCCGATCAGCCCGTACGTGCCGTCCGCGTTGCGCCACAGGACCAGGTCCTCGCCCAGCAACCTGACCGGCTTCGACGGTCGGACGTCGGGCAGCTCCTCGACGAGCGCGACCGGCTGCCAGAAGCTGCGCAGCAGGTCCCCGCAGGGGGTCCCGGGTCCCGTCAGTGTGATTCGGGTGTTGTCCTCGGTCGTGAGCATCACGGCCTCCTTGCGTGGTGGGTCAGCGTGTGGGTGCGGGCTGCGCGAGGAGCGCGTCGAGCGCCTGCGCGAACAGCGAGCCCGCGGTCGACTCGTAGCGCGCGTACCAGCTGTCGAACACGTCGCGGGCGGCGCTCGCCGGCCAGTCCGCCGGGAGCAGGCCGGCGGGCAGCATCGGGTCCTCGAGCACCAGCTGTCGCCACTCGATGACCAGCCACAGCGAGCGTGCGAGGTCGTCGGTGGCGTGCGGCAGGGGAGTGGGGACGTCCCACTGCTCGAGGAAGTCCCGGTAGCCGGACCCGATGGCGCCCAGGTCCCAGGTCTCGGCGACCATGCCACCAGCGTGCGTGGGGGCCACCGCGCGCCCGTCGAAGGCGTGCACGTCGTCGGCGACTCCCAGCTCGGCCGCCAGACCGCCCACGTCCACGCGCCCGGGTGCGATCCACAGGCCGTCGCGCAGCACCCCGAAGCCCTCCCACGCGAGCCGGCGGCGCAGCTGGTGGCGCTCGTCGCGGCGGGTCTCCGGCAGCGAGTAGGCCAGCAGCGTCCAGCTGCCGTCCCAGTCGTCGCGGACGGGCGGGTCGTGGTGCAGCCGTCGGGCTCCCTCGGCGAGCAGCCGGCGGGTGTCGCCGGTCGGCGAGAAGTACGCGTGGCGGCCGCGACGGTGACGCTCGAGCAGTCCCTCGGTCACGGCTCGGCCCAGTGCCGCGCGCACGGCGGCCTCGGTGACACCCGCGCGGCCGAGCACGTCGACGAAGGTCCGGGTCCCCGCAGCGAGGTCCGCGCCAGCGTCGGTGTGCGGGTCGCGTCCCTGCCAGTGGTTGCCGAGGAGCGCGAGCAGCAGCGCACGTGACGGAGGGGGGTCGGGCTCCTGTGCCACGGTCCTGCCTCCCCTCGGTCGGACCTGAGGTTAGACAGGAGGCTTGCGGGCGTCAAGGATTCGTCGAACGTTGTGCCAGCGACACGACCGTCCCCGTCGTGCATGCCGGTGCCCGGTCCGGTCCCGTGGACGGTGGTCCAGCAACGTCCGGCCGGCCGGCGTCAGACCGGACGGTTGGGGCCCAGGTGGTCGTTCCTCCCGCGCAGGCGCCCGACCAGGCCGGTGATGCCGTCGCGGAAGAACAGGAACAGGGCGGTCAGGATCAGGCCGTACACGGCGATGCGCAGCGTCCCGAGGTCACGCAGCACGAACTCCTCCAGCAGCGCGAAGAACGTCGCGCCGATCACCGGCGCGAGCAGCGTGCCGAGCCCACCGAACGCCAGGATCACCAGCGAGCTGACGTCCACGCCCGCGAACTCGAACGCCGTCGGCGTGACGCGCCCCTCGTTCAGCGCGTACAGCGCGCCGGTCAGCCCGACCATCGCCGAGCCGATCGCACCCGCGTGGATGCGGTAGCGCGCGACGTCGACCCCGGCGAGTTCGGCGGTGGTCTCGTCGTCCTTCAGCGCCCGGAACGCCCAGCCGTAGTGCGAGCGCTCGAGGAACCGGAACAGCACCAGGAACCCGATCAGTGCCACCAGGATCGCGTAGTACCCGGGGACGAGCTCGCCGATGAACAGGTCCTGGCCGGCCTCGACGCGCATGCCGTCCTCGCCACCGGTGAGCTCGCGCTGACCCAGCAGCAGGTTCTCGAAGCCGAGGCTGAACGTCAGCGTGACGATGCCGGTGAAGATCACGTCCAGCGAGCGCCGCACCGAGACCCAGCTGAACAGCGCACCGAGCGCCGAGGCCAGCAGGGTGCCGGCGAGGATCGCCGCGACCACCGGCAGGCCGATGCGGTCGGCGAGGATCGCGCAGGCATAGCCACCCACGCCACCGAGCGCACCGATCGACAGGAACAGCTGCCCGGTCATGCCGAAGATCACGTTGAACCCCGCGGCGTAGCCGGCGGCCACCAGCAGCCCGGTGGCCAGGCCCATGTAGGTGCGCGAGTCGCCGAACAGCAGCGGCAGCAGCGCCAACGGCAGGGCGGCGAGCAGCACGGGCAGGTACGCGCGCCACGGCGGCACGCTGCCGCCGAGCGTCGCGTCGAGCTCGACGGGTGCGGTGGTCGTCGTCGTCATCGGGACCTCCCGAGCAGGCCGGACGGCTTGACGAGGATCGTGACGGCCGCGGCGGTGAGCAGGATGATCGACGTCACGTACGCCCCGATGTAGAACGCCGACAGGACGTTGACGATCCCGAGCAGCAGCCCGGCCAGCAGCGCGCCGCTGGCGCTGCCGAGCCCGCCGACCACCGTCACGATCAGCGCGTTGATCGTGAACGCGAACCCGGAGCGCACGTCGACCGGGGCGCTCATCGAGTTGGTCATCGCGACCAGGCCGGCCAGCGCGCCCGAGACCACGAAGATCAGGGTGCGGACCCGGGCCGGGTCGATGCCGACCAGACGCGCGCCCTGCTCGTCCTCGATGATCGAGCGCACCGCGCGACCGAGGGTGGTGCGGCGCAGGAAGAAGATCATCCCACCGAGGGCGACCAGCGCGATAGCCGCCGCGTACAGCGAGCCACGGCGCATGCCGATGCCGAACACATCGACCGGCCCGCCACCGATGCGGATCGAGAGCGCGCCGCTGGGGTAGCGCCACTCGAGCAGCCCATCGACCAGGAACGCGACACCGAGGCTGAGCAGCAGCGAGAGCAGCACGCGGTGCTCGCCCTCCTGCTTGTAGACCGCCTGCATCACGGTGCGGTCCATCGCCAGCGTGAGCAGCGCCGCGGCCCCGACGCCGATCACCGCGGCGACCCCGATGGGGTAGCCGACGCCATCCACGACCAGCGAGGCGACGATCGCGGCGGTGACCGCCACGGCGCCATGGGCGAGGTTGAGGATGCCGCCGAGCCCGTACAGCAGGCTCAGCCCCATCGCGAGCAGGCCGAGCTGCAGCCCGCCGACGATTCCGTCCAGCAGCACGGCGCCCATCAGGCGATCCCCAGGTACGCGCGGCGCACCTCGTCGTTGCCGGCCAGCTCCTCGGAGGTGCCGGACAGCTCCATGCGTCCGTCCTCCAGCACATAGCCGCGGTCGGCGAGGTCGAGCGCAAGTGGCACCTGCTGCTCGGCCACGAGGATCGTCATGCCCTGCTCCTTGAGCACCTTCAGTGCCCGGTAGGCGTCGGCGGCCAGCTTCGGCGCGAGGCCGGTGGTGGGCTCGTCGAGCATCAGCAGCCGCGGCTGGCCCATCAGCGCACGGCCAACGGCGAGCATCTGCTGCTCGCCGCCGGACATCGTCCCGGCGGTCTGCGCGGTGCGCTCCTTCAGCCGCGGGAACAGTTCGTACACGAAGTCCAGCTGCTGCTGCTCCGGGCGACCCGGGTACGCGCCGAGGGTGAGGTTCTCGACCACCGTCATGCCGGGGAACAGGTGGCGTTCGGCCGGCACGTACGCCATGCCGGCGCGCGCGAGCTCGGCGGTGGTCGTGCCGGTCACCTCGCCACCGTCGAACGTCACCGCGCCCTCGGTCGGGGCCAGCAGGCCGCAGACCGAGCGCAGCAGCGTGGTCTTGCCGGCCCCGTTGGAGCCGATGATCGCCACGGCCTCGCCGGTGCGGACCTCGAAGCTCGCCCCGTGCACGACGTCGTTGCCGGCGTAGCCGACGGACAGTCCTCGCACGTCGAGCATCAGGCGTCCTCCCCGGCGGTGTCGTGCTGGGCCTGCTTCGCGGCGCCCGCGCCGAGGTAGGCCTCCACGACGGTGTCGTCGCGCATGACCTGCCCGGGCGTGCCCTGCGTCAGCAGCTTGCCGAAGTTCAGCACCGCGACGTGGTCGGCGAGTGCCGTGACGGCCTTCATCACGTGCTCGACCCAGACCACGGTGACGCTGGCCTCGTCGCGTACCGAGCGCACGACCTGCATGGAGTCCTCGAGTTCGGACGGGTTGAGACCGGCCATGACCTCGTCGAGCAGCAGCACCTTCGGCTGCCCGGCCAGTGCCCGGGCGAGGTCGAGGATGCGCTGCTCGTGGAGGTTGAGCTGCCCGACCGGCCAGCGGGCCTTGGGCCCGAGGCCGACCAGGTCGAGTGCGTCGTCGGCGGCCACCAGCGACGCGCGTTCCCCCCGCCGGCCCCCCGGCGTGCCGAACATGGCACCAAGCGCGACGTTCTCGCGGGTGGTCATGCTCGGCAGCGGCCGGGGGGTCTGCAGGACCTTGCCGATCCCCTGCTGGCGCACGCGGTGCATCGACATCGCGGTGATGTCGGTGCCGTCGAACGCGATGCGTCCGGCGGTGGCGTCGTGCATGCCGCTGATGGTCTTCAGCAGCGTGCTCTTGCCTGCACCGTTCGGGCCGATGATCGCGAAGATCAGGCCCTGCTCGACGTCGAGGTTCACGTCGTCGACGGCCGGGAGGCCACCGAAGCGCTTGCTGACGCCGCGCAGCTCGAGGATCGTGTTCATCGGGTCACTCCGGCTGGTACGGCTCGACCGGGTCCGCGATCAGCACGACCTCCGGGTACCAGGTGGCACCGGGGCTCACGCCGTCGGGCGGGGCCTGCTCGCGGATGATCGACAGCGTGGGCCGCGACTCCGCCAGCTCGCCCCACTCGGTCCAGGACAGCGTGTGGCTGTAGCCCGGCATGTCGAACGAGCCCGCGCGCACGTGGTCGGCCACGGCAACCGGGTCGGCTGCGCCGTTGGCGACCGCGTCGGCGACCATCTGCACGATGGCGTAGCCGGCCACCGCGTCGGCCTCCATGAACGAGAACTCGCTCTCCTCGGCGAAGCGCGTGGCCAGCTCGATGTAGGAGTCCGAGCTGAAGTCGGCGCAGCCGTAGTCGGCGTAGTTGTCGTACGCGACCTCGCCGACGGCCTCGAAGACCGTCGCCAGCGGCGCGTACGGGCCGGTGACCGGCACGTCGAGACCGAGGTCGGCGGCCTGGATGGTGATCGGTCCGGCGCCCGGCGGGTGGCCGGTGGCCGCGATCAGCTCGGGGTCGAACTCCTGCAGCGAGCGCAGGTAGGTGGTGAAGTCCGTCTCGGTCACCGGGGCGACCTCGATCTGGACCTCGACGTCGGAGCCGGCGAACGTGTCCTCGATCGAGGCACGCACCGACTGGCCCCAGGCGTAGTCGGCGATGATCACGCCGACGCGCTCGAAGCCGTTCTCCTGCGCGTACTGCAGCAGCGGCGGCGCGGTCATCGGCGCGGCCGGCAGACAGGTGCGGAACGTGTAGCGACTGTCGGAGGTCAGCACGCCCTCGGCGCCGGACTTGACCGGGAACAGTGGGACCTCCAGTTGCTCGGCGGTCTGCGCCGCCGCGACACCGACCGAGGACGAGATCACGCCGCCGACGGCGAGGACGCCGTCCTGCTCGACCATGCGCTCGAACTCGGTGATGCCGATGTCCGGGTCGTTCTGGTCGTCGGCGCTGACCAGCTCGATCATGCGTCCGTCGACGCCACCCTCGGCGTTGATCTCGTCGGCCGCCATCTGCATCCCGGCCTCCGCCTGGATGCCCCACGGCGTGAACGGACCGGTGAACGAGGTCAGCACGCCGATGTTGATCGGCTCACCGCTGGCCTGCTCACCGTCGTCGCTGCCGTCGTCGTCGGTGCCGTCGTCGTCGGTGCCGTCATCGGTGGCGCCGTCGTCGGTGCTCTCCTGGGCGGCGGGGTCGTCCCCACCGTCGTCGCCGGCGCACGCGGCGAGGGTCAGCGCGAGCGCCGCCCCCAGCGCGAGCCCGCGCCTCATCCGTCGGAGTCTCATGGTCTCGTCTCCCGCTCGTGTGGTGCAGTTCGTGGTGTTCGTCCGGGGACCCGGACGGGCCCGCCGTTCCCGTGCGACTGACTGGTCAGTCAGCGCACGTGGCCCATCCAACCATTTGCTGGCCGTCGGCGCCAGCGCTTGTCGCCAGCTCCTCGGTCTCCAGCGGCAGGCCGGTGTAGTTGTCCGCGAAGGTCGCCCGGGCCTCGTGGGAGGTCGCGAGCAGGTCCAGCTCGGCGAGCTGGATCCTGCGGTCGAAGTCGTCCCGGCTCGGGAAGCGGTGCAGCAGCGTGGTCATCCACCACGAGAAGCGCACCGCCTTCCACACGCGCCGCAGGGCGCGGCCCGAGTAGGTGTCCAGGCCGGTGTCGTCGCCGGCGTGGAAGTGGTCGGTCAGCGCCTGCGCCAGCAGCGTGACGTCGGCGACCGCGAGGTTGAGCCCCTTGGCGCCGGTCGGCGGCACGATGTGTGCGGCGTCGCCCGCGAGCAGCAGGCGTCCGTGGCGCAATGGTTCGGCGACGAAGCTGCGCAGCGGTGCGATCGACTTGTCGATCGACGGCCCGGTCACCAGCCGCCCGGCGTCGTCCTCGGGCAGCCGCGCGGTCAGCTCGGACCAGAAGCGGTCGTCGGACCAGTCCTCGACGCGGTCGTCGTCCGCGCACTGGACGTAGTAGCGGGACAGCATGCTGTGGCGCATCGAGCACAGCGCGAAGCCGCGCTCGTGGCTCGCGTAGATCAGCTCGTCGTTGACCGGGGGGGTCTCGGACAGGATCCCGAGCCAGCCGAACGGGTAGGCGCGCTCGTAGGTGCGCAGCACGTCCGCAGGGATGCTCTGGCGGCTCGGGCCGTGGTAGCCGTCGCAGCCGGCGATCCAGTCGGCGTCGAGGCGCATCGCCTCGCCGTCGCGGGTGAAGGTCACGTACGGCGCGGCGGAGGTGACGTCGTGCAGCTCGACGTCGTCGACCTCGTCCAACAGCGTCGCTCCCCAGCCCTCCATCGCGGCGTAGAGGTCCTTCTGCACCTCGGTCTGGCCCCACACCGTGGCGTGGCGTCCGACCCCCTCGGTGAAGTCCACGCGCTGGCGGCCCACGTCGCTTGAGAGCACGACGCCGTCGTGCTCGAACGCGCCGTCCTGCATGCGTCCGTCGAGCCCTGCACGCCGCAGCACGTCGACCGTGCCGTGCTCGAGCACCCCGGCGCGGATGCGGGACAGCACGTACTGCTTGCTGCGCCGCTCCAGCACGACCGACTCGACGCCGGCCAGGTGCAGCAGGTGGCTCAGCAGCGAGCCGGCCGGCCCGCCGCCGATGATGGCGACCTGGGTGCGCATGGGTGGTCCTGTCGGTCGGGCGTGGTCGTCGGTCAGACGCGGTTGTCGGTCAGGGCGGCGCTGATGCCCGCAGCGGTCTCCAGCAGCACCGGCACGACGGTGCGGCGCAGCTCGGTGCGGCTGGTGCGGCTGGTGTGGGTCGAGACGTTCACGGCCGCGACGACGGCCTCGCTGCCGTCGCGCACGGGGGCGGCGACCGAGCGCACTCCGACCTCGAGCTCCTGGTCGACCAGGGCCCAGCCGTCGCGGCGGACCTGGCTGAGCGCCTCGTGCAGGCCGTCGATGTCGGACACGGTCGTGCTGGTCGGGCCGTCGTGGTCGGCGTCGTCCCAGGCGCAGCGCACGACCTCCGGGTCGCGCCATGCCAGCATCGCCCGCCCCAGGCTGGTGCGGTACGCGGGGAAGCGCGAGCCGATGCCGATCGAGACCGTCATCACCCGGTTGGCCTGGACGCGGGCGACGTACACCACGTCCGGCCCGTCGAGCACGGCGACCGAGCTCGACTCGCGCACGCGGCGCGAGAGCTCCTCGAGGTGGGGCGCCGCCAGCTCTGCCAGGGAGTGCGAGGCGAGGTAGGCGTAGCCGAGGTCGAGGATCCGCGGGGTCAGCTCGAAGTGGCCGTTGTCCTCGAGGCGACGCGCGTAGCCGTTGGCCTCCAGTGTCTGCAGCAGGCGGCGGGCGGTCGCCCGTGGCAGGCCCGTGGTGCGCGACACGTCCGACAGGGTCTGTCGGGGCGTGGACGCCCCGAAGCTGCGGATCACCGCGAGCCCGCGCTCGAACGACTGCACCGTGTCCACGAACGCCTCTCCCGTCGGCCCTGCACGGACTCCCGACCGCGCAGCTCGTTCGCTCAGCGAACTCTCGTTCGCGTGACGAACACTACTACAGCGGTCGTGAGAGTTCCAACCCGTTCGTGACCGTTCGGGCGGACGGGCTCGGAGACAGCCGGCGGCTCGCCGCCGTCGGGGTGCGTCGGTGTCGCGCGCGGCGTCACGCGCGGTGCTCGCCAGCGATGCGTCGTTCGAGGAAGTGCGTGGCGTGGGGGTTGTCGTTGTAGCGCGGCACGTGGACGTAGCCGGCGCGTTCGTAGAGGCCCAGCGCTGCCGTCAGCGCGCCGTTGGTGTCGAGCCGCAGCAGCTCGGTCCCGAGGGCGCGGGCCCTCGCCTCCAGCGCCTCCAGCAGCGCGCGGCCGACGCCGTGGCCGCGCACGTCGGGGTCGACCCACATGCGCTTGACCTCGCCGACGGACAGGTCCGGGTCCTCGTCGTCGCGCGGTGCCAGCGGGGTCAGCGACGCCGTGCCGACGACCCGGTCGTCGAGGCGGGCCACGAGGCAGGCGCCGTGCGGCGGGGCGTAGCGCGCCGCCTCGACGGCCGACGGCACCGCGGGGGAGAAGGGGCGCCCGAAGACCTCGGTCAGCTCGGCGAAGTAGCGCGCCAGCGCGCCCTGGACCGCGTCCGAGGCGGGGTCGGCGTCGACGACCACCAGGTGGGCGCCGGGGGGCGTGGGCACGCTCTTCCTCCTCCTCGGCGCACTCCGCCGCCGCCGAGTCGGGCGGGGTGGTGGACGCTAGCCAGTGGCCGTGCGGCCGCGGCCCCGGCCGGGTGCGGCCAGCGCGCCCACGGGAGCACGGATGGGCCCGGGTTCCCGCCGGGGCTAGCCTCGGTGGCTGCCCCGCCCTGAGCGAGCCAGCTCCGCAGCCTCCGTGCCGCGTCGAGCCCGGACCAGCCAGCGCCCCCGACCTCGTGGACCCATGCCCTCCTACGTCGACACCCACACCCACCTCGGCCACCACGGCGAGCTGCCGCCCGCCGAGCACGTCGCGCGGGCGGTCGAACAGGGTGTCGGGACGCTGGTCACCGTCGGCACCGACGTCGCGTCCTCGCGTGAGGCCGTCGCCCACGCCACGGCCCACCCGCAGGTCCACGCCGTGGTCGGCATCCACCCCAACGACGCCGAGCAGGCCACGCCGGAGGCGCTGGCCGAGCTCGACGCGCTCGCCGCCGACCCGCACGTCGTCGGGATCGGCGAGACGGGGCTGGACCACTACCGCGACTGGTGCCCCCACGACGTGCAGGAGCGCGCCTTCCGCGCGCACGTCGACCTCGCCACGGCCCACGACCTCGCCCTGGTCATCCACTGCCGCGACGCGTGGGACGACACGCTGCGGGTGCTCGCCGACCACGGCGCGCCGCAGCGCGTCGTGCTGCACTGCTTCAGCGGTGACACGGGTGTCGTGGCGCACGCGGCCGAGCGCGGGTGGTTCATGTCGTTCGCCGGCAACGTCACCTTCAACAACGCCCAGGACCTGCGCGACGCCGCGGCGCGGGTGCCGCCGGAGCTGCTGCTGACCGAGACCGACAGCCCCTACCTGACGCCCGAGCCCCACCGGGGCACGCGCAACGACTCCTCGCGGATCCCGCTCGTGCTCGCGCAGCTCGCCCGGGTGCAGGAGCGGCCCGAGCAGGACGTCGCCCGCGAGGTCCTGGCCAACGCCCGCCGGGCCTTCGGGCTCGACGGTGCCGTCGGTGCCGACGGTGCCGACGCATGACCCCCCGTCCCCGGCCCGGAGCCCGCGCGTGAGCGTCCCCGTCAGCCTGCGCCGCCTCGTGCGGCCACTGCTGGTCCTGCTGCTGCTCGTCGGCATGGCCGTGCCCGCCCTCGCGCTGTCGCAGCGCGTCCAGCTGCGGGTGGACGGCGCGGTGACGCAGGTGCGCACCTACGGGACGACCGTCGCCGACGTGCTCGCCGACCAGGGCGTCGAGATGGCCGCGGGCGACGAGGTCGTGCCGGCCCCCTCCGTGCCGCTCGAGGACGGGACGGTGATCCGGATCCTGCGCTCGATCGACGTCGTGCTCGAGGTCGACGGGGAGGTCCGGACCGTGCGTGGTGCGTTCCGGACCGTCGAGGGGGCGCTCGAGGAGGCCGGCGTCGAGGTGGCCGACGGCCAGCTGGTCGAGCCCGCGCCCCGCACCCCGGTCGACCACGGCGCCCGCGTCGTGGTCACCTCGCCCGACACCGTCACGATCACGGCCGACGGCAGCAGCCGCACCGTGCGCACCCACCTTGCGAGCGTCGGCCGGCTGCTCCGGGTCCACGGCGTCACGCTCGGCGAGCAGGACCTGCTCAACCACGACCGCGACGACGCGGTGGTCGATGGGCTCGAGGTCGTCGTCCGGCGCGTCGACAGCGACAGCGAGACCGAGGAGGTCGAGCTCGAGTTCGCCACCGAGACCCGTGACACCGCGGAGCTGTTCCGGGGCGAGACCCGTGTCGCGCAGCAGGGCGAGATGGGCCTGCGCGTCGACACCTACGAGCTGACGCTGGTCGACGGTGAGGTCACCGAGCGCGAACGCGTGTCGAAGGACGTCGTGCGCGAGCCGGTGCCACGCATCGTCGAGGAGGGCACCACGACCCGCCCGCCGCCGGTCGCCACCCGCATGGCCGACGACGGGTCGGTCTGGTACGACCTCGCGCAGTGCGAGTCGGGCGGGCGCTGGAACCACGACGGTCGCTACGACGGCGGCCTGCAGTTCCACCCCGACACCTGGAACCGGTGGAAGCCCGCCGGTGCGCCGCAGTACGCGTGGCAGGCCTCGCCGCAGGTCCAGATCCAGGCCGGTCAGCGGCTGCAGGCCAACCAGGGCTGGAGCCCGTGGCCGAGCTGCGCGCGCAGGCTGGGGCTGCTCTGAGACTCCTGTCACCGGCCGACATCGCCGACCTGCTGGACCGCCACGGCCTCGCCCCGCGCAAGGCCGACGGGCAGAACTTCGTCGGCGACCCCAACACCGTGCGCGGCATCGTCGCGGACGCCGGGCTCGATGCCGACGACGTGGTCGTGGAGGTCGGCCCCGGCCTCGGGTCGCTGACGCTCGCGCTGGCCGGGGCCGCCGGGCGCGTCGAGGCCGTCGAGCTCGACGCCGGCCTCGTGCGTGCGCTGCAGGAGGTCCTCGAGGGCGTCGACAACGTCGGTGTCCACCACGCCGACGTCATGGACCAGGAGCTCGGCGCGCTCGCCGGCGGGCCGTTCCGCGTGGTGGCGAACCTGCCGTACAACCTCGCCACGCCGATCGTCGCGCACATCCTGGCCGACCCGCTGGCGCTCGACGCCTACGTCATGGTCCAGCGCGAGGTCGGGCAGCG
>Ga0306912_1000960_pt1 | contig 14638 bp, 16 predicted proteins | sample AntRauFillE10628_FD_190443 | JGI IMG/M metagenome (GOLD analysis project Ga0306912, IMG submission 190443) | Saline lake microbial communities from Rauer Islands, Antarctica - Metagenome Filla E10 #628 (v2) (version 2) | ecosystem: Environmental > Aquatic > Non-marine Saline and Alkaline >... | reverse complement strand
AGATCGCTGGATTATCAGAGCAATTCAGTTTATACTGGTCACCGACATCAGTCCTGGTGGCGAAGTGGTTAACGCTTCGGTTTGCAAAACCGACATGCGCGGGTTCGACTCCCGCCCAGGACTCACTTGCAATGCAAGTTCCAATACTTGCCCGGGTGGTGGAATTGGTAGACACGCAGCACTTAAACTGCTGTGAGGAAACTCGTGCGGGTTCGATTCCCGCCCCGGGCACAAACAGTTGTAGTATAGTTATCGGTAATGAAATACGAAATAATTAAAAAGAGTGCATCTATACTTTTATTGCAGTGACAGTCGCGATGACTTTGCTTGGGGTGATTGCTATCTGGTTCCCTGATCTAGATGACGTCATCAGCAAAGCCTTTGCGACAGTGTTGGTCGTAGGGTTTGGTTGTGTTGTTATTGCGTATGCCTCAAGCTTGCTCGAGTCAAAACCAGAAAAGCAGGAAGCCTTGCCATCGTTTGCACCACATCCCAAGCCGGTCCCACCAGCTCCAACGCATATGGCACAGGGTGAGTAGTGGAAGTGTACGATTATACAGATAACTTAATTTTAATATGAAAGGAGAAAACTGGAGGACAAGTAAAAAGGCCCGATTGTACATTATTGGTGGACTGCTCGTACTGGTAGCGCTCCTGGCCTTTTTCTTTGAGGGATTGCGTTGGTGGATGCTTGGTATTGGGGTAGTCCTATTGGGCGCATTTGGAATGGAGGTGGCCAATACTGATGTCGATCTAGGTACACTTATGGATACTGGGTCGCTGTCTGAATCCCAAATCGAACGCGACGCAGACGGTAATTTAGAGACTACTGCAGAAGGTGGTTTTATGACGAGTCTTTGGCGCGATCAAAGTGGCGAGGTGGTAGCAGAAGGGACCGCTGGTGCTAAAGCCGAAGATGAGTACAACTGTGATGATTTTGCAACCCAGGGCGAAGCTCAAGTTTTCTTTGATAACGCTGGAGGAGTAGCAAACGACGTTAATCGACTCGATGGCAACAAGGACGGTGTGCCTTGTCAGTCATTGCCGGCTGGAGCGTAAAGGTAGACGTTGAAAAAGAAAAGAGCGCCCTAGGCGCTCTTTTCTTTTTCCTCCGCAGCTAGTTCTTTGACCAGCTCATCCATATGCTGGCGGTGTTTTTCGCCGGCGTCATACATAAATTCGAGGTGAGGGATGTGCTTCATACGGCCGTGTTTTTTGAAATATTGCCGCATGTTGCTGGCGTTTCGCTTGAGGAAAATCATGGCGTCACCTTCACGGCCGTCTGGAATAGTGGTAACAAATACGATCACCCGTTTCCAGTCTTTCGAGAGGTCTATTCGTGTCACGGTAATCAAGGGGTCAGTATTGGCCTCAGATTGAATAAAGCGAGCAGCGAGCTCCGAGATAATACCGGCAAAGCGGACATGTTTATCTGAATTAGCCATAACGGTTAGGTGACGACCAGATCAAACGGCTTGAGGTAGTCGCCAGCGGTAATTTCGGTGCGGGTATCGAGCTGCATACCAAACTCACCTTCAGATACTTCTTTAACGTCGGATTTAGCTTGTTGGAGGTTTTTAATCGTTCCTTTGCCAATTTCGATTTCGCGACGGAGAATCTGGACACCTTGCCCAAGCTTGATGACTCCTTCGTCTACTCGGCCACCCATAACGTGCGTGTTCTTTTGGACACTGAAGTGCTTGAGGATTTTAACGGAGCCGGTGATGACTTCTTCTTTTTGGGTTGGTGTCCGGTCTTTGAGGGCAGTTTGCAGCCACTCTGCTAGTTCGTAGATAATATCAAAGGTCTTAATTTCGACTCCAAGACGCTCTGCCACGTCTTCTGCCGCTCGTTCAACTTTGACATTAAAGCCGACGATGATGGCGTTGGCGGTTGCACCGACGTTTTGTACGTCTAGGGTGCTGATGTCACCGACTGTCGCGCCGATTGTCTTGACGATAATCCGATCTGATTCAAATTTGTCTAGCTCGTGTTGGATAGCTTCAATGGTACCGAGTACATCAGCCTTGATAAGAATTGGGACCACTGGCTGATTTGGCTTGCGGTTGATTGATTGATCGACTGGGATGGCGTTGGTTGCTTCGGTGATCAGCACCTCGGCTTCTTTCTTGCTGCTAACGGTCATAAATTCAGCTCCAACTGGCGGCACATCGGTAAAGCCGACGATTCCAACCGGAGTCGAGAGAGACGCTTCGCGAATGGTTTTCCCTTCGCAATCTTCCATGATCCGAACTGGGGAGTAGGTGGTACCGACTACCACAAAGTCTCCGCTCTTGAGGGTTCCTTCTGTCACGATCAAGGTGGCGGTGTTTCCGCGCTTGGGGTCCATTTTACCTTCGATCACCTTTCCTTTTGCCGGTGCATTTGTGTCCCCAGTAAGGTCAGCCAGATCAGCGGTTAGGATGACTAGGTCTAGCAAATCACTGATGCCGGTACCAGCTTTGGCAGAGATACCCACCCAAGGAATATCACCACCCATACCTTCGATGTAGATTTCATTTTCGATTAGACTGGATTGGGTTCGTTCGATGTTGGCTCCGGTCTTATCGATTTTGTTGATCGCTACGACGTAGGGGATTTCGGCTGCTTTGATCGATTCAAGTGCTGCCAAGGTTTGTGGCTTGACGCCATCTTCAGCCGAGACCATCAAAATCGCTACATCAGCCACATCAGCGCCGCGGAGGCGCATTTTTTGGAAAGCTTCGTGCCCAGGAGTGTCGAGAAAGGTGATGGTTTCATCGACTCCTTCGCTGGTGGTGTGGGGGACAACATACGCTGAAAGGTGTTGCGTGATACCACCAGTTTCGGTATCGACGACGTTGCCTTTACGGATGGTGTCGAGCAAGGTCGACTTTCCGTGGTCGATATGACCCATAACCACCACTACTGGTGGTCGTTTGATTACGTTTGGAGCTGCTGTTTTGGTTTTTTTGGCCATGATGATGTGTGATAAATGAAAACGCCACAGATGTGTAGAGTCGTCAAAGCGGGTAAAAGTGTTGCGAGTATAGCAGAAAAGTCTTGGTTTTTAAAGGGTTTATGGTATAGAGTAGTGGTATATGAATCAAACCCGTGTATATCTCGATTGGGCGGCTGCAACGCCGCTGTTGCCAGCGGCGTATGAGGCTATGGTCCCGTATCTAACGGGTAATTTTGGTAACCCGAGTGCTATCCACGCCGAGGGGCAGATCACCCGGCAGGCAGTTGAGGAGGCTCGAGCTATTGTAGCTGCAGCTGTGCAAGTACGCCCAGAATATGTGACCTGGACCAGCGGTGGTACCGAGGGTAACAATCTGGCAATTTTTGGGGTGGTTGAGTCACTCGCACAACAAGGTAGGAAGTATGACTCAATGACCGTGATCACCACCAAGATCGAGCATCCATCGGTTAGTGAAGCGTGCAGTGCGCTACGTAAGCGCGGTGTGGCTGTGCGGTACGTCCAGGTAAATGAAGCGGGTAAAATTGATCTAGCCCACTTACGGACCTTGCTCGATGAGTCGGTAGTGCTATTTACCACCGCCTTAATTAATAGCGAGATTGGCACTATCCAGCCAGCCCGAGCAATCCACAAGGTCTTGCATAAAGCAGAGGTAAAATATGGCACCGAGATCTTTTTCCATTTAGACGCAGCCCAGGCACCACTGTGGGTGAATTGTCAGTTTGATGCCTTGGCGGCGGATTTTGTGTCGCTTGATGCGGCCAAGTGCTGTGGCCCCAAAGGGGTCGGTGTGCTAGTACGAGGCAGGCGTACTAATCTAGTACCAGTGGTTCACGGTGGTGGACAAGAAAGCGGCCTGCGCCCTGGAACTGAAAACGTAGCCGGAATAGTCGGAGCCGCAGTGGCGATCAGTGCTGCCCAGGCTAATTGGCGCGAGCGATCAGACCAAGTGGCATTAGTACGCGCTCAAGCAATTGAACATATCCAAGCCAAGCTACCTCAAGCGCTGATCAATGGGGTCGTTCCAGCTAAGTCGAAGGGTTACCCTTCGATGGGTGTTGATGTTGACCGAGTAGCTAACAATATCAATATTTCAATCCCAGGCCTCGATACCGAATACGCTGCAGTAGTGCTCGACAAACACGGGTTTGCTGTCAGCACCAAGTCAGCTTGCAGTGGCAGCGGCGGGGGTGCCAGTGTAGTAGTGCAAGAAACCACGCAGGACCCCGCCCGCGCCATTTCAACCTTACGAATTACACTCGGTCCCGACAGTACGCATGATCAACTGCAGTCACTCACGCAGACGCTGAGCAAACACATCAAGCAAATGAGTGATTTGACATAGTAGTACTTAGCGCGTATACATCTAATTAGAAACCAAGAGGAGGCCGTCATGGCTACAAGAAGCAGAACAAAAGCTGACCTGGAAGTAATCATCGCTAATCAGAGGGCAGATATTGACGCACTTGAACAGCGCAGTAAAGACTGGTTGGACCAGCACGAAAAAATTGGTGATGACTGGAATCGGGCTCTCAACCGCGTGGCAGAACTCGAAAAGCAATTGGTACGCATAGCCTCAGAAAAGCAGGCTGAGCTCGATAACCTGCAGGCCGAACTGCGGGTTGCGCAAAACGAAGCAGTCACCTTACGGGCAAGAGTTTCAGAGCTGTGGCGAGCATTCACTCATGTAACGTCTGCATACGCCGCAAAACAGTGATTACATTGCCATGCACAGAGTCCCTTCAAAGGCTCTTTTTTTATTACCTTTACTCAGCTCCATTTTTGTTGCAATATAGAGTCATACGGGGCGTACTAATTGGTATAACTGATTTATACTGCACAACTGACCTGACCGATATCCCGAGCTACCGTATAATGAGACTAAACACATTGAAACATGCCTGATTTTCACAATTTCACCACCAAAGCCAAAGAAGCTATCCGTAAAGCCCACGAACTCGCTATTGAACGGGGTCAAAACCACGTCAGCCCGATCCACTTGCTGACGGCTCTTTCGATGCAAGACGAATCAGCGGTGGTGGCGATCCTCGACCGACTTGATATCGATATTATCGCCTTTACCGACCTACTACTAGAAGCACTCGAGATGCCTGAAATGTCGAGCAATGTCTCGCAAGGCTACCAGCTATATTTAACTCCAGAATTGGCTAAAGCCATAGAATTTTCTGGTAAATTTGCCGAATCACTAGGCGATAGCTACGTCGGGGTTGAGCACCTATTTGTAGCAGCGCTCGAGAATCCTGGTCCAGCGATTGAGATCATGCAGCGCACCGGGGTCAAGAAAAAGATGGTCGAAAGTGCCATTACCGACCTGCGCGAAAACGACATTGCTGATGCCACCGCACCCAAAACCTATCGCTCACTAGCCAAATATACCCGCAACCTCACTAAATTAGCGCAAGAAAATAAAATTGATCCAGTAATCGGCCGTGACGCCGAGATCCAGCGCGTCGTGCAGATCCTCTCCAGGCGAACTAAAAATAACCCAGTACTGATTGGTAACGCCGGAACCGGCAAGACTGCCATTGCTGAAGGACTCGCGCAGCAAATTGCTCTTGGGCAGGTACCGCAAAGTGTTAAGGAAAAAGAAATTCTCTCGCTCGATTTAGGGCTGTTGGTAGCCGGTACCAAATTCCGTGGGGAGTTTGAAGAGCGGCTCAAGGCCGTCATGAAAGAAGTCGAAAGTGCGGCCGGCCGGATCATCCTGTTTATCGACGAACTACACACCATTGTAGGCGCCGGACAAGCTGATGGATCAATGGATGCGAGCAATATGATCAAGCCAGCATTAGCTCGTGGCGAAATGCGAGTGATTGGTGCTACTACCCTACAGGAATACCAAAAGTACATAGAAAAAGACCCCGCTTTGACCCGACGCTTCCAGCCAGTGTACGTAAACGAACCAAATCATGAAGACGCGGTAGCGATCCTGCGTGGCTTGGCCGAAAAGTACGAGCTATTCCACGGCGTGCGTATTACTGATGATGCCATCCTGTCAGCGGTTGATTTGTCGAGCCGGTACATAACCGACCGTTTCTTGCCAGACAAGGCGGTTGATTTGATCGATGAAGCTGCTTCAGCGCTCAAGATTTCACTCGAGAACAAACCAGATGAACTAGTCGAAACAGATCGCCAAATCCGCCGCCTAGAGATCGAGCGTGAAGCACTCAACAAAGAGCTGGAAATCACCGCCAACAAAGCCAAGGTAAAAGCGCGGCTAAAAGAAATCGACAAAGAAATTGGAGAATTTAAAGAAACCACTGCCAATCTGGAAACAAAGTGGAATAACGAACGAGAGGCACTAGACGAGATCGGTACGTATAAAAAGCAGCTCGAAGAGCTCCGTATGGAGGCGGACAATGCCGAAGCGGCCGCTAACCTAGCTAAAGCAGCCGAGATCCGCTACGGCACTATCCCGGGAATCGAAAAAGATCTCAAAACCAAGCAAAACCGCCTCAAGAAATTGCAGCGCACCAGGCAGCTGCTACGCGAAGAGGTGACCGAGGAAGATATCGCCTCGGTGGTGGCTAAATGGACTGGTATCCCCGTGTCGCGCATGCTCGAAGCCGAAGTGCAAAAGCTCGCTCGCATGGATGAAGTTCTGAAAGAAAAAGTCGTTGGTCAAGATCACGCAGTAGATCTGGTGACAAACGCTATCAAACGAGCCAGAGCAGGGATCAGTGATCCCAATCGACCGATTGGTTCATTCCTATTTCTGGGTCCAACCGGAGTGGGGAAGACCGAGCTCACTAAAGCTCTGGCTGAATTCATGTTCAACGACCCCGAAGCGCTATTGCGTATCGACATGTCAGAATACATGGAAAGTCATAGCGTATCTAAGATGATTGGTTCGCCGCCTGGCTATGTTGGGCACGACGACCACGGAGGTTTGACCGAGCAGGTCCGCCGCCGCCCGTATTCAGTGATCTTGCTCGATGAAATTGAGAAGGCCAATGCTGAGGTATTTAACATTCTCTTGCAGGTACTTGACTCTGGGCACCTCACCGACGCTAAAGGGCGCAAGGTCAACTTCAAAAACACCGTCATTATCATGACGTCGAACATCGGAGCCGAGCATATTGACCGGATGTCCAACTTTGGTTTTGCTGACGATCATGGCGACGCCGCCCAGTTCGTACAAGCCAAAGACAAGGTTATGGAAAGTCTTAAATCTTATTTCCGACCAGAGTTCCTTAACCGACTCGATGAAATCATCACCTTTGACCTACTAACACCAGAAGTAATTGCCGACATCGTCAAAATCCAAGTCCAAGACGTGATCGATAGACTGGAAAAGAAAGAGATCAAATTGACCCTAACCAAAGAAGTCTACGATTATCTCGCTACCGAAGGGTATGATGCTCGTTATGGAGCACGACCGCTCAAGCGATTAATCCAAAGCAAGATTCTTACTCCAGTAGCCAACAACATGGTTGGTGAGGGGATGGTGCAAGGCGGAACGGTGAAGGTCAGTATGAAGAAGGGTAAAGTGAAAGCCGGATCTGCAGAGGGTGTCCAGGCACAAGAGCTTGATTTTGACATCAAGAAAAAGGGTCGAACCAACCTCAAAAAGAAATCCGTCTCCAGGTCTGTAACCAAAAAGAAACGAGAAAAAGTGGCAGCGTAGGTATAAATTCTAAGTAACAAAAACGGGTGATTCTAAAGAATCACCCGTTTTTCTTCTTGTAACACCATCAACTACACTCTACCTATCGACCGATTTGGTTTTGCAGATTTTCGACTGCGTTCGTGTCGATTACTTCAACTCCAAAAATCTGTACCACAGAGTAAGATAAGATTGAAATGAGCACCGTAGCCCCGATTACTGTACCCAGTCCATAAATAATTCCCCGCACAAAGATGAATTTTAGTGAGACTTGTCGCTTGGTAAGGTCTTCTAGGTCGCCCAGTACTTTAATTAAGCGCTCTCGTTGGTCGTGTTCTGATTCTTCCATATGGCTGCAGTATATCATCAGTACTTTGCAAGATAGTAAACCAGCTGTATAAAAACCGGCCGTAAAGGCCGGTTTGTAGTCAAAGTTCATTTTTTCGCAAGAAGGTTTGAAACGTGGTTGTTTTACGAAGCCAATCTTTCAGCCAACCTGCTTCAATCACCATGGCGATGATCTTGCAGTCATCTTTGCGTACCCAGGCTTGCACAGTGTAGCTGCGACCAGAAGTCCCTACAAAGGCACCTGAAAGACCATATTTATTCTTGGATACCTGAGGTGCTCCGGATATTTCTAGGCGCAGCTTACGCAAGCTGCCTAAATTTTTCTCCAGCGTCTCTTTAAGTGAATAGGTTGTTGCAAGGTGGGCAGCCTGCCTCACTTCCACACCAAGGGTTTTATACAGGGGTCCGATGGCTCGAGCTGTAATAGACGGAATATCAAATACTCTTTTGATATCCGCCTGCTTGTGAATGACTCCATACCACTTATCTTGTACACATGTCCTAACATCGGCAACAGCTAGCGAGCCAAGACTCAAGCAAAAAGATGTCAACAAAAATCCAGTCAACATTTGACCATTTATTGATGATTGTTTCATCGCACGTCCTTTCAAGGTTGGGGACAGTCTCTATATATCCTATGAAAATTCTGGAATAACACAATATGCACAGCTAAAATGAAACAGTTATTACAGAGTGTCAAAGTCTAGCTTTCACTCGTACGCTTTCGCTTCCGAGTACCTCGCTTCGAATCTGACTGAACAAGTCAAAATTAAAACCCAGCAAAAGCTGGGTTTTAATTTCGTTGTGCGCCGGAATACAAGAAGTTAGAATTAGCATTATTGAAAGTAAGTATTGTTTCTTGCCGAGTTTTCTAGTTACAAAAAATTACGTACTCTCTAGTATGTTTTGATACGTCTCCTTGATGCCAGTGTATTGTTCAGGAGATGTACTTTGATAAGCGGAAACAATCATCTTTACCAATTCGTCAGTAGTATGTCTCGATGTATTAACTTCAAAATCATATATTGAGTGCCGATGTGCTTCGTTGAAATGAAACTCAGCTAGACCAATTTCTCTATCACCACGATCCATCTCACGCTGCTTCAGGGTTTTAAGAGGGCAGTGAACTCCAACAAAAAACACTTTTGACTTAATTAAGTTTTCAACAATATGTTTACTCCAAAATTTCCCGTGAAAAACGTGGTCAATAATTATGTTGTTTCCTGCTTCAGTTAGTTTTGGTATTGAAAGATGAAATGCATACAATATTTGTTGCCAAATTTCAGTTGTGTCTAATTCGGAGATTTTAGGAACACCTGGCTTTCGCGAGGTTAGAATGTGAGCAAAATCATCCAGTGCATAATGCAAAAATAGCTCATCATGATTCTTAGCCAGCTCTATTTGTAAAGATTTCGCAATCGTACTTTTGCCACAACTTGAAGCACCATTTAAAAAAATAATAGCTCCTTTTTCTTTGGGTGTGAATTCCCTAGAAGTTTCTTCATAGAAAGTATTCATATCAAGCAAGTATAACAAGTTAATCATTACGGGCAACGCAAATAAAATAGACGCCCTGTCTGAGGAGAGAAGTATAGTTCCTCTCTTCAAATAGGGCGTCGCAGGTTCATAAGTTAAAATCATCGAAGTCAGCGAAATCAAATCCACCGACAAATCTTGAATCATCCAAAGTCGATTTTTCAGGGTCGAGACCTAGTCTTTTGCACGCTAGAGCGTGGGTACTTGTATGTTCTGGGTCGAGACTCAGCTTCACACAGTCCAGAGCGTGCGGCGACGTCGTATTCGGGTCGAGACCACATTCACGGCACTCTTCAGCGAATGATTTCATTGGAACATTCCTTTCTTTTTTGGATTAGCGAAACAATACACTATTTCTAGTATATTGTCAAGGTTGTGCACTGGGATGCAAGAAGTTCGAACCAGTATCATCGAGTCGGACTACTGTTTCTTGCCGAGTTTTATATTGAAAGATGAAGAAGCTTTATTCGTATAGACCATTCCATTCTTGGAAAAAATCGTCAAGAAATGCTGTCATTCGATTGTGTCTGATGTCACCAAGTTTTTTACCAGTAGGGGTGTTCATGTTTTCACGTAGCTTCAACAGCTTTTCATAAAAGTGAGCTATCGTAGAAGTTCGATGGTTGGGGTCTTCCACAAATTCTTTGTCAAAATCATGGTTTTCACCTGGAATGTACATATCTAATCCGTGAGCACCACCAAAAGCAAAGGTTCTTCCGATACCGAGTGCGCCAATGGCGTCCAGGTTGTCGGCATCTTGCATGATTTGTAATTCAATGGACTTTTCTTGTGGATTGTCCCAATCGTAAATATCGTGTAAACGTACTACTTCAAGCACTGAAGTGATAACTTCTTCTTTCTCGCCAATTTCAACTAACATTTCGCGTATTCTTTCAAGTGCTTCATCGCCAAAGTGTGACTTACCAGTTTCTTTTTCCCAAGGCCGACAGACATCATGAATCAATGCAGACACACCAATAACGTATCTATCGCCAGAACCTTCTTTTTCTTGGATGTGTAAAGCGTTGTTCAGCACCCTTTCAGCATGGTAGTAGTCATGTCCTGAAGATTCAGATTCGAGCACACTTTTTACTTTATTTGCGACTGGTATAAAAATTTCTTCCATATACTCAAAGTATACCAGGTTCGAACTTGCAACCCGCCCTAAAGAAAAAGTCCCTATAAATAGGGACGATTTCGTATGTGCGCCGGACAAGATTCGAACTTGTGTAGGAATACTCCGGGAGGTTTACAGCCTCCTGCATTTGACCGCTCTGCCACCGACGCATGTATTTTACTGTAATTTTGTTTGATATTCTTGGATCCAAGACATGACTTGCTGTAAAAGCTTTTTGTCGTAGTACCGAATATGCACTAGACCATACGGCATTTTGTCTTTTTTATCAAGTGCTGCTTTGGGGTTAATATAAGGTTTGGTAAATTGATCTTTCGGTATAGAAAGTAGGTCGTTCCAGTAACTGATTTGAGATTGAACATCAGCACCATGGTGACAGTATAGCTGAACTCTGATTCTTGATTCAGTGACGTTGCATATCTGACGTAAAAATCTAACAAATAGTTTTTGCATATTAGGATCACTATTGGCAAAATCTATTCCAGCGCTTTTGTCTGTTTTGTAACCTTCCGCCCAATACAGCATGCAGCCTGCAATGAGCAGCATTCTGTCGGCTGTAGTAAGTGTTTGCTTTACCTTGAAAGACAGGGGTTTTCGATTAAAGAGCAGACGATTGTTTTGTTTGGAAGACCGCCGTTTGATGTGGTATTTCCTCATCACATAGTACACAGCATCAATCGAATAGTGCATTTTCTCTGCTATCTCACGGGCCGATCGTTGCTCGTGAGAGTACATGTGCTTAATTTGAGGAATGACAGTCTCTGGGATTGTTTGCATAGTACGTAGGTCTGTTTGTATTGACAATTATATCACGCTGCCCGCTTGGTAATGTGGTTGTGCTAGGATTAAGGTAATGAATGCTCGGCGTTGGTTTTTTTCTGGAGTGGCGGTTTGTCTCAATATTCCGGTATTTGTATATGCCCAGCAGGGGTTGGTACCATGTGGGCGAGTAGGGCAAGACGATTGCCAGACTTGTCACGTGGTGCAGCTAGTGAGTGGAGTTAATGCGTGGCTGGTGGGGATTCTGGCAATTGTGGCCACGATCATGTTTGTCATTGCTGGCTTTCGGTTAGTTACTTCTAACGGTAATCCAAGTGTCCTGCAGGATGCCAAAAGCATGATCATCAACGTCGCGATCGGCTTTGTGATCGTATTGGCAGCCTGGCTACTGCTTGATCTATTTATGAAGAGTCTGTTGAGTGACAGCGAACAGGGTCTAGGTCCATGGAACCAAATAGCGTGTGTGGATCAACCGGTAGCTAGGACTGATCCCGGTAGATTGAATATTACGATTATGTCGTCAGATGAGGGGGCTTGTACTACAGCAGCTGAGTGTGCTGAGTTGCAAAGTCGGTGTGAAGGTCGCCCAGATGGATCTGCGAACCTGACCGGCAATCCGGGTAATTTTCAAGTCGAATGTACATTTACTACCAGTGGACTCAACCCGCCAGACTTATCAGCAGCCGGAGCGTGTGATTCAGATCTTGTGAGTCAATATTTTCCAGAACAGGTTGGAAATGCGCAATGCGTGATCGGAGGGGAGAGTACCTGTGGAGCTAGTATGGTTAGTGTTACAGATACTTTGAGAAATGATGGTGGTCGAGCATTTTCTTTTGGGCCCACACAAGTGAATATTACAGTTCACCCCGTTATAGGTTGTGGGCCAAGACTTGACTGTCCAAGTGCATTTAGAGGTCGCGATTATTCTGCAGTAGTTGTAAATGAAGCTCTATATCAGGAGTGTGCACGTGCGCTACAGGATGTCGACTGCGGTCTAACAAATAGTCGACGTATTTACGACGATGCAGCGGCTAATCCTAGGACTGGTTATAATGGTTGGCAGCCTTGGTCAGCTGCTACAGGATGTGGTTTAAGACCATAAAATGTATACTTACACTATGAGAACCTTTCTAACATCTACATTATTAATTTGCATCTTTGGTCTAGCTATTTTTGTAGCATTTATGTTATTTGGTGGATCGCAAGAGCAATCGGAAGTAATTTCTGATGTGCCAGATAGTACTAATCAAATTGGAAATGCTGTAACAACCCCCTATAATTCAGCTTCTGAACCAGCAATGACTACATTAGAAACTCTATATGGACAGACATTGACAATAAATAATTTTAAGATAATCGAGAAGGTACGTCCTGTCGGGGTAGGTATGTATACCCTTGATTCTAATCAAGGGTACCAAATTATTTTTAATGAGAGTAATAGTTCGTTTGCCATAAATATTAGTAAGCAGCCAGTTATAAGCACCAGAGACCAGGCTGTGCAGGCGCTAGCAGATGATTTGGGTGTTTCGGTTTTAGATTTGTGTTTACTTAATATATATATCAGCACAACCTATGATTTTGACCCTACAACAGCTGGTAGGAATCTAGGGGTAGGCGCATGTAATAATTAGAGCATATGAAATACTTTTTGTTGATTGTCGTATGTATATTTTCTCTCCCTGACTTTGTACAGGCTCAGACACTAGGCTTAACCGAAGCCTTGTGTGATGGACCCACTTGCTCTGCGTGCCACTTGGTTGAGTTGGGTAATCGTTTGATCAAATGGCTGATTGGAATTGTAGTTATACTGTTTGCTGTACTGGCGGTGTGGGCTGGATTTGGACTAGTTACCTCTGGTGGTAACCCAAGCGCCCTCCAGGACGCCAAGAGTCGCTTCACTAATGCTTTTATCGGTTTACTCATTGTTCTTTCCGCATGGCTACTAGTTGATACATTGATGCGTGGGATTGTGAATGGAGCTGATGGGGAGATTGCTGGCTATGGACCTTGGTCAGAGGTTCAATGTGCGACGCAGAGTGTGGCGACTACTAATCCGCGTAGCCTTGAAATAGGTACTATTGATATGGAGATAGTTGAAAGTTTTACAAGTGATCATGGTGACTATTCTACTTCAGTTGGTACAAGCACTGGCCCAATTGTTGGCGGCACGCAACGATGTGTAGATGAGACAGAGAGTCTGGTTGTTTCAGTACCTGGCGAGTCAGGGCATAGATTGCTACCATCTGCTGCCAATAATTATGTCGCCATGAGAACGGCTGCAGCTGCAGACGGAATAAATCTGAGCATTAGGAGTTCTTACCGCTCGGACGCAACCCAGGTTGAAATTTGGAGTAGAAGAGGCTGCACAACGTCCAGTTGTAGAGGAAGAGTCGCTCAACCATGTAGCCTTGGAGGGAACGGGTCCAACCATAGTAGTGGTGTTGCGATTGACATTAACGGTTCTTCGTGTGGTTCAGCCATGTACAACTGGCTTAAAGCAAATGGTGGTAGATTTGGATTCTATAACAACTTACTGTGTAACACAGATCCGGTTCACTGGTCTCCTTCAGGTAGATAATATCAATTAGTTTACAGTAGCTAGTACGACTTTAGAAACTCATGTAAATTATTTGTTTGGCAGTATACATAAATACACGTGTATTTTTGACAGTGACACTCAGTCACGTAAAATGGATGTATTGCTAGTAATTCATACAATATATGAACACATCAACTAACTACGACGTGGCAACTGTGCAGGCGCTGGTAGTCGTATCAGCCAAAGAACACGGGAAGGTCTACAAACTTGAAAATGGGCAACTACAGGCCCTAGCCTACACTGCCGAGCATCCTCCAACCCATAGCGATGACGAAGGCTTCTTTGTCCGTGGCGGCGGCGAATTCTTTAGTGCCGGGTATGCCAAAGAAACTGACGATGAAAGAAACCTTGAACGATACTTTAAGGCAATTGGTGGTGAGCTATCTGACCTACTCAAAGAGCATAAGCCAGAAGTGGTGTTTGTAATCGAACCAGAGCACCTCAAGGGTCATATTACCGAACGACTAGTCAACCCAACCCACATCCCGGTAAAAGTGGTCGCCTACGGGAATCATGTCGAAGCGGAACCAAATGAAATTCTTGATCTGATCAACTCCGCTAACGATCAAGCGCTTGATCCGTCTGACCCAGCTTCAGTTGCTGGCGAAGAGAATGCTGAGGAAAAGCGAAAGATTTTGGAGGTAGGGAAGGAGG